>ENA-USUJ01002600-USUJ01002600.1-human-gut-metagenome-genome-assembly--contig:-NODE-2600-length-13369-cov-6.334036_pt1 | contig 13369 bp, 15 predicted proteins | sample MGYA00250061_ERZ773398 | MGnify/ENA primary metagenome ERZ773398 (study PRJEB29103, sample SAMN06111992) | human gut metagenome | biome: human gut; feature: ankylosing spondylitis patient; material...
ATAGAATGCTAAATAAATTACAATATTAAATAAAATACTTATTACTATAGATGCTTTTTGATTAAAACTATGCATGTTAGTTTTACGGATAATAATAAGTTCAATTATATAAGCTGCAACATAACTTAAATATACCATTTTCATATGTTCCCATATTGATTCATTTACTGGAAAGAATAGGGAAGTAATAAAATTTGGAAATTTATCATAGATACTATGGAATAAAAAACTAAATAAAATCACTAAAATTGTAGAAATAATTTTTAATCTTTTTTTGCTCATATTATGCCCTTTCTATCAAAAAATATGTAAAAAAAGTGTAAAATATGCAAAAAAATTAAAATTTTTTTGATTTTTTAGGGGAATTTGAGGGAGAAACGGAGAATATAATAATTGAGTGGTTTGGAGTGATTAAATGGCTAACATTTCTTATGAAGAAATACTTAGCATACAAAGAAAAGCAAATATAGTAGATATTATTAGAGATTATGTACCTCTAACACAAAGGGGTAAAAATTATTTTGGAATATGTCCATTTCATGATGATCATAATCCTAGTATGAGTGTATCGCCTGAAAAAGGAGTATACAAATGCTTTGTTTGTGGTAATGCTGGTAATGTATTTAATTTTGTAATGGAATATGAAAAAGTTTCATTTTATGAAGCAGTAAAAATAGTTGCGGATAAAATAGGTGTTAGTATTGATATAAGTACAAGTAAAAAAGAAAATACTAAAAAGTCACCATTATATGATATTTATAATATTGCTTATAAATTTTATCAAAACAACTTAAATACTGTTTATGGTAAAGATGCAAAAAAATATTTGTTAAACAGAAAAATAGATGAAGATGTTATTAAAAACTTTAATATAGGGCTTTCGCTTTCTGATTCTGAATTATGTAATGCTTTAAAAGCAAAAGGGTTTAAAGATGATGATATAGTATCATCTGGAGTTGCTGTTCAAAATGGAAATAATATATATGATATTTATAAAAATAGAATAATGTTTCCACTTTATGATTTAGAAGGAAATGTAGTAGGTTTTTCAGGCAGAATATATAATCAAAAAAGCGAAAGCAAATATATTAATACAAAAGAAACAGAAATATTTAAAAAGGGTGAACTTTTATATAACTATCACATTGCAAAAAAAGAAGCAAGAAAAGAAAAAAATATAATTGTTGTAGAAGGTTTCATGGATGTAATAAGGTTAAGTACTATTGGAATTGTAAATGTTGTTGCGACAATGGGTACAGCAGTTACAAAATATCAGCTTAATTTAATTCAAAAACTAGCGCCTAATATAACACTTATGTTTGATGGAGATAAAGCAGGAGAAAAAGCAACTAATGCATTTATTGAACTTGCTAATGGAAACGATAGTAATATAAAGGTAGTAAGACTAGAAGATAATTTAGATCCAGATGAATATATACTTACAAAAGGAAAAGACAAAATGATTTATAATTTGTCTCATGCACAAAGTGTATATGATTATAAATTATCTAGTTATAAAGAAAATATTGATTTTAATGATAGTAAAGAAGTATCTAACTATATAAATGTTATGATAAAAGAATTTGAAAAAATAGATGATGATATAGTAAGAGAAATAGAAATAAAAAAATTATCAGAATCAACTAATGTTTCATATGATCTAATAAAATCAAAATTAAAAGAAAAAGAAAAAAATTTAATTATAACTCATAAACCAAAAAATATAAAAATAAATAAATATGAAAAAGCATCTAAGTATATTTTGTATAGAATGATAAATGATAATAATATGATACTTTATTATTTTAACAATTTATCATATTTACCAAATGATACAGAAAGAAAACTTGCAAGTGAAATAGTACTTTTTTATAAGAAGTTTAATAGTTTTAACTTAAGTGATTTTATAATATATTTGGAAGATAAAAAAGAACTAATAAATTTAGTAGTTGATATATCAGATTTAAAGTATACAGAAGATGAATTAAATGATAATATTGATAATTATTTTGACGTAATTAAAGAAAGTTTGTATAATAATCAAATTAAAAAACTTACAAGTGAGTTAAAAAATGAATCAAATAGTGTAAAAAAAATAGAAATAGCACAAAGAATAGTAGATTTAAAAATGAAGGAGAGTAATAAAGATGAATGAAATAAAAACATTTGAAGAAAGAAAAGAAGAATTATTAAAAAAAGGAAAGGAAAATGGATTTTTAACATTTGAAGAACTTGCTGCATCCTTAAAAGGTTTAGATATGGACTCTGAATCATTGGATGATTTATATAACTTTTTAAATGATAATAACATAGAAGTAGTTGCAGATTCTGAGATAGATGAAGGTGGAGAATCTGGCGATGGAGATGCTGACTTACTTTTAGAAGATATTGAAATACCTAAAAACTTAAGTATTAATGATCCTGTTAGAATGTATTTAAAAGAAATAGGTAAAATAAGCCTTCTATCACTTGATGAAGAACTTGAATTATCAAAAAGAATAGATGAAGGTGATGAAGAAGCAAAAGCAATACTTGCTGAATCTAACCTAAGACTTGTTGTATCAATTGCTAAAAGATATGTAGGTAGAAATTTATCATTCTTAGATTTAATACAAGAAGGTAATATTGGACTTATGAAAGCAGTAGATAAATTTGATTCATCTAAAGGATATAGATTTTCTACATATGCAACATGGTGGATTCGTCAAGCAATAACAAGAGCAATTGCTGACCAAGCAAAAACAATAAGAGTACCAGTTCATATGGTAGAAACTATTAATAAATTAAAAAGAGTTCAAAGACAAATGACTCTAGAACTAGATAGAGAACCAACAGAAGAAGAACTTGCTAAAGCACTTAATACAACAGAAGATAAAGTAAGAGAAATAATTAAAATATCTTTGGATCCACTATCACTTGAAACCCCAATTGGTGAAGAAGATGATTCACACTTGGGAGATTTTGTTAAAGATGAAAATAGCTTAAGCCCTGAAGAATATGCAATTAATGAAGTTCTTAAAGACGAAATTTCAGAATTATTATTAACTTTAACAGAAAGAGAAGAACAGGTTATAAAACTTAGATTTGGTTTAATAGATGGAACTTGTAGAACACTAGAAGAAGTTGGAACTATATTTGGTGTTACAAGAGAAAGAATTAGACAAATAGAAGCAAAAGCACTTAGAAAATTACGTCACCCATCAAGAAGTAAAAAATTAAAGGATTATTTAATTGATTAATATGAGAATTTCTAAAAGATTAAAAACTATATCTGAATTTATAGATAAAGAAGACAAAATTATAGATATTGGTTGCGATCATGCACTACTTGATATCTATATTAAAGAAAATATAAAAAATGATGTTGTAATAGCATCTGATATTCACGAGGGTGCACTCTCTCAAGCTAAAAAAAATATTACAAAACATTCTCTTGATGGAATTATTGAATTAAGATTAGGTGATGGACTTGATGTTATTGATAATGGTGAAGTAAATACTATTATAATTGCTGGAATGGGTTATAATAATATTGTTAAAATATTAAGTAATTCAGAAAAAATGACTAGTATTGAAAAAATAATAGTACAATCTAATACAGATGTTGTAAAATTAAGAAAATTTGTAATTAAATTAGGGTTTAAGATTACTAGAGAGAAATTAGTAATGGATAAAGATATAATTTATACTGTTATTGAATTTAAAAGAGGAACAGAAAAATACGATTATAAACAAATATATTTTGGTCCAAGACTTATGGAAAATAAAGATGAATTATTTAATGAATATTATTCTAAAAAATTTCTAAAATATGAAAATTTATTATTACAATTACCAAAAAATAGCTTAGTTAGTAAGTTACATCATATGAGACTTATGAAAATAATAAAAGAAGAAGTAGAAATAAATGATAATGAAAAAGACAACTAAATTGTCTTTTTTTAAACAAAAAAACTAGGTCCATTATTATCGTAATTATAATTATTATAACTTGTTTGTGTATTACTTTCTTTAGTTTCATTATTTGTATTAATTTTATTATTTGTATTTGATTTATTAAATTCACTTGCTATTCTAAACATTGTTTTAGCATTATTTATCATTGGTTTTACTTGATAAACAATAGGAATTGCTTGATTTACTATATTTAATGTTTTTTGAGTATTACTAAGTAGCCCGGCCCAATTAATAGCTTTTTTGGCAAATGGCATAGCTGCTCTAGCAGGCATATAAAATTGACTTGGATTAAACACTATAATATACCTCCTTTTTGTATATTATATGAACAATATAAAAAAATTGTTTAAAAAAATTTTATATTATGATATAATACTAGTATAGAATATATAGAATAATAGGTGGTCTTATGAAAAAGGGAAAAAAAATAAACAAGAAAGCTAATGAAAATAGTGAAAAAGAATCAATATTTTCAAAAATTATATCATGGATTTCTGATGGACTATTATTTATAGTATTATTACCATTTAATTTATTTAAATATCTAAATTTAGGATTTTATTACATAATGAAATGGATGATTAGAGAAACTCCAGAAAAAGAGAAACAACGTTTAGAAAAAGAAAAAGCTAAAAAAGAAGAATTACAAAAAGAAAGAGAAAGAGCAAAGGAGTATATTAAAGAACAGTCTGAAACACAAAAAACAGATCTTAAATTTGCTAAAGATATTAATAATGAGCCTATCGTTCATAAAGATGTAAAGCTTACAAGAGCAGAACAAAAAGAAGAACATAGAATTGCAAAAGAAAAAATTAGAAGAGAAAAATTAAGACAAAAAGAAGAAGCAAAAAAAGAAAAGAAAAGTGTTTTAGAAGAATTTAAAAAGAGAAATTTCTTTGGTAGAAGAAGACAGCAAAAATTAGAGAAGAAAAGACAGATTTTAGCACTTGATGTAAATTCTGCAGATGCTAATAGAAGTAGTGAAAAAATAACATTTAAGTATGTTGGTAAAAATCCTGAAGGTAAAATAGAAAAAGGTAGATTTAGAGGATATTCAAAACTTGATGTACACTCATATTTATTATCAGAAGGTTATGAAGTGTATGAAATAAATGCAGTTGGTAAAAGTATATTTACGAAAGATATTTCAATTACAAAACCAATGAAAAAGTCAATATTAGTTTTTTATTTAACACAGTTATCTACATATTTAAAAGCAGGTATTCCAATAGTTGATGCAATGAAAATACTTGCTAAACAAGCAAAAACAAAAACAGAAAAAGATATATGGAAGTCTATAGTATATGAATTATCTATGGGAGCAACTTTATCTGAAGCAATGATTAGATCTGGAAATGTATTTCCAAAATTATTAATTAACATGGTTAAAACAGCAGAAATGACAGGTGATCTTTCGCAAGTACTAGATGAACAAGCAGAGTATTATAGATCTGTTGAAAAATCTAGAAAAGAAATGGTGAATGCAATGATGTATCCAATCTTTGTATTTGTATTCGCTATCATTATAGTTACCTATATAATTGTTTCAGTTGTACCTCAATTTGTTAGTATTTATGATAGTTTGGGTGCTGATTTACCAGGAATAACAAAATTTATAATAAATTTAAGTAATTTTATTAGATCAAAATATTTGATTATTATATTAGTAATATTTGTTTTGGTATTTGGATTTATATTTGCATTTAAAAAGAGTGTTGAATTTAAATCAAGTGTTCAATATTTACTTATGCATTTACCTGTAATAGGAGATATCATTATATATAATGAAATGACAATGTTTTCTAAAACATTTGCAACATTAATTAATAATAATATATTTATTACTGATAGTATGGATATACTTGGTAGAATTACTGATAATGAAATATATAAAGGTATAATATTTGATGCAGTTACATCATTATCAAAAGGTGATAATTTGTCTTCTGCGTTTAATGATAACTGGGCATTTCCAGATATAGCATATCAAATGATTGTAACAGGTGAAAAAACTGGTCAATTAGGTCTTATGATGGAAAAAGTAGCAGAGTATTATCAAGAAGAGCATTTTAATGCAATGGCAAGAATTAAAGCTTTAGTAGAACCATTAATGATCATATTCTTAGCTGTTATAGTTGGTGGTATTTTACTTGCAGTTATTATACCAATGTTTAGTATGTATCAAGATATTATATAGAAGGAGAAAATATGGAAATAGTAGTTTACAGCATAATGTTATTCATATTAGGAATATGCTTTGGATCATTCTTTAATGTAGTAGGATATAGACTACCAAATAATATGTCTTTAGCATTTCCTCCTTCACATTGTACCAATTGTAATCATAAATTAGGTGCACTTGAATTAGTACCAATATTTTCAATTAAATCTTTTTTCATTTTTTACCCCACATATTTATCTATATAATATATATTCATATTTAATAAAAAATATTACATTAATATCGTTATTAGCTTCTAGTTAATTAAATATAGTATACTACTTGTTAACTTGCAAGTCAATAAAAAACACAAATATACATTTTATTATACTTTGTGTTTTTACTTTAAATCTATGAATTTTAATTTTTTGTTATAACTATTCATTTAATTTTCCATTAATATATTCATAAGTTTTTCTTTCTTTTTTCCAATTCTTGCAAAAATAGTTTATTCCTTTTTCTGTTATCATATTTAAATATAATTCTATTAATTTTTGTGTTTCTTTATGAAATATCATTTTATTTTTACATTTATTGTAATGTTCTAGCGGTTCAGTATATGGTTCATTGTAATTAGGCTTTTGTTTAGAATAAACTATTCCCGCACTTAACCAATCACAAATCATCTCAACTACATATTGATATGGTATTTTGCAAGGAGTATTTTTATATGTACCAATATTGTCTATCCAATATTCCCAATGATGTGGATTATGTCCTTTATGATGTTGCCATGCCAAACTATAACCTTTTTCCTTTTTTTCTGCAGCAATTGGACTACTAGTTCCTTGAAAATATTTTGCACTACTGAAAAATTCAGTTATACTATATTTACTTAAATCATGCATTATACCTCTTTTATATAATCCGCATTTGAAACAAAATTTCATAACATAATGCTTATGCTTTGTTATAGTTATAAAATGTTTTATATATTTTGCCATATTATTTATTCTCCTCTTATATTTTTATTATGCAATCAAATAAATCATCACATTTTTTAATAACCTTAATTTTATCTTTATTTATTAATCTTTCAACTAAATATGGATACTCAGAATAATCAATTTCAGTAATTATACAATCAATTTTAAGATTCGATATAAATTTACCTACTCTTACCCCATTATATTTTTTTAACTCATTTAATATTTTTTCTTCTAAATAATCATAACTACATGATTTAATTGTATTATCAAAAGAAATATATCTTATATCATTATTATCATTTAATAGACTATTCCAAATTTTTGAATACATTATTATTTCTTCTTTTAAGAGTTTTCTCTCTAAAGCATCTACATTTTTTATCTCTTCTTTGTCTAACTCACCAACACTTTTTGCTTCACTAGATATTTCATCAGAATATACTACATATAATTCTGCATCATATTTTTCAAGCAAATTACAAATATAAAGAACTGTCAAGTATTCATTTGAATTTTTATGACTAGACCAAATTCTAATTTTTTTATTATTTCTAGAATTATCTAACAAAAATTTAATTTTATTACTGTAATCAGCAACATCCACATTATATCCTATACTTTTTAAGAAACTTCTTTTATAATTTTTTAATTCTTTTAAATCTCCAATATCTAAATGCATATCTAAAAGAACTATATTCTCATTTTTAATAGATGATTTTAAAAGTAATCCATTACTAGATAAATCAGATACAATTTCTACTATATTTTCCATAATAGCACCTCTTTATTTCATTATAACAAAAAAAGCCCATAAAGGACTATTTTTTCATTATTCTAAGTGTATTTAATATTGAGATAATTGTAACACCAACATCCGCAAATACTGCTTGCCACATATTCGCAATTCCAATAGCACTAAGAATTAATATTAGAATTTTTACACCTATAGAGAATACTAAATTTTCTTTTATAATTCTTTTTATTTTATTTGAAATACTTATTGCTTTATTAATCTTACTTATATCATCATCCATAATAACAATATCACTTGCTTCTATCGCTGATGATGAACCAATAGATCCCATAGATATTCCAATATCTGCTCTTTTAAGAGATGGCGCATCGTTTATTCCATCACCTATAAAGGCAACTACATCTTTATCATTTAATAATTCTTCTAATTTTTCATATTTTTCTGTTGGTAAAAGTTCATAATAAACTTTATCTATATTTAATTTTTCTGATATAGAAAGAGCATTTTCTTTTGAATCACCCGTAAACATATATGTTTCAATACCTTTTTTAGATAATTCATTTAAAGTGTTTTCTACTCCTTCTTTTATTCCATCATTAATAGTAAGTGATGAAACTATTTTGTCATCAATAGATAAATAAATATTTAAAGAACCATCATCTTTTAAATTAAACATTTTATTGTTACCGATTTTTATTTTTTTATCATCGTATGTATAACTTACACCAAGGCCCTCTATTTCTTTATGATTTTTTACTTTTTCATTTACATCTATATTTACATAATTCATTATTGATTTAGCAATTGGATGGTTTGATAAATTTTCACCTAATGCATAAAGTTTTAAGATATAATCTTCACTATAACTACTATCTAGTAAGTTAAAACTTGTAACTTTAAATGCTCCACTTGTTAATGTACCAGTTTTATCAAATACTATTTTGTTAACTCTTGAAAGTAAATCAAGATAGTTACTACCTTTAACTAATATTCCATTTTTACTTGATACACCAATACCAGTAAAATATGAAAGTGGTACTGAAATTGCAATTGCACATGGACAAGATATAACTAAAAATACTAGTACTCTATAAATTGATTCATATGTTGTAAGATCTGTGAAAAGTATAAAGCATATAAATGTAACTACACTTATTATAAGTACTATTGGAGTATAATATTTAGCCATTTTTGCGACAAATGTTTCTGTCTTTGATTTTTTATCAGTCGCATCTTCTATAAGTGATAAAATTTTTGAAACAGTACTATCATTAAATAATTTAGTTGTTTTTATCTTTATTACCTTTCCTTCATTTATCGATCCAGATAATACTTCATCATTTTCTTTTTTATTAACTAAGTCACTTTCACCAGTTAAAGAAAATAAATTTAACTTAGTTTCACCTTCAATAACTATTCCATCAACTGGAATTTTTTCACCCTTTTTTATTATTAATATATCATTAATTTTTACGTCTTCTACATTTATTACTTTTGTTTTATCACCAACAACTTTATTTGCAAAGTCTTGTTTTATATTCATTAAATCTTTAATTGAATTTCTTGAATTATTAACGGCTTTTTCTTCTAATATTTTACCTATTTCATAAAGAGTTATAACCATTAATCCTTCCATTTGTTTATCTACAAAGTAAGCACCAATTGCGGATATTGTAATAAGTGCATTTTCATTAATTGTATGTGACTTTATAAGCATTTTAAACGCTACTTTAAATGTTCTATAAAGTAAAATAACATATGACGCTATAATAAGTATTTTATTAATTATTTCATTATTAAAATTAACATATAATCCAAGTAAAGCAATTATAACGCCAATAATTAATCTTATTAAATTATAATTCTTTTTAGTTTCTTTTGCTTCTTCATCTATTTTAGTAACTACTACTTCTGGTTCTATTTTAGTAACAATATTACTAATATCTTCTATTTTTATATCATCATTAGACATAAAAGATAATGTTAGTGATGAAAAGTTTACAACTACATCACTTAAATTATTTTCTTTTTTTAATCTTTCTTCTATTTTATTCGCACAATTTGCGCAGTCTAGATTATTTAATCTATATTTATATTTCTTCAATGTGTTCAAGACCTTTCTCTAATATTTTTTCAACATGATCATCATCAAGTGAATAGTAAACTACTTTACCTTCTTTTCTTGATTTTATAAGATTAGAATCTTTTAATAATTTTAATTGATGAGATATTGCGGATTGGGTACTCTTTGTAATATATGCAATATCATAAACACATAACTCACTTTCTTTTAATGCACAAAATATCTTCATCCTAGTAGTATCTCCAAAAAGTTTAAAAACTTCCGCAAGCTCAAACATTTTTTCATCATCAATAATATTATTTAAAACTTTATTTACTCTTTCTTTATTTATAATAATTTCTTCCATAAAAATTTCCTTTCATATGAATTTTCATTCATATATATTGTACTACTACATTATTTATAAGTCAATAACATATGAATAAATATTCATATATATGTGCAATAAAAAATCCCTCGAACGGGATTAATTTCATTAATGGCGGAGTGAGAGGGATTTGAACCCTCGCGGCAGTTACCCACCCTACACCCTTAGCAGGGGCGCCTCTTCAGCCTCTTGAGTATCACTCCAACGCGCAATATAATTTTACCATTTCTTACGCGATAGGTCAATATTAATTTTAAGATTTTATTTGATATTTGTAATATCCAAGATTTTCATAAGACATTTTACTGTATCCTGCATTCAATGCTAAATGTTTACTTTTTTCATTATCCTTCTTTATTAATAAGGAAATCTTTTTGACTTCAAGTAATAATAGCTTTGATATTTGTCTTAATAAATTTGTACAATAGCCTTTATTTCTATAATCACTTAATATTGAATAATTTATATATAAATCATTTTCTTTTCCATCAAGTTCTAGTGATCCAATAATTTCATTTTCTAAATTTCTAACTAGATATAACTTATTATAAATACTATCATCATTAGATTGTCTATAATAGTCTACAATATCACTAAAAGAATCGTCACTCATAATTATATATTTATTGATTTCACGATCCGTATCAAATTTATCTATCATTCTTAAATGTTCTATATTTTCATAATTAAATTGTTCTAAAACAAAGTCTTTTAATACTATTTTGTTCATTTTTACACCCTTTTTCACGAGAAAATATAGTAACAAAATACTATTTTTTTGTCAAATTTATTTACCATCTATTATATTATTCAAATTAAATTCTATTAAACTTATAACAAGTTTTTTTGTTTCATCATCAATATTATTAATATTTACTATTTTTAACAAAAGTAATAAATCTTTTTTATCTGTTTTTCTTGGAACCAAACCACCATCATGTATTGCCTTTGCTTTCGTCTCAATTAATCCCAATTATCTGCAACATACAAATCTATTCTGTTATATCTTTTTACTTTTTCCCATTCAATAATAGGCTCTAATCCGGATAGAAAGCCATTCAATGTAGCACAATCAGTATTTAACCATTCTTCATCCAAATCCATATCTATTCCGATTTGCTTAATAAGATTTTTTACTTCTTCATCAAATTCTACTGTTAGAGAATCAATATCTATTGTATAACCATGCTCTCTTATGCCATTATATAACATTGCAAAACCACCTATCGCTTTTATTACAATTGTGTCGTGATTTTTCTTTTCCAATTGTTCATCTAATAGTAATAGTGCTTTTTCAAATATCTTTATATTACTTTCTTTCACATTTCTCCCTCAATAAATTACATTCATCTGTTTATATATGTCATTTTCTGAAACTGTGCTATCATCTAACACTAGCTTATTTTTCAACGGTTTTGTTTCAGTCAATTTAGATAAATTATCATATTTATCAAACAGAAAATCATAATTGTAGTATTTTATAATATAATAAATTATTACGTTTTGTCTTTCCTTCCATCGTCATGATGATTTTCACATCCATCTATGGCGTAGTGGATGGTCTTTTTGTGTCCAATTATGCCGGAAAGACAGCGTTTGCCGCAATCAACCTCATTATGCCGTTTATTATGGCACTCTCCGCCCTTGGTTTCATGGTCGGAACCGGCGGCAGTGCCATTGTAGCAAAAACTTTAGGCGAAGGAAAAGAAAAAGAAGCGAATCGGTACTTTTCCATGCTTATTTATCTGACAATTTTTGGCGGCATCGTTTTAAGTATCCTTGGAATTTTACTTGCAAGACCGGTTAGCATCGCACTTGGCGCCTCCGGAGACCTTTTAGACTATTGTACCCTGTATGGGCGCATTACATTTTTATCATTAACACCGTTTATGCTGCAAAATGTATTTCAGTGTTTTTTTGTCACGGCGGAAAAACCAAAACTTGGTTTACTCGTCATTGTTCTTGCCGGTGTTACGAATATGGTACTGGACTACCTATTTATCGCTGTGTTTGGCATGGGACTTGTCGGAGCTGCCATTGCAACTGTCTGTGGCGAATGTATCGGTGGCTTTGTACCATTAATTTATTTTGCTGCCAAAAATTCAAGTCCGTTTCGCTTAGGAAAAACCAAATGGTATCCTTTTATCCTGAAAAATACTTGTGCAAATGGCTCCTCGGAGTTGATGACAAACTTATCCAGTTCCATAGTAAACACACTATTTAATTTCCAGCTTATGCGCTTTGTCGGCGAAAACGGCGTAGCTGCTTACGGAACAATTATGTATGTTAATTTTATTTTTATTGTAGACAAAAGATAGGACTGATATGATAAAAGAACAGGTTATTACAAATAGAGGTGGAGTATTTGATGCAGAAAATATTATTACTGGAGGATGACTTGAATCTAAATCGGGGAATTGCCCTGTTACTTTCACGGGAAGGGTATGAGGTTCGTCAGGTTTATACAATAAAGGAAGCAAAAGAAGCATTTCAAAAAGGAGATTATGCTCTTGTTATCAGCGATATTACATTGCCGGATGGTACAGGACTGGATTTTGGAAGGATGGTACGTGCAGGTGGAGATACATATCTTATCTATCTTACGGCTTTGGATCAGGAAATAGATATTGTAAATGGTTATGATACAGGGGCAGATGATTATATTACCAAACCATTTTCACTGATGGCTTTGGTGTCGAAGGTGAACGCATTGATGAGACGGCTTTCTAAGGTACAGGCACAGATTATGTCTTCCGGAGAGATTACGGTGCATATGAAAACGATGCAGGTGTATAAAGGGGATGAACCAGTTACTTTAAGTAAGAAAGAATTCTCTCTGTTGCTGTATCTCTGGGAGAATGCAGGACAGATTGTTTCAAAAGAAAGTATCCTGGAGCATGTATGGGATATAGACGGTCAATTTGTCGATGATAATACGGTTACTGTCAATATAAGCAGACTGAAGAATAAACTTGGAACAGAAGAGATAGCGAATGTGAGAGGACTGGGATATATATGGACCGGAAAGGTAAACAAAAATTAAAACGGTATTTTATCG
>ENA-USUJ01002602-USUJ01002602.1-human-gut-metagenome-genome-assembly--contig:-NODE-2602-length-13365-cov-5.590081_pt1 | contig 13365 bp, 10 predicted proteins | sample MGYA00250061_ERZ773398 | MGnify/ENA primary metagenome ERZ773398 (study PRJEB29103, sample SAMN06111992) | human gut metagenome | biome: human gut; feature: ankylosing spondylitis patient; material...
AATAGTTGACACTTCCTCTGCCAATGAACCTTCAAGCTGTTGACGAAGTTCTGCATTATCATACAAACTAATAATATTAAGGTATTTCTGACCTCGTTCCATACTTTTTTGAATCGTAAATATTTCTGTCTGAATTGGAATATACTGCTCCGTGATTTCTAATCCAGACCGTTTTACACGATTTTGTGATCTTACAGAAGTTATCGTATTTAGTCCAAATATAACAACAAACAGAACCATCATTAAAAGCACTTTGCTCCCAATTTTTTTCATAAATAGTTCCTCCTATTTAATTTTCTCCAAAATATTTACGCAAGAAATAGGCCGGTGCACAGCTCCATGCATGACAATAACTATTGACAATAGTTCCGCCGTACGGGGATTCATCCGGATTCTTCGGATTATACAGCTCCCAGAATGTATCTGCACCAAGCCGCGCCATACCACCCCAATACTCTGTCAAAACAGCAAGTGCTTCCTCATCCGCGTTGCATTTTAACAATGCTTCAATATAGTAGTGATACATATACGGAGTCACCATCTCAAGAGCCTCCCTATCTGCTGCAACATTATGTAAAATCCGAAGACCTTCTTCGGAATCGACTACACCGCCAAGAATCAGCCAGACCTGACTTGCATAAGAAATCTGTCTATTTTCTCCGCTGACAAAAAGTCCTTTCTTTTCATCGTAAAAATATGCTTTTGCTGCCTTTCGATAGACTTCATAAGTTCCTTTTAAGCATTCTGCATCACGATTTTCTCTTAATTCCTGTGCAATTGCAATCGCACTCTGCATCGCATACAGTAAAACCCCCTGTGCTCCCGCCTGCTTATTTAATTCTAGCGACCAGTCAAGAAAACACCATCCTAACACATCACGGTCTCTTACAATGCCGTTATCCACTCGTTTCTGCGCCAACGAAATCTGTGTTCTTGCAGTCTCCCACAAGTCACGAAGCGCCTCCTTGTCTTTTGTCTGCTTATAATAATCCCACAAAGCAACAACATACAGAAGTGAATAATCAAACATACTCGTATCATCCACTTCCGGCTCCGGATCTAAGAATACACAGGCTCCAACCTGACCGTTTTCCATCGGTAAGGCCCCAAACAGATACAGACATCCTTTTACCATATCATTCATCTGATAAGTCTCGTAATTGGCAAGTGCCTGCAGACGAAGATCTCCCATCCAGAGTCTCTGGTCACGTTTTGGTCCATCCTCAAATACCTTCTGCATACAATCATGCAGCGTATTACAGGCAATGCGATCAAGCTGTTCCAATTCCTTATTCTCGCTATGATATGCGGATAAACGGCTATCATCTGCTGAAGACAACGCAACCGCTTTTGCCTCTTCAATAATCAGGTCAAATTTAGAGCTGACATCAAGCACTTCGATTTTCACGTAACGAAACGAATATCTTCTGGGCAGAAAATATTCTCCCGGGACAAGATCAATATGCACCTGTTCCTGCTGCACCCATGCCGAACAGATCCAGCCCTGATAATCTTCCACCCGTTCCTCGAATTCCTTTTTATTTTCTGCAAACGAGAAACGAAGCCATACCGGAGCATCCGGATGTGAACGAACATACCCCAACTTTAATTTTATGTGCCCCACAAGATGTCGACCAAAATCAATTTCAACTGAATCTCCCTTTTTAAGAGGCTTTAAAAAAGCTGCTATATCCAGAGGTTCAACCACCGTTTCTTTTACTTCCGGTAACAGCTGCAACGCTTTATCCAACAATTTTAAATTTTTCACCATAACTTTTTTCTCTCACTCTTACCACTTCAAGTACTCTTTTCCACAGAACGGGTCTACTGGATTCTTACCAGTAAATGCACTTCTTCCCATGATTTTTTCCACAACGCTTTCTATCACATACTCACTGTTAGAATATCCGTTGATATAGGTTTTGATCATCGGCACATCTATCAGATGATACGGATTTGCGAGGCTGATGAACATCACCGGACGTTCCGCAACAAACCACGGAACATTGTTTCCGTTTCCCCAGAATGTGTACCAGGAAAGACGATTGGTCACTTTATTGGAAGCATTCTCAACATTTCCTATATAGATAACGAGATCATAACTTTTCTTAAACGTCCCGACATCAAATTTTGCAGTCTCGAAATTCTCCGGTTCATATATCGTTACATCAAAGCCTTCTTTTACCAGTTTGCTTCGAAAACTCTCCAACACTCTCTCATTTGAAGGGAAATCTCCCATAATCTCAAGCAGTACTTTCTTCGTTTTCCGCGGACTCAGCGGCAAGATCTTCTGTGTATCCTTAACCAGCGTAACCGCAGCATTGGCACTTTCTTTCGCCCATGTGACATGTTCGTCCGAACGCATCACACGAAGTGCTTCTTCCGTCGGCACAATCTCACTCTTTGCTTTCTTATAAAGACCCAGCGCAGCCTTAGTTGCAAGAATTCTTGTGATTGCCTCGTCCAAACGCTGCTCCGACAGAATTCCCTGCCTGTATCCGTTTAACATATACCGATAATCTTCGTCCAGATCTTTATTAAAGAGGAACATATCACATCCGGCTTCAATTGCATAAGGCACCGCCTTCTCTCTTTCCATTGCACAGCTAAAACCAACCATGCAGGTAGAATCGGTAACAATCAATCCGTTAAATCCAAGCTTTTTACGAAGCAAGCCTTTTAACAGTTCCGGAGAAAGTGTTGCAGGAACTAACTTGTCCGGAAAATCCGGATTATAAGCTTTCTGGTATGCCGGCTGTGCAATATGACCGACCATCACCGTCTGCGCTCCCGCCTGAATCAGTCCGCTGTAAATCTTTCCGTAGGTTGCATCCCACTCCTCACAGGAGAGACTGTTCACACTGGTAAGAATATGCTGATCCACCTCATCGCAGCCATCTCCCGGAAAATGTTTAATTGCAACAAGTACATTTTCTTCTTTTGCAGCCTTTATATAATTAACACCACATGCTAAGACCCGATCCGGATCGTCACCATATGTACGCACATTAGTAATCGGATTTCTCCAGTTTCTATCAATATCAACCACTGGTGCAAACGCCCAGTTACATCCCACCGCTGCCCCCTCGCTGCAACTTACTTTTCCTAAACGATAGGCGTCCTCGGTATCTCCGGTTGCAGCTATCTGCATCTGTTTTCCGTACTGTGTTCCATCCGTTGCAATTCCACATCCACCATCCTCAAGATTAGCTCCGACCAAAAGTGGAATTTTACTATGTTCCTGAAGATAACGATGTGTTCTCTGCATCTCCTTAGCCTCACCGCACCGATACATGATTCCACCGATATGGTGTGAAAGCATAACATGTTCCAGATAATCTGCATCTCCTGAATATCCGATCGGTACAAATAACTGACCGATTTTTTCTTCTAACGTCATTGCTTTTTTTGTATTTTCAACCCACTCGATATCCTCTTTCACAAGAAAGAAGGGTGCCTTTGTCAAATTGATCATATTTCTGTCCTCCATTTGTTAAGCATCAGTTATTTAAGGTTGCATTCAGCAAAGACTGACGCTACATGTCAGGTTTTTTGTAAAAACTTGACGCAATTTATTTGCGTTTTCCGGTAAACACACGAATCAATAAATGTTCGTTACTCAGATAAATTAGGAACACTACAAGCAATAAAGCATTAATGATTGCCTGCATGGATGCATTTACTTCATTTGAGAATACCGCAAATGTGGAATTCAACATTGACATACATAAAGCTGCAAGTAAAAATCCAATCTTTTCATTGGTAAATCTGCTGATATAAGATCCAATAAACATTGGAAGAAATGCAGTAAACATAATACTGATAGATCCAAAGTTAAGCTGACCTCCATTGATGGTTGTATTTCTGGAAGCGTTTAAAAAGCCAACAATTCCCATCAGGCCACCGCAGATCACATAACAGGCAATTGCATTTGGAATTTCTTTAATTCCGGTATTAACTGCAACCTTCTGACCATTCTTAAGTGCGTTATAATCGTATCCGAATTTTGTATAATCAAAGAGTCCAATAATAATTACCAGTACCGCCACAATAATAATTGCTGCATAAAGCCAGTTTCCTGTAAAAGCAGTCATGGATGAATTCTGTACCTCTTTCATAACGTAACGACCTTCTGTAATTGTAAAAAGAATTCCTTCATAAATCAGTGTTACACCAAGAGACGTAATAATTGGTGGCAAATGTAAAACCACATACAAAACACCGGAAATCAGTCCAAGCAGCATACCAAATAAAATAGTAAGCATCAGCATTATCGGTGCACTGCCCTGACCTCCACCTAAAAACGAATATGTAATCTTTGCACCAATCACAGAGGAAAGCAATGCCATTGATCCCAAAGAGAAATCAAAACGTCCACTGTTAAGATTGATGGACAAAGCGATAGTTGTGATCATAACAATTGCAATATAGACAACAAAATTGTCAAAGCTTGTCATATTCATGATCATTGTTTTTCCTTTTGCCATACAAATACCCTGTAACAAAATAGCCACCAGTACCGGTATGGCAAGTGCTCCTGCTAAATTTTTTATACAAAGTCTGTTTTTACTTTTCATGTTATCTTCTCCTTTCTTTTTACAGGATAATTTTTCATACCCTCTCCCAATAGATGAAAGTAATAAATTCATCTATTGGGAGAGGGTGCGGCTTCTTTAAGAAGCCGCGACCAAATAATAAAAAACAAGTTAATTAGATGCAACCACCTCATTGATAGTATCAAAAGTAACTGTATCACCAATAATTTGATCCAATGTATCCCTACTGTAAATCGGGTTATCACCATTATCATTCTTGTAAAATTTATCAAATGTCTCACTATCTGTTGCTACCTGATAATTTTGGCTGAGTGACACAGCATTTCCCTGCGCATCACGAATTACATTCCCATTGATTGCATTCATCACTAATGCAAAAGCAGGTCCTACCGATGATGAATATTTTCCAGCAAGATATACAAGCTTTCCGTTTGTGATTGCCTCTCCATTACTCTTGGTAAAGGAATCAATATCAGAAAACTCAATACCTGCTGCATTCAACTGCTGTGTAAAGAATGTTGTTGCCATTCCGACAGAGATGAATGCTTCCGGAGCCGCCTGAATGGCTGCATTGATCTCGTCTGTTGTTGTATCACCATATCCCTGTAAATAAGATACGATCTTGATATCTCCTGAAATCTTTGACAAATCTATACCCTGATCAGCAAAAATCAAACCAACTACATCCTCTTCAGTTGTCGCTCCGCCGTAAGAAAGTCCAAGTCCTGCAAGTACGCCGGCTGTACGATATACGTGCATTGGATTCGGAATAAATGCGCCATAGATTGCAGCAGTCTTAATGCCTTTATCTGCAAAGAACTTTCCCATTTCTACACCAGCTTCATACTCTGTATCCATACTCGGACCCACCTGTCCAAGAAAATATTCATCTGTTTTATATTTTTCAAACTGTTCCTGATCAAGTGTTCCTGCTGCAACTGCATAATAAATCTTGTTTTCCTCACATGTTTCAATCTGTAATGCACGATCATTGCTTGAAAAAGAAATGACTGCCTGATATCCCTGAGAAGCAAACTTCTCAATTGCAGATTTCTCACTTGCAGCATCCTTAAGTTCGTCTGTGTAAGTAAATGTTACACCATACTGATCCGCAATATAATTCTCATAGTAAGAACGGAATCCTAATGCTTCCTCACCACTGACATCTTGAACCAGAACACCAATCTTGACATCTCCTGTCGGCTTTTTTTCCTCCTGTCCATTTGAAACATTTGTATCATTTGTTGCATCCTTACTGTTTCCACATCCGGCCAGCATTGTCAGAGACATAGCTGCAACAAGACCAAAGCTTAACATTTTTTTCATTGTTCGTTTCATAAATTTCTTCCTCCCTGTTTTCTTTTAAAATTTATCTTTAACACACAATGTGTTAAATTCTTGTTTTATCGCGGTAAAGTCTGCGAACGATAGTTAACGCTTGCAACATATACTATAATCAGAAAAAACACTGCACTTACAATCTGCGTAATGCCATATCCCGATGTAGAATCAATGAGCAGATCCAAAATATTATTTAATACAATATAAGAGAATCCTCCAACAACTGCCGCGTAAATCTTTGATCTGGCACCACCTGAAATCGGCATTCCTCCAAATACAATTGCAACCATAATATTCATTCCAATATCCCCGGCTGTCGTTGTTGTAACAGATGGTGTATATACCAATGTCATAAATGCACCGATTCCTACTCCTACTCCCGCCAAAAGGAAGCCCAATATTGCATATGTGTTATATTTAATACCGGAAAGCTGCGCACAGATTGGGTTTCCACCTACAAATTTTTCTCTTCTTCCAAACTTTGTATAATCAAAAACAAATACACAGATCGCAACCCAGATTACCAGAACTCCAATCTTAAATGCCGAGTTATCCAGATGTTTTACAACCTCGCTTGGAATACTGATTCCACCAACCGCACCACCTTTTGTCGTAATAATCTGCGATGCAATCGCGGATAACACGGACATCATTGCTACCGTTGTAACAAACACCGGAATATGAAATATGGACGCAAGCACTGAATTGACCAGTGAGCAAACAATTCCTGCTAATAAAATCACGATAATCATCAACGCAAAATTTTCAGTTGCATTATAGGTAAGTACTCCCAGCGTGGCCGCAAAAAGCGTTGCGGCTCCCAGGCTGATATCAAATGAACCCAGTGTATAAATAAAAATTGCACCTGTTGCAACAATTGATAATACAATCCCTTCATTAAATACAATCTTAATATACATATCCAGACGATATCCTTTACTGCTTACAATTCCACAAAATACTGCAAGCAATACGACAAGTGCTACAAAAGGCAACGCACTTATCATCATTTTTTTATTTTTCGTCATTCTTTTTTGCCTCCTAAATCATATATTCAATAATCTGTGCATCAGAAAGAGTTTCGCTTCTCTCAAATTCCGCAGAGACCTCACCATTTTTCATAATTAGAATCCGATCACTCATTCCAATCAGTTCCGGTAATTCCTCACTGATCATAAGGATTGATTTTCCCTCATTTTTCAATCTCACCATAAGCTGGTACATTGCCTGTTTTACACCGATATCCACGCCTCGTGTCGGACAGTCCAGAATAAGGATTTCACTTCCACATCCAATCCATTTTCCAAATACGACCTTCTGCTTATTTCCTCCGGAAAGCTGTGATACTGACTGATCTCTTCCCGCACATTTGATGGACAATTCTTCAATCTGATGATTCACATATTTTTTTTCTCGATTTTTCAGAATCAGAAAATTATTGATCGCAAATTCACTCATTCCTGCAATTGAAATATTATCTTCAATACTTGCATTAAGACATAACGACTCAACATCTCTGTCCTTCGATACATAACCCACACGTTTCTTCATTGCAATTGCCGGACTGTCAATGATTGTTCCGTCTTCCACCGTAACGCTTCCCTCTTCCGGCTTTAATGCTCCAAAACAAACCTTTCCAAGAGAATGCATTCCGCAATGTGCCAATCCACCGATTCCAACGATTTCTCCTTTATGCACCTGAAATGAAATCCCTTTTAACCGGTCTGCATATACCAGATTTCTTACATCCAATGCCACTTCCGGCTGTGAACTTGCCTGAAAGTCACTTCGATAATAATCACCTTGCAGCTCTCTTCCGATCATGCTCGCGCGGATTGCTCCGGCCTCAAATTCTGCTTTTTCAAATGTCCGGATAATCTTGCCATCTCGAAGAACGGTCAACGTATCACAGACTTCCATAATTTCATCCAGATCATGCGAAATAAAAATCACTGATTTATTTTCTTTAAGGAAGCGATTCATAATGTCATATAAAATTTCTCTTCCGTCATGTGATAATGCTGTACTCGTCTCATCGATTACCAGAATCTGAGGTTCTTTCATCACAACTTTAGCAATCTCTACAAGCTTTCTGGTTTGAAAATCAAGCTTCTGCATAAGCATTTCGCCTGTTACATCATTGACACCGATATTTTTCATCACCCTGGTCGCATCCGCATTCATTTTCTTACGATTAATCAGGCCGAACTTATTCTTATACTTTTCAGACTCCGCAAGGAAAATATTCTCAGCTACCGTAATCCCCGGTATTGTTCCGCTCTCCTGAACAATCATTCCAATTCCCTTGTGAAGTGCATCGATCATGCTAAGCGGCTTCCAGCTCTGTCCCTGAAATGTCATCGCACCGCTGTCACATTCCTGCATTCCTGCTACAATAGAAGTAACCGTTGACTTTCCCGATCCGTTTTCTCCAATGAGTCCTCTTATTTCTCCCGGATATACAGTCAGTGATACATCATTCAAAGCCACTGTACTTCCAAATTTCTTATTCATATTTGCAACTGTTAAAATTGGTTCACTCATTTTTATCACCTCGTCTTTATGCTTATTATAGATTTTTGTTAATTTTTATGTGATTTTGTTTTTTATCTGTTTCACTCATTTTTTTAATGTGTTTTTCTTTTTTCTATACGTTTACCTTAAATTTAGTCTCGCCTCTAAAAAATAGATTAAAAATCCTATGTTTTTATTGATTTTTGTATTGCATATATGTTTTAATCAATATAGTTACCTTTTTATATGAAATGGAGGAATTTTATGTCAGAGAACTACTATCTTATTTCCGATAACGATGTACACATGCCGATCCGGTGTACGATGCAGCGATTTGATCATATCCGCCAACAGATGCATGATTATTTTGAATTGTCCATGATTGTTTCCGGAAGCTGTACATTACAATTTGATGATCATATGTACAGTCTCAGGGAAGATGATATTTTTTGCATCAATCCACTTACACTTCATGAACTACATGGTGTCAATTGTGTCATCATAACCGTTCTGTTTAATCAAACATTATTTGAACAGATTCTGCCGGTTCCATCACATCCCCGCTTCTTCTGTATTAGTCCCATGTCGGATAATCAGGAAGCAATTGCACAATTACGCTCTCTGATTGCTCACATCATCAAAACAAATGTGGACAAAAAAGATGGCTACGAACTTCGCAACTGGTCATATATCTATAATGTTATGGATATTATGTACCTTCATTTCCGTGTAAAATTATCGACTGCAAATGAAAAGAAAAACCACAAATACGCTATCCGGATAGCAGAAATATCACAATTAATCCAACAGCGCTATACAGAAAACATAACCTTAAAAGAACTTGCCGATGAAGTTCATTTGTCCGTTCCCTATCTTTCAAAATTCTTCGTTGACTATTTTGGGATGAATTTTCTAAGCTACCTGAATCAATACCGCCTTATGCATGCGATGCAGGAACTTTCCATAACAGATAAAAATATTGATGAAGTAGCGATTGACAGCGGATTTCCTAATAGTCATGCCTTTGTAACTCTTTTAAAAAAAGAATATGGAATGCTGCCAAAAGAATATCGGCGCGAGCAAAAAAAAGAAAAGCAACAGACCTCTCAACAATTAGAACAACATAATTATATTGCAGGATTAAAGAAATATTTAAACGACAATACACATACCCACGTCGTATCCCCTATATCAAAAAAACAAATTGATTTCTCTGTAAATGGAAGTTCTTACGTATTGCTACATACATGGAAAAAAATGATGACAGTCGGTCGTGCCAGTGATGTGTTAATCTGTGATATTCAGGAAATGTTGACCAGATTTCAAAATAGGATTGGATTTGAATATATTAAATTATGCGGTATATTTTCAGATGATCTGCATGTGTACAATGAGAAAGCAAACGGTACACCTGTGTACAGTTTTACATATATTGATAAAATTCTTGATTTTGTAACCAAACTTCATCTTAATCCATGGATTCAACTTTCTTACATGCCGGAAAAGCTCGCCAAATATCCAAATAAACGCTTGTTTGGTTCTAATGTCAGCCAACCCCATTCCATTGCCGCATGGTGCCGGCTTGTTTCAGAGTTTCTGCAACATATCAGCAACCGCTATGGACTTGAGGTAATTCGCTCATGGAAATTCGGTCTTTGGTTCGGACAGTTTGCAAGGAACGCTTCCAGATAAGGTCTGTGTTTCGGACTTAAGAAGAGTGCTTCGGAATCGGATCGGTTTATCAGATCGATCAGTTCTTCACATGGGAGTGCTGCGTCCAGCGGCACCGCTGTAATACATCCTGTAATAATTCCCAGATAACTTTCGATCCATTCTACAGAACTGGTTCCGATCAATGCAATATGCTTTCCTGCAAAGTCTTCTGCAAGAAGTCCTTTTCTGGTGGAAATCACGTTTCTCAATATTTCGCTGTAACTTCTCTCCAGAACTTCTTTCCTGTTAAGCCATTTTACTGCTTTGACTTCGCCAAATTTCTGTACACTTTCTTCTAATATATCCCTGATCAGCATGTTTTTCTCCTCCTTCACTTTTCTGCAGACAACAGCTTCATTCTTACTGAAGCTCCTCCAGAAGCTTAAGCGCCTCTTCAAGAGTTGTAATTTGGGTCACTTCGGTTTCCTCAAGTTCAATGTCAAAGGTATCCTCAAGCTCACCCAGAAAAGACATGAAATCCAAAGAAGTAAATCCCAGATCCTCACGGAATCTCATTTTCCCCGTCATCTCCTCCGGTTTCACTTTGCTGTACTGCGCTACAATATTTTTAAATTCCATTTCCTGATTCATTCCATTTCCTCCTCGTATTTTTGATTTCTATACCTGTTCCATAATCTCTCCGATGCTCATATCCGGCTCTGCGATTCCCTTAAAAAGAATACGCATCATATAATAATAAAGCAGTTCCATGTCATGCTCTTCCAGATGAGCAGTCTGATAATGATAGGAGAAGTTCATGCCACCATCCTCAGTATGCGATACGGTCAGATACATTTTTTTGGTTGCGGCACCGTTTGCAAACCATTTGGCATGCTGGCGTATGGTTCCAAGCATTTCATTCTCCACCTTCACCGGCATTGGCTGATAGGTCAGATAGCAGCTTTCATAGCTGGTATGCTCCGGTGTATGATATCTTTTTCTCATCTCATCCACAATAAATGCCGGATCATAATTGCTGTGCATATAAATTCGATTCTGCATATTCTGGATTTCATAAGCTGCCGAAAGAAAATCTGTTTCCGGTGAGATCACTGTTCTGCACGGGAACATAATGGTTCGACTTCCTCCAGAAGTCCATTCTTCATGGGTAGAACGTCTGGATATAAAATTCTGGATCGTAATATCTTCCTGTCCGTTATTTACTTTTGACAGATAAGTACGAATACCAAGCAGAAGCAGATTCGTCATGGAAAGTTGATGATTCATACAGAAATCCATCAGGTTCTGTGTCGCATACGGTTCCAGATGATAATCCTTTACTGCAACAAACAGCTCGTTCATTTCAATATCAGAAGCACGAAGCTTTGGATCTCCATGACGTTTTCTTGCTCCCTCCAGTACAGACGGTCCCTGTATATCAGAATATAACGGCTCACCCAGTGCATCCAGCTGGTCATCCCAGAATTTTTTGTCTTTTGCAAAACGCTTTTCATTGCCCGCTTTTGCAAGATCTTTTTTCAGGACCGTCTCAAAATCAACCAGTTCCTGTGGGCAGGCTGTTCCATATCTGTAATGCGTATATAATTGGAACAGGTCTTCAATCATAACTACAAGCCCACAGGAATCGATCAGTCTGTGATCCATATGTAAAAAGAAACCATTGTATCCTTCCGGAAGCTTCAGCATAATAAATTCACACATCGGGATATTATCTCCGTCAAATGTTTCATAAGCCCACTGCTGCATCAGCTCATCTGCCTTTGCCAGACTTTCCATTCCCGACAGATCCTTCAGCTCAATATCTCGCGAATCCTGCTTCTCTATATACTGTTTTACATTTCCATCTTTATCCGGCTTTGTAAAACGGACTCTGGTACAACCGGAACGCTCTGTTTCCATCTGAATACATTTTTTTAATAATCCAAAATCCAGTTCTGCCTGTACAGAAGCCACAACACTTACACCGGATACCTGCTGTGTACCATAATCCATGATCCAGTTATGATGCATCTTCTGAGCTGCCGTCAAAGGATAATAATTTCTCATATAATAGATAACCTCCATTGTCCCGTTTTTCTTCTTTATCCGAGACAGAAAACATTGTATATATGCTTCAGGTGAAAAAATATCATATCTTCTCAGGAAATACCAGTACCCCCAGGACTTAATGAACACTTTACAAAAAAATGACCGGGACTTATCATACATTTAACATAACAGTTCAAAGGTGTATTTCTGCTATGTACTATGTCTGATAAATCCCGGTCAGGATTTTTTATGTCCGTTTAATCGTATTTCTCAAAGAATTCCATCATCTTGCGCTGATACAGTTCCGGATCCACATAGGCACTGCACAGATGCCGTGCTCCCGGTATGATCACCAGTTCCTTCTCTGCCCTGCAGAGCATATAATTCTGAAAAGAGTTATTGGGATATACATAGGTGTCCTTCTCTCCATGGAAAAAGAGAACCGGTCTTGTATTTTTTTTCATGGCTTCTGTAGTGTCTGCATCTTTCATATGAAATCCAGCCAGAAGAGAACAGAACCAGTCCAGTTCCATCAGAAGCAACGGAATATGATGCAGATGGAACCAGTTAGCGGCCATATCACGCATCTGCCGTTCCATAGACTGAAAACCACAGTCCGCAATCAGGCCTTTCACCTCCGGTGGAAGTGTATGTCCTGATGCCATCAGCACAGAAGCTGCACCCATGGACTGTCCGTACAGGTAAATGGGAAGCTTCTCTTTGTTTCGTTCAGCCATATACACTGCCCATTGCTGCACATCCCATTGTTCCTTTGCTCCAAAAGTAATATAGTTTCCCTCGCTGTCACCGCAGCAGCGATGCTCGATAAACAGGACATCACACTGATGCTCATGCAGATATTTTGCCATAAATGACAATGTGCCAAACCGGCTGCCGCGATATCCATGGCTTAATATAACAATCCGTTTTGCATCTTCTGCCGGCAGATATAATGCATGCAGTTTTAATCCGTCAATGCTTTTGATATAACAGTTCTGCATCTTCTGTTCAAGGCACCAGGCCTTACTCTCATTATATTCTCTTGCATAACCATTCCTGGGATGATTTTCCCTGATATGAGACAGTTCAAACCATTTCTTTCTTTCCTTTTTGTGCTCTCCTCTTTTGCAGCAGACCACCATATTAAAAAAACGCCATCCCACCTCCAGTGATCCCAGAAAGACAGCCAGCAGTATTGCAAATGGCTTAATTAATTTTTTCTTCATCACGATTTCCCCACAGTCCACATTTT
>ENA-USUJ01002608-USUJ01002608.1-human-gut-metagenome-genome-assembly--contig:-NODE-2608-length-13336-cov-8.207029_pt1 | contig 13336 bp, 14 predicted proteins | sample MGYA00250061_ERZ773398 | MGnify/ENA primary metagenome ERZ773398 (study PRJEB29103, sample SAMN06111992) | human gut metagenome | biome: human gut; feature: ankylosing spondylitis patient; material...
GTATAAAACAACTAGAGAAGAACTTCAAAATGGAAATATTACCTGTGATAAAGTAATTTGCACGCTTGATAAAGTAAAAGCATTAGGTATAAAAGTATTATTATTTACAAGTAATGAAAATGATACTAAAGAAACATCATTAAAACGAGTTGATATTTGGAATGAAAATAGTTTACGAAAATCATTATTATTATCAATAGTACCATCACTATTATTTATTTTGTGCGGTATAATTTTACTAAATATACCACTAATCATCTTAAGTGACATATTTGCACCATGCCATATAATTATAAGTTGCAAAAATTGTGAATAAAATAAAAAACACATTAGAAAAGTATAAAAACTACTTCATTCTAATGTGTTTTTAGTTTATCTTTATGCTAGTAATGTTTGTGTGTGTATGACAAAATCTTATTTTTCGGGAGTGTGTCGGACGGAAAGCATCATCTGATTCGTATATTTTTAACTATCTAGACAAACATGAATTATCAATCTAACGCAACAAGGTCGGACTTTTCATAACGATTGTGTCCTTGCAAACTCTTTTTATATTTCCAACATATAATAGCTTCATCCAAACTTCTTCCTTGATTATCTTCGAAGAAATCTCGGATGTATGTATTATACTCAAATTGTTTATCTATCGTTGTTTTACCCTTTTTCTTCCAAAATCTGATAATATGCATTAATTGCATTACCATAAGTTTTTCTGGCATTGCTCTTTAACCATTTTTGGAATAAAACATTAAAAGAAAAACTTTTACCTATTTTTTCTTTAAAAAAAGCTCTATGCTTTTCAGAACATACTACATTTGATTCAATTAGTGTATTCTCTGTAATGCCTCCAACATCTTTCGTAGTTTTTCTTTTTGTAGAAGTTTCTAACACCTTTCCCGTATCAAGAAAACAGGCAATTCTATCAATAAGTTCAATCTTTCCACCCGAAAAAGGCAGATTGTTTTTTCTGCAAAAATCAACAAGCTCTTTTTCAAATAGTAAAAAGTTCTAAAAGTTTCGCCATCTAATTTCTCATTCAAATCCGGTCTTTCACTCATTTGCATTCTCGCCGTCAACTTTTGATTTGTCTTTTCTTTAATTATAGCATATTATGTAGCATTTTTATATGGCGCCCCTAAAAGGAATCGAACCTTTATCACAAGAATCGGAATCTTGTATTTTATCCATTAAACTATAGGGACATCGAGGTAATTATAGCATTTTTGACTGAGAAATAGTAAAAAATAGCAATATAAAAAACGATAACCAATAACTTGCTAAAAAAGTTAAAATGTGGTATAATATAGAAAAAAATAGAAGTAGGTGAGAATATGTCAGTTGCAGAACAATTAGCAATTATTAAAGAAAATTTAAAGGACTATCCAAATGTCCGTCTTATTGCCGCAACCAAATATTTTGACATTGCTAAAACACGAGAAATAGTTGAAGCAGGAGTTACTAATATAGGGGAAAATCGTAAAGATGTCTTTCTAGAAAAATATGAAGCATTAAAAGATTTACCAATTACTTGGCATTTTTTTGGAACTATAAAAATTCCACCAAAGCTTTCATCAAGCTTTATTGATAGTATTGATTATTTACATTCGCTTGATTCAATTGATTTAGCCAATGCAATTAATAAAACTAGAAAAAAAGCTGAACCACTAAATTGCTTTGTTCAAGTAAACTTATCTGGAAATGCTAATAAGACAGGGCTTACAGAAACGAAGATTATTCCATTTATTAAAAATCTTGCAAAATATAATAAGATAAAAATAGTTGGATTAATGACTGTTGTATATAGTTTTGATGATGATGTACTTATGGGTTATTTCAATACTATGAAAGAACTACAAAAAGAAGTACAGGCCCTAAATTTAAGTTATGCACCTTGTACCGAATTATCAATGGGAATGAGTAATGATTATAAACTTGCCATTAAGTCAGGTGCTACAATGATTAGAATAGGAACCCTATTTTCAAAATAAGAGGAGTAAATATGTTCGGAAAAAAGAAAAATGAAGAAAGAAAATTAGGTACTGCCTTTGATCGTTTATTAAACTATACTTTCAAAGAAGATGAAGATATGGATACCCAATTATTAGATCTAGCAGACATTGTTATAGCTAATCGTCCATTACTTGCAAACTTTGAACAAATAAAAAGCATTGGTGAAGTAAATCATGCGGTATCATTTTTATCAGGCGTTGTTTATGCCCTTAATGGTGAAGTGTATTGCCTTGGTGATGAAACTAGATTATTTGCAACGGGAAAAGCCTTTGAGGATGGTTCACTTCAACGTTATGTAAAGGATTTCGCAGTAAATAGATAATGTTAACAAGATTAGGCGATTACTATCGTGAAGCACTAGATGGACAAATTGTGCTTACAAAATTTTTAGATTTAGAAGAAATAAAAGAGATAAATTCGTTAAACAAAGATGGTTTAAAAGTATATCTTTATGGGGGCTATGAAGAAGCTGAAAGGGTTAGGGCAATTGTTCAGTTAGCTTATTATGAAGCACCACTACCTGCTGATTTCAAAATAGCAATTTATAAAACAGAATATAATGCAAACTATCAAACTATTGGTCATCGTAATGTGTTAGGTTCAATAATGAGTTTAGGAATTGAACGCAATACTTTTGGGGATATTTATATAAATAATCAAGTTATTTATCTATTTTTAACGGAAGAAATCTCAGGGTATATGATTCAAAATATGCCGATGATTATGCATCAAAGATTGGAATTTAGAAAAGTAGACGATATTTGTGATGATGAAAAAAATCAAGAAGTAACTAAAGAAATTCAAGTTCCAAGTTTAAGACTTGATGTTATAATTGCCAAATGCCTGAATATTAGTCGCGCAAAAGCGGCTGAAATAATTGAGGCAGGTAATGTTTCAATCAATCATTTGATATGTAAAAATATTAGTTATCAATGTCAATTGAAGCAGATAATAAGTATAAGAAAATTTGGTAGAATTACCATTTTAGAAAATTTAAGAACAACAAGAAAAGATCGAATTGTTTTACTTGTTGGAGTGTATCATTAGGAGGAAAACATGAAAGAGTATAAAGATACGTTATTAATGCCAAAAACCGATTTCCCAATGAGAGGTAACTTGGGTGTTAATGAATTAACTATTCAACAAAAATGGGATGACAACAAAATTTATGAGAAAGTATTAAAGAAAAACGAAGGACATGAAACATTCTTCTTACATGATGGTCCTCCATATGCCAATGGTAGTATCCATGTTGGACATGCAATGAATAAAACGTTAAAAGATTTCCTTATCAGATATAAGACAATGAATGGTTTTTATTCACCATACTTACCAGGTTGGGATACTCATGGATTACCAATAGAAACCGCTCTTTCAAAAAATAAAAAAATTAATCGCAAAGAAATGTCAATTAGTGCATTTAGAGATTTATGCGAAAAATATGCTTTAGAACAAGTAGAAATTCAAAAGAAAGGCTTTAGACGTCTTGGTATCTTAGGTGAATGGGATGATCCATATATCACTTTAAACCATACATATGAAGCAGAACAAATCCGTTGCTTTGGAGTAATGGCTGCTCGTAATTTAATCTTTAAAGGATTAAAACCTGTTTATTGGTCACCATCTTCTGAAACAGCACTTGCGGAAGCAGAAATTGAATATAAAGATGTAAAGAGTAGTTCAATTTATGTTGCATTCAAAGTAGTAGATGGCAAAAATGTTTTATCTAATGGTTGTGAATTAGTTATTTGGACAACTACTCCATGGACTATGCCTGCTAACCTTGCAATTTGTGTAGGACCAGATATTGAGTATTCAGTAGTTGAAACAAATGGTAGATTCTTAATTGTTGCAACAGAATTAATTAATAGTGTATTTGAAGCTATTGGTTATACTGATTACCACATTGTTAAACGAATGATGGGTAAAGAATTAGAAGGTATAACTTATAAACATCCATTATATGATAGAATATCACCAGTTATTTTAGGTGATCACGTTACGCTTGATGCTGGTACAGGACTAGTACATACTGCTCCTGGTCATGGTGAAGATGACTTTGTTGTAGGTAAAAAATATGGTCTAGAAATTCTTTGCCCGGTTGATAGTAGAGGATATTTAACAAAAGAAGCTGGTGAATTTGCGGGATTATTCTATGAAGATGCTAACCAAGCAATCTTAAAACGTTTGGATGAAGAAAATGCTTTATTAAAAGAAATTGAGATAATCCATAGTTATCCACATGATTGGCGTACTAAGAAGCCTATTATCTTTAGAGCAACAGCTCAATGGTTTGCTTCAATTGAACATTTCCGTAATGATATTTTAGAAGCAATCAAACAAGTTAAATGGGTACCAAGTTGGGGCGAAGTTAGAATTTCTAATATGATTAAAGATCGCGCTGATTGGTGTATTTCACGTCAAAGAGTTTGGGGTGTTCCAATTCCAATTTTCTATGGTGAAGATGGTACTGCCATTATTGATCAAGATGTTATTAATCATGTTGCGGATTTATTTGAAAAATATGGTTCTAACATTTGGTTTGAAAAAGATGCTAAAGAATTATTACCTGAAGGTTTCACACATCCAAGTAGCCCTAATGGTAAATTTACTAAAGAAACTGACATTATGGATGTTTGGTTTGATTCTGGTACAAGTCATCATGCGGCATTAAAACAACGCTATGGTGTAAGTCAAGCAGATGTATACTTAGAAGGATCTGACCAATATCGTGGTTGGTTCAACTCAAGTTTAACAACTAGTGTAGCACTTACGGGTAAAGCTCCATATAAGACAGTTATTAGCCATGGATTTACTTTAGATGGTCAAGGACGTAAAATGAGTAAATCATTAGGCAATACTATCGATCCAGTTGCTTGTTGTAACGAATTTGGTGCTGATATTTTCAGATTATGGGTTGCAAGTGTTGAATATCAAGCTGACTTTAGAATGAGTAAAGAATTACTAAAACAAGTAAGTGAATCATATCGTAAGATTCGTAACACATTCAGATTCTTGTTAGGTAACTTAGCTGATTTTGATCCTGAAGTTAATATCGTTCAATATGAAAAAATGTTTGAAGTAGATCAATTTATGATGTGCAAACTAAATGAATTGGTAAAAGAAGTTCATGAATCTTATAATAAATACGAATTTGATGAAGTATATCGTAATGTTTTAAATTTCATAACTAATGAACTTTCTGCTTTCTATTTAGACTTTACTAAAGATATTCTCTATATTGAAGCTGAAGATTCTTTAGAAAGAAGAAGCATTCAAACTGTTTTATATAATGCCTTATATTCATTAATTACATTACTAACACCAATTATCCCGCATACTACTGAAGAAGTATACCAATACTTACCTGGTAAAAAATTAGAAAGTGTTTATCTATGTGATATGGTAAAATCAACATACTATATTAACTCTGATGAATTAATGGATAAATACGAAAAACTATTAAAAGTTAGAGATGATGTTTTAAAAGCATTAGAAGTTGCTCGTAACGAAAAAATCATTGGTAAGAGTTTAAATGCTAAAGTAACTTTTGTTCCAAATGATGAAGTTACAAAATTATTAGCAAGTATTAAGGCTGACTTAAAACAAATCTTCATTGTATCAGAATTTAACGTAGTAACTGAAGATATTGATGCTACAACATATGATTCTGGTAAAATAAAAGTTGAAGCTGCGGTAGGTGAAACTTGTAGTAGATGTTGGCAAATTGTTCCATCATTAAATCCTGATGAACTTTGCCCAAGATGTGCTAAAATATTAAAGCACTAATAATTAAAATTAAAGAGGAGATTGTAATATGGTCATATATTTTTTTAAGGAAAGAAGCAAAGAATTAATAGATTTTTATGATTTAGTAGATGGTTATTTTGACAAATGTGAGAATACCTCTATCACATCAAATGATAACGAATTAATAATTAACTTTGATATTCCCAACTTTGCATGTTCATATCGATATTTAGTTACTAAACGTTCACGTGTAACTAGCATGTATCGTTTAAATCCAAACTATATGAACACTTTTATGCTTTGTGAAATACCAGAAGCAATTCCTCAATTTTTAATTCGTTATATATTAAGACAAGTTGAAGAATTATGTACAAAATTTGGCTTTGCAATTTATCATGATATGTTTGATAACATTCACGAATTCAATATGTTTGAAATGATTGCATTACTAACTAAGGAACGTAAAAATTATTTACAAGAACATCCTGAAGTAGTAATGTATCCGATTGATCAAGATATGTTGAATGAGATTTGTACATATCAAGCATCACTTAGTGAATTGCCAAAGATTGTCAAAGGTGATGTAGTTGCTTCACCATACATAGTATTAAAAGATTCATCAAACCATATTTACTTTAGTGTAAATTGGCAAGTAGGATTACCAACTACTTTTCCACCTCATCTAGATTTTGTTCACGTTGAAGAAGAAGTTAATTTGGTAAGTTTAGTTCCAGCCAATATCTTTTATAAGTATGTTGACCACTATATGTACGAGATAAAAGATGGATCTATTGATATTAGAATTAAATACTTAAATGAAAAGGGTAGTAATAAGGCCCGTAAGTTAATTAGAAAGATGCGAAAATATGTTGTTTCAGCATATGATTATGAAGAAATAAAATTAACAAATTTAATTGAAAAATAGGAGAATAATATGCAAGTTAATAAATTTATTGATCATACTTTGTTAAAAGCTTTTGCGACAAGTGCAGATATTAAAAAACTTTGTGATGAAGCTATTAAATACGATTTTAAGAGCGTTTGTGTTAATCCGGCTAATGTTCAACAAGCAGCTAACTTATTAAAAGGAAGCGATGTTTTAGTTTGTACAGTAATTGGATTTCCACTAGGAGCTAACACTATTGAAACTAAGGCATTAGAAACAATTGATGCTATTAAAAATGGTGCTGATGAAATTGATATGGTTATCAACATTGGCAAAGTAAAAGAACATGATTATGATTATATTGAAAATGAAATAAAACGAGTTGTTGCGGCGAGCGTTGGTAAAACAACTAAGGTTATTATTGAAACTTGTTATTTAACTGATGAAGAAAAAGTAAATTGCTGTCTTGCTGCAAAACGTGCACATGCAACATTTGTTAAAACTTCAACTGGCTTTGGTACTGGTGGTGCTACAGCTGAAGATATTAAATTAATGCGTGAGACCGTTGGCCCTGAAATGGGTGTTAAAGCAAGTGGTGGTATCCGCAATCTTGAAGATTTAGAAAAAATGGTTGAATTTGGTGCAACACGAATTGGTACATCTGCTGGTGTTGCAATTATGGAAAATTCATCATCTAAAAGTGAATACTAGGAGGAAAAACAAAATGAAAGCTACTCCCCATATTGAAGTAACTGAAGAAGGCAAAATTGCCAAAACCGTATTAATGCCAGGTGATCCTTTACGTGCTGAATATATTGCTAAAACATATTTAGAAAATGTTGAACAATTTAATCATGTAAGAGGTATGAATGGTTATACTGGAACATATAAAGGACGTAAGATTTCTGTAATGGGTTCAGGAATGGGAATGCCTAGCATCGGCATTTACTCTTATGAATTATTCAAATTCTACAATGTAGAAAATATAATTAGAATTGGTTCTGCGGGTGCGTATGATCCTAACTTAGATTTATTTGATGTAGTCATTGCTAAAGAAGCTTACAGTGAATCAAGTTATGCCTTAACTCAAGCAGGTGAAACTAGAAACGTGTTAAGTGGTAGTGAAGAACTTGCTAAGAAGTTATTAAACATTGCTAAAGAAAAAGGTATTAAAACTCATTATGAAAGAATTCATTCATCAGATGTTTTCTATCGTGAAGGACCTTCTATAGTAGAAAAAATGTATGAAGAAAACAAGTGTGTTTGTGTTGAAATGGAATCTTTTGCTTTATTCCATAATGCAAATGTACTAAACAAAAAAGCCGCATGTTTACTTACAATTTCTGACTCATTAGTTAAACATACCGAAACTACTTCACTTGAACGTCAAACCGCATTCAATGAAATGATCCAAATTGCACTTGAACTTGCAGAATAATATTTACCACTTGTTTTACAGTTTGTTGTAAACAAGTGGTTTATTTATATAATAAAAATTAATATTAAGGACATAATAAAATTATAATGGAGGTGTATGAATGGAAATCAATAAATTACGCATAAATAATTTTGATTTATACCATATTCCTAATAATAAATTTAAATCTTTCACAATTGGTGTTTATTTCTTTAACCCTTTAGAAGAAAAAGAATTAAGTAGAAAGTCATTACTATCAAATTATCTTACTAAATATAATGAAAAATACCCAACCGAAAAGGCTTTAACAACTTACTTAAGAAGTCTATATGGAATGGATTTATATTGTAGTTATGGTAGAAATGGTCTTGTTACAACGATGAACTTTATCATAAGATCAATAAATGATAAATATTTATCTACTGATGAAGAGTTATTAAAAAAAGCTGTTGATGTATTAGACTTAACTATAAATAAACCCTATTTTGATGATAAATTAATAGATTTTGAAAAGAAGTTATTAATTGAAGATATTAACCGATTATATGATAATAAAAGTCAGTACGCAACAAGACGATTTTTAGATATTATGTTAAAAGATGAAAAATGCCGGTTTTCTTCAATTGGTACAGTTGAAGATGCTAAAGCAATTACTAAAGAAAGTTTAACAGAAACGTATAACAATATGTTAAATTCAAAACATATCGTATATGTCATAGGTGATATTTCTGAAGAAAAAATAAAAGATGCATTTAGCAATTTTCATTTGAAAGATGAAATAAGTGAAAAGCTTGATTTCATCGATTATGAAACTAAAAAAATTGAAAAAGTAACGGAAGTTGTTGAAGAACAAAAAATACGTCAGTCAATAGTTTTAATGGGGTATCGAAGTGAAATAAGACTTAACGATGATTTATATAATGGTATGTTTATGTTATCTAGTATGCTTGGAGGTTATTTCCACTCAACCTTATTTCAAGAAATCCGTGAAAAAAGAAGCTTAGCTTATTCTGTTAGTTGCGACTATAACCCAAGAAAAGGCAACTTTGCCATATTTGCGGGGATAAGTGCAAGTAAATACGATGAATTCAAATCAGTAGTAAATCAAATAATTGAAGATTACCAAAACGGTAACATTGATGACAATGTTTTTGAGTTAACTAAAAAATCAATCATTAGTGGAATTTATAAATCTGCTGATCAACAAACTTATGGGATTGGTTTTGTCTTAAATGAAATATCAGGAATTGAAAATCATACGATTGAAGAAAAAGTTAATAGAGTATTAAGTATTACAAAAGAAGAAGTAATTGATGCCGCAAAATGTCTTGTTTTGGACACCATTTATTTTCTTAAGGGGACGCTATGATAGAATATAAAAATGATAAAATTCAAGAAAAATATTACGTAGAAGTATTAGAAAATGGATTAACAGTATATTTATATCCCAAAAAAGACTTTTACAAGACTTATGCCATTTTTTCAACTAAATATGGCTCACAAGATATCGAGTTTACCCCAATAGATTTAGAAAATAGTATAAATACGCCTGAAGGTATTGCTCATTTTTTAGAACATAAATTATTTGAAAATGAAGATGGAACTGACGCATCAACGCTATTTGCCAAAACAGGTGCTGATGTAAATGCCTTTACAACTGCTAATCAAACAGCGTATCTTTTTTCCGCAACTAATTCAATTAATGATAATATTGAATTATTGTTAGATTTTGTTCAAGAACCATGTTTTAAAAAAGCAAGTATCGATAAAGAAAGAGGAATTATTGAACAAGAGTTATTAATGTATCTTGATCAACCTCAAAGCGTACTATATTTTGGTCTTCTCAAAAGCTTATATAAGAAGAATAATGTTCGAAATGAAATTGGTGGTAGCGTAGAATCAATTAAACAAATTAATGAGGAATTACTCTACCAGTGCTATCATACTTTTTATCACCCCAAAAATATGGTTTTCTGTGCTGTTGGTAACTTTGACAAAGATGAATTAATTGAATTAATTAAAAGCAATCAAAGCCGTAAAACATTTGGTGAATTTAAACCTATAACTAGAAAATATTATTTAGAAGATGAAGAAGTTAACGAAAAACATCAATTTACTGAAATGGATGTTAGCATTCCTAAAGTAACAGTAGGGGTGAAAATCCCTTATGAAAAATTAACACCATATGAAATACTAAAAAAGACAATTGCTATTGAAATATTAACGGATTTATACTTTGATGAATCAGCTGATGTGTATGAAAAATTGATGAACTCGCGAGTTATTAACAATAGTTTTGAATATGATGTTTATTTTGAAGAAACCTATCGTCATATCATCTTTAATCTAGATACAAAAAATCCTGAAAAGTTTGTCGAATCAATTACTAAAATAGTAAACAAAATATCAAAACAAGATATAGATGTAGAACAATTTGAAATAATGAAAAAACTATATCAAGCTAGAAATATCAAAAGATTTAATTCGTTAGAGTATATTGCTAACTTGATGGTCGAATTTCATCAAAATGATTTAGCTTTTTTTGATTTATTAAAATCTGTTGATGAATTAACAATTGACGATGTACTTGAGGCAAGAAAATACTTTAGTACTAACGCAATGTCTTCATTTACAATATATCCATCAAAGAAATAGGTAAAATTAATTGCAAGTAGTTTATATAAACTACTTGCATTTTTAGTTCAGATTTAGTTTTAACTTAACTTCAACATTACAATTTTTAAAATAATTATAATTACAACCAAAATAGTAATTTATGTTAAAAACATCAACGGGTTGATTATACATAAAATTTACTAATTCATTTATTTCTCTTAACACCAAATCATTGATTTTAGCAAAGTTTTCTTTATCAGATAATGAATCATTCTTTTTGGTTAAGGTTCCTTTAATTGTAAAAGTAATAATAATAGTCTGTTTATATTTTTTAAGTTTATATTTTCCTTTCTTTATATATAAGTCATATTCACCTAAATTGTACGTTGTATTGTTTAGAAGTGTTAACCAGTGTAGGGGTTTAAATTCATTGGCAAAGATGGTTAATAAAGTATTATCTTTATTATAAAAAGTATAGCCATCTAAGAATAATGAGTAATATTCTTCATCTTGTCTAGAAAAGATTTTCTTAACACAAGAAATATGTGGCATAAGCAGTGTATAATTATTTATGGTAATAGCTTTTGCAAAATCCATAAAAGTTATTAATTTATAAGATTTTATTAAATCAGGATTGATTAATAAAGTATGGTAAGCTGAAATCTCTGAGAAGTTTTCAATATTAAAAATATCTTCTGGTTTACTATCAGTTGCAAAAAGATAGAAACTAGGATATAAATTTAAGTCATCTTTAATGAATTGATAAAAATCAAATAAATATTGATTATTTAAAAACTTATTGGTGAGAATTACTGTTCGTAAATGATTGTAGTGAATATAAATATTAGATATTTGATTAAGTTTTCGGAAAGCTTCAGTTAGAGTTGGTGCAGTGATTTTCGCAACATAGGCAAGGTTATCAACATTATTTGAAGATATTTCAGCTTGTGCAAGGTTAAAATTATTAAGTACATAGAAATAGCAATCATATTGATTATTATCTTCATTAATGTCTAAACAAATACTATTAATATAAATAACTTTTGTTACATCAATGTAATCATTTCTTTTAGTAATAATCGGAATAAACGAAGTTAAGGTTATTAAAATTAACAAAATTTTTTTCATAGTTTAGTCACCTGATTTAAATCTTTTCTAGGTAGAAAATAGTTCTTTAATTCTTTTATATCAAATGGTATAAAGGGGTATAGATAAAATGTACCATTATTTTTTTGTTTAAATAAATAAAATATTACGATTATGCTAGCAAGAATAAACCCAATTAATCCCATCGTAAAAGAAAGAATTAAAATGAAAAATCTAAAAATATTTATTGAAGTAATTAAATAGTTGTTTGTTGTTACTGCGAATACCGCAATATATGATATTGAGGTAAGAAATAGAATTATTGCTCCAATTGTTCCCGATTGAATGGCATTTTGGCCGATAAATAAACCACCTAAGATAATGATAATATTTTGAATGTAATTATTAGTTGATCTACTAGTTGAAAAACGGTAGAATTCAAATAATAAGTAAACAATAATAACCTCAACAAAAGTAGGCCAATTGGTACCTTTTTCCGTTGTTTGTATATTAGCAAGCAGGGATATTGATAAGGTGCCACGATGGAAACTAATAATGGCGATAAAAAGTCCCATAAAGAAAACTGATATCAAAAAGAAAATAGTTATAAAGATATGATTGAATAAAGAATAATATTTAGGAGTATTAACATATGACTTAGAAGTAGTAAAAGTTGAAAGAGTCGTGGGGAGAATTAAAGCAATTGGAGAATTATCTAACATGATGACAATTCTACCTCTTAGTAGGGCAGTAGTAATAATTTCTGGTGAACTTGTATTGAACACTTGTGGTAACAATGAATCAATTTGATACAAGCAATACAAGTCATTAATAGAAGTAATGGCATCTTGTTTAATTGAAGATAAACCATCCAAAACTTTAGAAAGCGAAAAACGGTCATAAAATTTATTAATAAAAAGTACAGCACATTCAGTTTTATTTAATAAACCTAATTGATATTTTCTTACCTGTAAGGCATTTGTTTTTAATCTTCTTTTAATAAGTGTTAGGTTATCACTTAGATCCTCAATTAGGGCATCTCTACTTGCCATAGGGTCTTCGGGATCAAGAATACTTTCGGAAATACTTCGTTTAGGCTTTTCCGCAAACTCAAATTGATAGTAATAACCATCATTAAAGAAAATAAGTACTTTACCAGAATATAATAGGAAATCTAAATTCTTTTCTGAAATATCGGTTATAGGATTACATATCCCAAGAAATTGTTTTGATAATTCTTTGTAATTGGTAGAATTAATGCTTGGTTTAATTTCAAAATTAAACTTTTTAATATCTACAAGTTGCGACATATACACTATATTAAAGGTAACACCATTAATGGTAGTTTCATTAACAACTACATCGTCTTGTAATTTACATATTTTAAAGAAATCATTAATTATTTGTTGCATGTTTTTTTCTCCTTGCAAATTTAAATAAGATAAAGAATAAAGTAAGTATTATGGTCGTTATCATTAAAATAAGAGAAGCAACTTCTTTAGTCATATTTAATTTATAGTTAAATATTACACCAATTGCTAAAACAGTTGGGAAAATCAAGGTAATTATTG
>ENA-USUJ01002618-USUJ01002618.1-human-gut-metagenome-genome-assembly--contig:-NODE-2618-length-13309-cov-3.137772_pt1 | contig 13309 bp, 17 predicted proteins | sample MGYA00250061_ERZ773398 | MGnify/ENA primary metagenome ERZ773398 (study PRJEB29103, sample SAMN06111992) | human gut metagenome | biome: human gut; feature: ankylosing spondylitis patient; material...
CAGCAGAATCAGCGTGCCTGTTACATAATAGGAAAACTTGAATTTGGACGAGCCGATTACCGACTGCACCGCCCCGACTCCGCGCCCCATAGCAGCGCTGTCCTTTGCACGGACCAGCGTCGCTCCTGCATCAGCAGCCCGGCCGCCAGCAGCGCCGCGAAGATCGCCAGTCCCACATAGAGGATCGTTCCGATGTAGCGGGGGTCTGTCATCCGTTTCTGACCTCCTCTAAGTAGAAATCAAAGTATGCCTGCTTAATTTGGGCGCGCAGCCGCCGCGGAACGGGAATGCGCTCGCCGCCGTCCATGACAAGGTCCGTGCCGGAAAAGCAGCGGACGTGTGCAAGGTTCACAACGTAGGAGACTCCGCACGGGATCATGCCGCGCCGTCCCGCCAGGCAGTCCTGCAGCTGGGCGGCGGTCAGCCGCGCCGTCAGCTTCCGGCCGGAGGCCAGAGAGAAGCTGCGCCGCTTGCCGTCGGTCTCGATGTACAGCACGTCCTCCAGCGCGATGCGGTGCAGCTCGCCCTCGCAGGGGAGCAGGAGCCACGTCCGCTCCTGCCGCAGGGCGATCACGCGATCCAGCGAGGCACTGAGCTTTTCCTGCGTGTACGGCTTTTGAATGTAGTCCGCGGCGTGGAGCGCGAAGGCGTCCACCGCGTAATCCGAGCTGGTCGTCAGGAAAAGAATGTCCGTATTTTCGCTGCACCGGAGAATGTCCCGCGCCAGCTCCGTCCCCAGCATACCGGGCATACAAATGTCCAGCAGGACGATATCCGGACAGCCGGCCTTCTCGAAGGCGTCCAGCATCGCAAAGGCGGAGGAATAGACGGTCATCTCGATGCCGTGCTCCTGATGCGCGGCCGCATAAACGCGGAGGTCCTCCGCGATCCGCTCGCGGTCTCCGGCGTCGTCGTCGCAAATGGCTATTTTCAGCATCGTCCCGCCTCCTTTGCCGTGCTTTTCTGTATTATATACCGCCGCTTGCCGCTTCGCAAGCGGTCGGCTCCGCCGGATCCGGCCGCTTTGCGGCTTTCCGGGCGGCGCCCTGTGTGAGGTCCATTGTATCAGCCGGAAGAAAAATGCGCAAGCGAAACGCCTGCGCATTTTTGGCATTGTCGGTCATCCGTGGGTCGAGCCGCAGAAGGTCCTTGCGGAAATTAAAATCGAATAGGGCTCAACGATAAAGCCGGAGTGATCGGGAGCGACGGAAAGGCCGCGGCATAAGCTGTCGCGGTGTACTGCCGTCCGCGCACCGGCACGCGGACAGACGCCCGGCGCGAGAAAATCACCGCGCCGTCCACTGGTATGCGATCCGGGGCGAGCCGTCCCTGACATGGATGATCCCGCACTTCTTAAAGCCGCTCTTCTCGATCAACCGCTGCATCGTCGTATTGTTGGCGTGGGTATCGACGCGGACATTGGGGGAAATGCTTTTGCAATGATCGGCGGCGCATTGGAACAGCCCGTGGACCTGCCCGTCGCCGGCCAGCCGATGGATCGTGACGTAGGGCTCGTCGTTCAGCCATTCGCCCTCCTCAATGTGCGCGTAGGTAGGCTCCGCGCCATCAAACAGGGCAAATACCCCGTGTATGCCGGTCTCATCGTATATCACCTTGCAGACCTTTTTTTGAAGGTCGGACCGGATCAGGTCCGCGCTCGGATAAGAGCGACCCCATTGGGTGGGATTTCCCGACCGGATCATGTAGTCCTGCGCGTATTCGTATATCCTTTGGATCTCTCCGAAATCAGCATCCGCTGCATTTCGCAGGCTGAGCATATAGTTTCCTCCACTTTCATTCGTTTTTCGGGCTTCTCCGCGTCAACCCAGCTTATCGCCGTTTTGGACCTTCTTGTCCGGTGTGACCAGCACGACGCCGCCCTCGCTGTATGCGCCGAGGACAAGAACCTCCGACGCGAATATCCAGCTTCATGAAATCATCAAATGCTGCCATGCTGAGCACATCCTTTTCTTGCGCGATTCCTTGCGCCCAGCATATCACAGCTCCGGACGGTTGGCAATGGGGCGCGGCAGCCTTTTTGAAAAGAATACGCGCCTGCGCGAAAGACCTAACCTTTGGTTAATGGTTTTCCGTTTTCATCCACCGTACAATAAAGGTACGGTGGAGTTTTTTATCCCCCGATACGCTGAAAAAAGGAGGACGCACGCTTGAACCGGAGATACCTGTCAGCCGTTGAACCGCTGCCGGACCACATTCTGCAGGTCGATTTCGTATCCGGCAGCCGCCTGCTTCTGGACATGAAGCCGTATCTCGACAAGACCCGCTTCCGCTCCCTTTCCGACCCGCTGGTATGGAGCAGCGCCGTGACCAACGGCATCTTCGTCCGCTTCGGAAACGTGGAGCTGAGCCACGACGAGCTCCTTTCCATGGCGGAGCAGGAGCATTGAAGCAAACGATCTGGATCAAAAAAGGAGAGAAAAACGATGAAGAATCGAAAAAGCTATTATTCCCTGCTGCTGGCGCTGGCGCTGTGCCTGTGCCTGACCGCCTGCGGCGGCAGCGGCGATACCATCGACGACGGCGGCGAGGACTACAGCGGCAATGAGGTCAACACCCCGGATTCCTTTGAGGGGATGGTCAAGGACTCCGAGCTGGCGACGAACTATGCCATGTACTGGGGCACCTGGGTCGACGCGGACAACAACAGCGAGCTGATCGTGGCGATGGCCGACAGCGGAGATGAGGTCCGCTTTGATCTGTATCAGGACGGGAGCATAGAGGCAAGCGGCTTTGTCCAGTTCTCGCAGGAGTACAGCGGTGATTATTTCTACAACGAGTTCGACGGCTGGGCCCACCACTGCTGGCTGGCCGACGACGGCACGCTGCAGATCGAAGGCTTCGGCGGCTTTGAGAAGGACGCCTCCGCCGGCGACATGGACGCGTCGGATACAGGCGATGCCGACGCCGACGTTTCCGCGCTGGCGGGTATGTGGTATATGGACGGCGACGTGAATGCCGCGAGCTGGATCGAGCTCGACGGCTCCGGCATCTGGACGCTGTATGAGCGCTCGGCCGAGGGCGATTGGAGCGAGGTCGACTACGGGACGCTCCGCGCGAACGGAGACAGCCAATACGAGGCGGTATCCGACGCGTATGAGGACGTGAGCTACGACCTCTATCTGGCGGACGATAACGCGATGTACTGGGGCGGCGAAAACGACTACTACCAGAGAACATAAGCAGCGGGGAGGGAAGCGGCGATGAAGACGCGGAAAAAATACCGGTCCCTTCTGCTGACACTGCTCCTCTGCCTGAGCCTGACCGCCTGCGGCGGTCCGGACGGAGACATCGCGGGCGGCGACTGGCGCACCACCGGCGTGGTCGATGCCTACGGCACGGTCGCGCGGGACGGGGAGGAGATCGGCGTGTGCGCCTGCCTCGGCCCCAAAGCGGCGTATCTCTATTACGACAATGAAAAGCACGAGCTATTTGACACCGCCGTGCTTCCGACTGACGAGCTTGGCGATGAGGACTGGCAGTTCGGCGAGATGTCCCTCAGCGACTTCAGCGGAGACTACAACAGCGACCTGCGGCTCACGCTCTTTCACGAGGACATGAGCGAATCCTACATCGTGTGGGAGTGGGAAAAGGGCGCTGGCTATCTCTACCGGCCGTCCGACTCCTATTTCCGCGAGAGCCGCGTGGTCGATGAGCCGCCGGCGGATGACATTCTGACGGAGCAGACGTGAAAGGAAGGCAGCCATGAAAACGAAAAAAGATAAATTCGAGCCGGTCGGCGTTGAGCGCATGACGGACGCGGAGCTGTCGAAGCAGCTGGGAAGCTATCAGAGGACGGAGAGCATCGGCATGTTGCTGGGCATCTTACTGGTGATCGCCGGGTGCATCATGATGTTTGTATATCGCAACATCGCTGTGATCTGCATTCTGGTCTTTGCCGGCGTAGCGCTTTTTCTGCTGGTGGCAAAGCCCGCCCAAACGAAGAAAAAAGCCCTGATGCAGCAGCAGCTGGGCAGCTTCTTCCGCACGGAGCTGACAAAAGCCTTCGGTCCGGAGCCGGAGCCGGCCACGCTGCCCATCGACTGGGCGTACCTGGCGGCGGAAAAGCTGTCGGCGGTCTCCTTTACGGAGTGTACCGTGACGGACTTCCACGAGGGCGAGCACAAGGGGCTGCGGTTCTCCGCGGCCAACGTGGAGCTGCGCCGCACCGTGGAGGAAAAGTCCGGCCCCGACAACGACAACTGGATGACCCGAACCGAGACGCTGTTCCGCGGCATCGTGGTCCGCTGCAAGGACATCTGCGACCCGGCGCTGGACATCGCCCTGAACGACATGTTCCAGGAGCGGAAGAAGGACGACATCACCGACCCTGCCGCCTTCCGGAAGTACTTTGCCGCTCACACGGCGGATGGCCGGGAGGCGGACGATCAGGTCACGCCGCAGCTTCGTGACCTGGTACAGAAGCTGGAGGCATCCTCCGGCAGCGCCAAGCTGTGCGGCCTTATCCTCCGTGACGGCGATCTGACGCTGGCCCTGAACACCCGGTATGTGTTTGCGGGCGTTCCGGAGGAGCTGGATCTGCGGGACATCGACGGCATCCGCAAGTGGTTCACCGCCTCGCTGACCGGTATGGGCAATCTGCTGGATCTGATAACGGAAAGCCCTGCCCTGACGGGCGCGGCGGAATAAGGAGGACGATATGCCTCTTTGGTTGGCCGTTGTGCTGCTTTTGCTGGCGCTGGGCGGCATCGCGCTGAGCCGCAGATATCTGCGGCATGACCGCTCGGCACAGGCTTTGTGCATCGTGGTGTGCGCGCTGGCCGCGCTGGCCTGCGCGGTCTATATCGGCCTGGCCGTCCTGCTTGTAGCGGCGGTGCAGGATCGTCCGCCCACACTCTGAAGGCGGAATAAGGCATAAGAGGACGCGCCATTCTCGACGGAAAAGCCGCCGGTTCGATAAACGAACCGGCGGCTTTATCGTATTGCTTTGGGCAGCGCACGGTAGTATTTTTCCATTTCGCTGTACCGGAAGGCGATCAGACAGCCCGGCGGCGCGCCACGGGGAGAGCAGCACGAAGCGGCGGTCCGATCCGGAGCGGATCAGCTCGCACAGGGCGTTCCAGTCGTTCTCGTCCTGCATATTCTGCAGGTCATCAAGCAGCAGAACGCGCCACCTGCCGTCGGCAGGCGGGAGCGCGAAGCCCTCGTCACCGGCGGACAGGTGCAAAACGTCCTGCCCGCGCAGCAGAGCCTCGGCGAGCGCGGTCTTACCGAAGCCGCAGGGGCGCTGAAAAAGAGAACGCGCCCTCCGGCCATGAAGTGTTCAAAGCGTTCCGCGATGGCGGATTTAATGATGATCTCCGGCTCGTTTCATCCTCCGTAAAGCATAATGGCATGGTTTTATCTCGTATAGCTCCATTATACACGCTCGAACGGAAATGTAAATCATACCAAAGTATGAGAAAACGGACAAAACGGCGGAGATCCGTTCACTTTTTCCTTACGGGATAGCAGACCTCGGTGACGAACTCGCTCGGTGTCGGGATACCGGCCCTTGACGGCCTTCTGCGCTTCGACAATTTTTGCGCAAAAGAAATGAGACAGCCGAGGCTGTCTCATTTCGGGCGTTCGTTACTTTTTGCGGGAGAGCGGCGCGATGTGGCGCTCAACCTTCTCCGCGTGCTCAAGCGGCTTGATGAAGCGCTGACCGAGCGGATGGCGCGTGTTGCGCAGCTTGATGAACTTCTCCGCCACCTGCGGGAAGAGGGCGAGGGAGAGCACGTCCTCCTCGCTGCGGGCGAGACCCTTGTACTGCTCGCGGTACTTCGGCAGCTCCGGCTCAATGAGGTCGGCGGGGCGGCAGGTGATGACGTCCTCGGGCTTGATGCCGGCCTTGGCGCGCACCTCCTCGTTGACCATGCCGGGCAGCTTGCCGTACTCGCCGCGCAGCATGGCACGGGATTCCTTCGGGAAGTTCTTGTAGCGCTCGCCGAAGATAATGTTCATCACGGCCTGCGTGCCGACGATCTGGCTCGACGGCGTGACCAGCGGGGGATAGCCGAAGTCCTCACGCACGCGGGGGATCTCGGCGAGCACGTCGTAATACTTATCCTCCTTGCCTGCCTGCTTGAGCTGGGAAATGAGGTTGGAGAGCATACCGCCGGGCACCTGATAGAGCAGGGTGTTGGTGTCGACGTTGAGCACCTTGGGATCGAGCGCGCCGCTTGCCTTGAGGCGCTCGGCGACCTTACGGAAGTGGACGGCGGCCTCGCTCATCTTGCCGAGGTCCAGACCCGTGTCGCGCACGGTACCCTTGAGCGTAGCGACGAGGGATTCCGTCGCGGGCTGGGAGGTGCCGTTGGCGAGCGGGGAGAGCGCGGTGTCGACAATGTCGACGCCCGCCATCGCAGCCATCAGGTTGACCATGTCGCCTGTGCCGCTGGTGTTGTGCGTGTGCAAATGGATGGGGATGCCGACGGTCTCCTTGAGGCGCTTGACAAGGGAGTAGGCGTCCATCGGCAGCAGCAGGTTGGCCATGTCCTTGATGCAGAGGGCGTCCGCGCCCATCTGCTCGAGCTCCTTGGCGAGCTTGACGAAGTAATCCTCATTGTGAATGGGCGAGATCGTGTAGGAGAGCGTGGCCTCGACCTGACCGCCGTACTTTTTCGTGGACTTGATGGCCTGCTCCAGGTTGCGCACATCGTTGAGCGCATCGAAAATGCGGATGATGTCGATGCCGTTTTCGATGGACTTGCCGCAGAAGGCGTCCACCACGTCGTCGGCGTAGTGCTTGTAGCCCAGGATGTTCTGGCCCCGGAACAGCATCTGCAGCTTGGTGTGCTTCACGTGCTTGCGGATGGTGCGCAGACGCTCCCAGGGGTCCTCCCCCAGAAAGCGCATACACGCGTCAAAGGTTGCGCCGCCCCAGCACTCCAGGGAGTAGTACCCGATGGAGTCCAGGGTTTCCAGGGCGGGCAGCATATCCTCGATGGTCATGCGGGTGGCCGCCTGGGACTGGTGGGCGTCCCGGAGGATGGTATCGGTAATCAGCAGGGGCTTATTCGATAAAAATTCCATAATTTACCTCCTATCAGCCGAACAGGGAGATCAGCACGCCCGCGGCGATGGCGGAGCCGATGACGCCTGCCACGTTGGGGCCCATGGCGTGCATCAGCAGGAAGTTGCCGGGGTTGTACTTCTGGCCCACCATCTGGGATACGCGGGCCGCCATAGGCACGGCGGACACGCCGGCGGAGCCGATGAGGGGATTGATCTTCTCCTTGAGGAACAGGTTCATGAACTTGGCAAGCAGGACGCCGCCGGCGGTGCCGAAGCTGAAGGCCACCACGCCCATGAGCATGATCTTGATGGTCTGGAGGGACAGGAAGGTGGTGCCGGTGGCCGTTGCGCCGACGCTGACGCCAAGGAAGATGGTCACGATGTTGATGAGCTCATTCTGAACGGTTTTGCTGAGCCGCTCCGTAACGCCGCACTCCTTAAAGAGGTTGCCCAGCATGAGGCAGGCAATGAGGGGGGCGGCAGAGGGAACCAGCAGCGCCACGAAGATGGTCACTACGATGGGGAAGATGATCTTCTCCTTCTTGCTGACCTCCCGGAGGGGCTTCATAACGATCTGGCGCTCTTTTTCCGTGGTCAGCAGCTTCATGATGGGGGGCTGGATCACGGGGACCAGCGCCATATAGGAGTAAGCCGCCACGGCGATGGGGCCTAAGAGGGCCGGTGCCAGCAAAACGGTGACGAAAATGGCCGTGGGGCCGTCCGCGCCGCCGATGATGCCGATGGCGCTGGATTCCGGGCCGGTGAAGCCCATGAGACGGCAGCCCACGAAGGTGATGAAGATGCCCAGCTGGGCGGCCGCGCCCAGCAGCAGGGACTTGGGGTTGGCGATGAGGGGACCGAAGTCCGTCATAGCGCCCACGCCCATGAAGATCAGGCAGGGATAGATACCCAGCTTGACGCCTAAGTAAAGGATGTCCACCAGACCCGGAGTGATGGTGATGTCAGAGAGGGTCATGCCGTAGTAGGCAGCGGCCTGCTCCGCCTGCACCAGCGCCTGAAGCTGCGCTTCCAGAGCGGTAATGGCGGCTCCGGCCTCCTCCGTGACGGCGGCGATGGCCTGTTCCACCATCTCCGGGGAGAAGGTGGTCTGGGCGGCGGTCATCAGCTGCTGGATGTAGGGGGCCAGCACGTTTTCCGCCACGCCCTGACTGTGGAGGTCCGCCAGCAGCGACGCCGTGACGGGCTGTCCGCCGATGAGATCCCAGTGGATGTGGCCCCCGGCGAAGAAGATCTCGTGGAACATATTCGCGCCGGGGAGGTTGGTGATGAGCATACCGAAGGCGATAGGCACCAGCAGCAGCGGCTCAAACTTCTTTACGATGCCCTGATACAGCAGCACGCAGGCGATGCCCAGCATGATGAGGCAGCGCCAGTTGCCGTCCTGGGAAAAGAGGTAGAAGCCGGTGTCCTGTAAAAAGCGAATGATCGCGTCCATATCGGCCCTGCCTTACTGGAGGACGCACAGCAGCGTGCCGGACTCCACGGAAGCGCCTTTGGAGGTGTTGACGGAGGCCACCACGCCGTCCCGGGGGCACATGATCTCGTTTTCCATCTTCATGGCCTCCAGAACCATCAGCACGTCGCCCTTTTTCACGGCCTGACCGGCGGTGACGTTGACGGCCAGAATGTTGCCGGGCATGGGGGCGCAGATCTGCTCACCGGCAGCCGGTGCGGCAGACGCGGCAGGTGCGGGGGCAGCGGCGGGAGCCGCCGGGGCGGAAACGGGGGCGGAGCCGGTAAGCTCTTCCAGTTCGACTTCATAAACCGTCCCGTTGACGGTGACTCTGTACTTTTTCATGTGTGTTTCTCCCTCTCCTTACACTTTTTTCATGGAAACGATGCGGATGCCGGTGATGTCGGTGCCCAGCTCCTCCGCCAGCGCGGCGGATACGGCGGCTACCAGCTCCGGTGTTACCTCACCGGCGGTCTGGGGCGCAGCCGGGACCGGTGCCGGGGCGGCCTTTTTCCCGCGGCCCACCACGGCGCTCATGAGATAGGTCAGCGCGATCAGGCAGATCAGCCCGAAGAACACCGTGCCCATGCCCATGAGACAGACAAAAATGCTGCTGTACTCCATACAATACTCCTTTTCATGATTCCCCCGCCGGGAAACAGTGCTCCGCCGCTGACGGAGCGCAGCCCGGCTTGTGTCGGGGGCAAGGTATTGTGGCTATCATACCATGCCGGCGCGGAAAAGCAAAGAGTCTTGTGAAGAAGGACGCCGATTTTTAGCGGATGTTTTCAGAAAAATCTGTCAGAATCTACACTCAGACAGCAGGGGAGAGGGGCTGCTTGCCGTCTTAGCTGAATCGTAAAACGATTACGGAAAAATTGAGGCAGAGATCCGCTGCGGACTGTTAAGAATGGCGTTGCGGAGAGGGGCTGCTTGTGATACACTTAACAAAAGGTTCATTTAAATGCAAGAGGTAGGGCTTTAGCCTTATGTTACCCCGTATCGAATGCGGTGTTTAGGAATCCAACGAGGTAAACACCCAGCTTTTCAAGGAAAAATGAACCAAAGACAACGGTAAAGAACCCCCGTAGATTTGAAATTCTAAAATCAGAAAGGACTCTTTGACAATGAAACCTAAATTTGACGGCTATGCGGCACAGTATGACGCTTGGTTCATGGAGAATGAAAATCTGTTTCAGAGTGAACTCCGCCTGTTCCAGAAGGTGCTCGGTGATATTCAGGGGAAGCGCGTGCTTTCCGTGGGCTGCGGCAGCGGCCTGTTCGAGAGCATGATCGATTGCAGCGGTATCGAAGGCATTGAGCCCTCCCGCGACATGGGCGCTATCGCAGAGAAGCGCGGCGTGAACGTGGTGGCCTTCGGCGCGATCGAGGATGTCGAGCTGGAGGAGAACGCCTATGATGTGATCTACCTCAACGGCAGCTCCAGCTATATGGAGGACCTGACCCGGGCGTTTGACGTCTGCAAGAAGGCCCTCAAGCCGAACGGCACGTTCATTTCTCTGGACGTCCCCAAAGAGAGCGCATTTGGCTTCATGTATCTGCTGGCAAAAGAGGTAGGCACCTTTGACCATCCGTTCCTCAACGGCGTTATGCCCAAGCTGCCGTATCCCCACGAGTTGTGCTGCGCAGGCGTGTGGCATTCCACGGAGGAGAAGATCAACGTGCTCAAGGCGCTGGGCTTCCACGATTTCGACTTCTATCAGACGCTGCTGAAGAACCCCATGTACACCAACGAGGACGCGGAGGATGTGGTCCCCGGCTATCAGAGCGGCGGCTATGTGGCGATCATCGCCCATAAATAAAAGAGGAGAACGGTGTGAAGCTCTCACAAACACTCTATGCCCGGGCGGAAAAAATCTGGCCCCGGTATCTTTGCCACCCGTTTGTGACGCAGATGGCAGATGGAACGCTGCCGCCGGAAAAATTCCGGTATTATATGCTTCAGGATTATTTATACCTCAAGGATTATGTGAAGATCTTTGCGGCAATCATCCAGAAGGCTGACGATTTTGAGCAGATCCGCTTTTTGAGCGGAGAGCTGGCGGACACCATCGGAGAGACCTTCCGCACCCACATTCCGTATATGAAGCGCCTTGGCATTACGGAGGAGGAGATCCACAGCGCCCGTCCTCACATGGACAACAACGCTTATACCCATTATATGCTTTGGGAGGCGCAGACCGGGGATGTGCTGACTGGACTGGTGACGCTTCTGAACTGCTCCTGGAGCTATGCGTATGTGGCAGAAAAGATAGTCGAACGCTGCCCGGATGCGCTGCGGGACAAGCGTTACGGCTCGTGGTTCGCGGGCTACGTTTCAGAAAGCTACCGGCGAACCAATCAGATGCTCATTGACCGAATCGACGCACTCAGCGGATTCATCGACGAAAAAACAGCAGAGCACCTCTGCGAGATCTTTGAAAAGTGCTGCCTGTTTGATTTGCGCTTTTGGGACATGGTCTACGCTATGGGTGGCAACTGAATCGAGCCCTTTTGATACAGAGGTCTCTACCCGCAAGACCTCTGTATCACAGAGAAAACAGATCATCGCCATCGCCAACAGTCACATCAGCGGCAGAAAGCTCGGTGCGCCTCTGACCAATATGTCCCTGAGTATTCTCCGGGACAAGAGCTATGAGCGTATGGACTATCATCTCCACTATTACAGCATCAACGTCAACGGAAAAGACCTCCGATCCAGCACCTTTTTCATCAAGGACAGTGGCGAGCTCATCGGCCTGCTGTGCATCAACTTTGACGACAGCCGCTATCGGGATGTCTGTGACCGCATCCTGAGTCTGTGCCATCCGGATCTGTTTGTGACCGATGTGCTGGCGCAGCCGCTGCCGGAGAACGAAGATGGTGTATCCGCCCGATCCTCCCCGGAAAAATTCCGCAACTCCGCAGATGCGGTGGCTTTGGACGCCATCAATCGGGAGTTGGAACGGATGGGGGTCACGCCGGAGCAGCTGACGCCGGAGAAACGGCTGCAAGTCATCGCAGCCCTGGAAGCCGGCGGGCTCTTTCTGCTGAAAGGCGCAGTCAAAAGTGCCGCCGCCAGTCTCCACTGCTCTCCGGCCAGCGTATACCGCTACATCACTCAAATCAAGAATTCGGACAGCGGGCAGATCTGAATTCCAGCCTTACGGGCCGCAAGCTGCCGAATTCCCATATCTGTGCCAATCATCTCATATCAAGGGCTCGACCCGCAGAAGGAGGCAAACCATGTTTCAGGAATATCTCCGCAGGATCGGATTGCTTTTGGGCGGTCTGCTGGTCAGCGCCATCGGCATCACGCTGATGCTTCAGGCCAATATCGGCTTGGAGCCTTGGAGCGTTCTCCAGCAAGGTATCGCCAAGACCTTCGGCATCACCTACGGTACCGCCGCCAGCATTGTCGGGGCCGCAGTCATTGCCATTGCTTATTTTTGCGGGGAGAGTTTCGGCCTCGGTACGCTGGCAAATATTTTCGTCTGCCCGATATTCATCGACATCCTGTTGTACCTGAACTGGATCCCTTTGTTTGAGCGCTTCTCGACCGGTTTGGCCGCGCTGCTGATCGGCATGGAGCTGCTGGCTCTGGGGACATGGATGTATATGAAAAGCACCTTAGGCTCCGGTCCTCGCGATGCGCTCATGGTCGTACTGGCCCGTAAGACGCACCGGACGGTAGGCCTTTGCCGCGCCGCCGTGGAAGTGGTCATTGTATTCATCGGCTGGCGGCTGGGCGGTCAGGTGGGCATCGGTACCATCGTTGCCGCAGTGGGCGTTGGCTCCCTGTTCAATCTGAACTTTGCTCTGCTGCGCTTCAACCCTGCCCTGCTCCATCAGGAGAATCTGCCGGAGACCCTTCAGCGGTTCCGTGGGCGGAAAACCATCACCTGAATGCCCGGTCAAGATTACCTGTGGGGACAAGCATACCGAATGGAGTTACACCCTAAGCAAACCCGGAGTACCATGCCGATAGCGGCACAGTACCCCGGGTCCTTTTTAGAGATAGCCTTTGAATACACGCTTGAAATTACCTTGTGGATCTTTGGCGGCCTTTATTATGATAAGTAATATTTAAGGGGGTACGATTTGTAGTAAATCGCACCCCCTGATTTAGCATTGCTCTAAGCGGTTGTTGATATTGCCCTTGTGCGTGGATAGCTCAAGGCGTGCATCTGTTTTTAACGGAGCGGCATCATTGCCCCCAATTAAATATGATAGCATAGGCAAAGGCGCGAATCAATTCACAGAACAGTCAAAGTTTTTCTGCAAATTTTAACATCCCTGCGAATTGATATTCCGGCGGATTTGCGTATAATAAGAATCAGGAAAGGGTGAGTCCAATGTATCACTAAGAGTACCCTAGCAAGCGAAAAACCAAAGCTTTCCGAAAACTGAAGAATGTGAGGTTGCGTCAATGATTGAACCCAAGATGCATGAGTAACGGCCTTCAACTGGGAGACAACGGTTGAAGGTCGTTACTTTTTTGCCTGATTCCATTTTGGGGTCCGCACTGCGTTTCCGCGCCCTATATGTCAGGGGCGCAAAAACCCAAAGGAGACCGGAGGCTCCGGCTTACTGCAGCTTGGCCGTGCCCACATTCTCAAAAACCGCGTTTGCCCGACAGGGGAGAACTGCTCAGCCGTTGGCAGCAAGGGGGGCTTCCGGGTCGATCCGTGACGGCAGGCGGTTGAGTTTGCAGTAGTACCTGTAAAAGCGCTCTGCCCGTGATTTTTCATCGGCTGTCAAGGTGTTCTCCTTGCAATCAAAGAGGACCTTTTCACC
>ENA-USUJ01002623-USUJ01002623.1-human-gut-metagenome-genome-assembly--contig:-NODE-2623-length-13287-cov-4.534065_pt1 | contig 13287 bp, 7 predicted proteins | sample MGYA00250061_ERZ773398 | MGnify/ENA primary metagenome ERZ773398 (study PRJEB29103, sample SAMN06111992) | human gut metagenome | biome: human gut; feature: ankylosing spondylitis patient; material...
TTTCAATCGTGCAAAATCTTTCGGCAAAAAAACGCCGTAAAATTTATGATTCCGGGTTGTGGCATTGATTTTGAGCGCGCTACGAAAAAACCGCAATCTATGTCTCTTACCCAATCGGCGCGTGCCGGAATCCGTGATGCGCTCGGTGTTGTCAAACTCATCGCCGGACTGGTGCTCCTCGTGGCCCTCTCGTGGGAGATCATTGCCGGCGACCATGTCCACATGTCCCGCACCTGCGATCCAGTTCGTCGTCTGCCTCGTTTTCCTGTGCGATTTCTTCGTCCGCTGGGCCGCTACCGAACGTCCGGGCCGTTTTTTCTGGCGCAACCTGCCGTTCCTGCTGCTTTCCGTACCCTACCTGAACATCCTGGCGTGGAGCGGCGTCGGCATGACCCACGACTGGGGCGTGCTCGTCGGGCTTATCCCGCTGCTCCGGGCCTTCCTGGCCATGGTGATCATCGTGCGGTGGCTGGTCTCCGAAAACAGGATGCGGAGGCTCTTTTTCGCCTATATCTTCACCGTCGTCATCTTTACCTATATCTCCGGGCTGGTGTTCTACGACTACGAGGTGCTCGTCAATCCCAAGCTCCACGGCTTCGGCAACGCGCTCTGGTGGGCGTGGATGAACGTCACGACCGTCGGTGCGGAGATTTTCCCCGTCACGGCCGTCGGCAAGGTCTTCTGCGTGCTGCTTCCGTCGTTGGGCATGATGTTCTTTCCGATCTTCACGACCTATGTCCTGCAGGAGTACACCCATAAGAAGGGAGAGTAGCCTTCTGTAAACCTCCCGGCCGTTGTTACGGCCGGGAGGTTAAAATTGCCGGAACAGCGTTATTTTACGCTTTTCGGCACACGCGGCTCCGTCAGGACCGGGCGGCGATCCCGTTCAACCCGATCAGCTGCACACGCTGTTCCAGGTCGCCGACGTCGGGCCGCGAGTGCCGCTGGGTGAACGAGCGGTAGTTGTAGACGGTGCGGATCGAACAGTGCAGCAGCGCGGCGATGGTCGCCGTGTCGGTGATGCCCAGGCGGATCAGCGCGTAGATGCGCAGCACGGTGGTCAGCTCGCCGTCGTGACGCCCCTCGGTGCGGGCCTCGTCGGCAAGCAGGCCGTTCATCTCGTCGATGAACGAGGGAAAAAGCCCGAGGAAGGTCTTGTCGAAAAGCGCATAGAACTCCTTCAGCTCGTCGTTGCGGATGTTGCTGCGGGCGCATTCGCGGCGAAGTTCGGCGATCCGGTCGTCGCGCAGCATCTTGTTGACATACTGATACGTACCCGAGAGTTTGTTGATATATTCCGAAATCGTCTGGAGAAAGCCCCCGATATAGACCTCCTTGATCCGGTTGGCATCGGCGATCCGGAGGTTCTGCGCGCTCAGGCGGTCGTTCGTCTCGCGCAGGATCCGGGCCAGGCCGTTGAGTTTGTCGTTCGACTCGCGGAGGGTTTGCTGCACGGCGCAGAGCTTCCGGTTGCGGGACAGCACGTAAAGCCCCGCGGCGACGGCCGAGACGAAAAAGAGCAGGATGACGACGATCAGCACGATGTACATCGTGTGCAGGCGGGCGTTGCGCTCGCTGTAAGCCGCCTCGATCTGCGGCAGGATGGCCATGTCGCGCCACGAGCGGCTCGGGGAGTTGAAGAAACGCGTGTCGCGGATCGCCACGCGGATATAATCCATCGCCCGATCGACGTCGCCCCGGTTGAAAAGCTCCTCGGAGACGGCGCACAGCGACCCGTGGTCACGCACGGCGGACTGGATGTCGGCCATGGCCGAACGTATGAACCAGGCGAGTTCCTCGTCGGGACGCCCCGCCTTCCCCTCGAGCTGCGCCTTGTGGTTGGCGGCCTTGGCGTAGGAGTGGGAATCGGAAGGGACCGAGACCAGCAGGCTGTCGCAGAGGGTCGAAGCCTCGGACCAGTCCTTGCGGACGATGGCATCCATATACCCGTAGTACAGGCTCGTGAAGGTGTCCTCGCTGATTTCCGCCGCGCTGACCGCATAATAGTGCTCGCGCCGGCGGAAAAGGTCGCGGCGTTCGCCCGGCTCGGTCAGGGCGTAGAGTTCGCGGTTCATGCGATGCCGGGCGACATAATAGGATTGCAGCGCCCGGCGGCTGACGTGCACCGTGTCGCGGATACCGCTCAAGATCTCCTCGGCCTCGTAGAAACGTCCGCCCAGGCTGTAACAGAGCGCAATCCCGGAGCGGGCACGCATGATCAGGTCGTTGTCGCCGGTCTTCTCGGCCAGCGCAAGAGTTCGCCGGAGGTAGAGAAGCGCGAAGTCGCTCTGGTAGGAGTTGTAATTTTCGGCGAGCCGCTCGGTCAGGTCGAAACGCTCGCGCAGCGAAAGCCCGTCGCGGGCCAGGGCGCGCTTGAGCGAATCAATGCGGGATTCGCGCCGCGCCGTGTACTCGCCGCTGCGGGCGATCACCCGATCGAGACTGCGGAACAGCTCCTGCAGGTCGGTCTTTTCACCCGGGGAAGCCGGAGCCGCGGACAGCGCGGAGAACAACGCTGCGGCAAGAAGGAGGATTTTCATTTCAGGTTTCGGTTTAATGCAAACATAGCGTTTTAATAACACAAAAGCAAATCAGAAGAAAGGGCCTGTGTATTACAAATGTATTAAAAAGTAAAATATCAAAGTTTCAGCATTTACATAACGCACGGGGGTGTAAAAATCGAACATGCTGACAATAAACAAGTTAAGATTTACATTCATTTACATTTTCGGGCAAGGCCCTTTCCGCATATTTATTAAGGGCTATCTTTGTAATGAAAATATTTTCAATATTCACCCGAAATTTAGCTAAAATTTTCCAAACTTTTTCAGACCAATTAACCTAAATGCTATGAGAACAACTCTATCTCTGAAAATCCCGAAGAGGAGCGTCACCCCGCTGATCGCGGTACTGCTGCTGACCGGCACGGTATCTCTGGGCACAGCCTGCGACGACGACAAGGACTACTCCCGCAGGGAACACATCGAGTGGTCGAACTCGCCCGAGTTCGAAGAAGCGCTGACGGGAACCCTGCACATCCCCGTCAGAGCGTCGAAAGAGCAGGACGCCACTCCGTTCAAAAGATCCATCTATATCAGAAGCAATGTGGCTTATCAGGTCGGATTCGAAGGCGAAAAGGAAGAGTCCGGAGAACTGCCGGCCGAGGAGTGGCTCAACGTCGACGAAATCAAACGCGGCGTCAGGCCCGGAATCGACGAACTGGTCCTGCTGATCACCCCGCACACGGAGTCCTACGTAGAACGGAAAGGGTGCATCTCGCTGCACACCGACGTCGAATTCCTCAATGAATTCATCGCCGTGGTGCAGGGATTCCCGAAATACACCAAAGATTACGAGGGCAACTTCGACTGGCTGAAGTACGGTTCGGCGGAACCTCTGGAGACCCGGGGCGAAACGCCGATCGACAGCTGGACCGCCGACCAGAAGAAAATGGGGCTGGAATCGACGCCCGCACAGGAGGGAGGCACGGCCTACTGCTACGGCAAAAACGGCTACGTCAAGCTCGGCGACGACGCCGGACACGGAGCCAACCTGCTGACCCCGTACGATCCGGGCATCCGGAACGACACGGCCGCCATGGTCCGTTTCAACGCCATCGCCTATGCGGCGGCCGACGGCACGAAAGACAACGACGAACTGACTGTGCGGATCACGGGAGGCGGGCAGTTCGCCGACGGAACCACCGAGAAAACCGTCCGTGTGGGACACCTCGACCCCACGGCCGCGGAGCTTCCGACGGCCATGTGGAAAAACTCCCAGCAGGAGTTCATCATCTTCTCCCACCCCAAAAATCCCTTTACGAGCAACACGCGCATGGAACTGATGGCCGGCAAATACGAGATGGAGAGCGGCAACACACGCATCTTCATCGACAACCTCTACGTGCTGCGCCTGAAATGGTACGATTTCGAAGACCTGTTCGGCAAACTCCCCTGGGAACAGAATGCCCCGCGACACTAAAAACCCAAACTACGACATACGATGAAAAAATTCTACACCAAGCGCTTCAGCCTGATCTGCGCCTTCGCCGCCTCGGCCCTATTGCTCGGGGGGGGGTGCAGCGAGGATGAAACGGAGCCGGCTATCGGCTCGAAAGGCGTCAGCAGCGAAGTCTTCGTCTCCAGCGACGCAGGCTCCCGCACCATCAAGGTAGAGACCTCCGGACCGTGGCAGGCGCGGCTCACGCCCGAGACCAGACTCTGGGTCTCGGTCGACGGCGCCGACAGCGGCGAAACGGGCGGCTCGCTCAACCTCAATTACCGGACCAACAACTCGCTTCCCCGCAAGGGAACCATCCTCGTCTCATCGGCCCGCCAGCAGGTCGTCGACACGATTTACCTGATGCAGTACGGCACGACGCCGCTCCTGGAGTTCAAGTACATCGGAAAACAATATTCGTCCGTTAGCACGATCGACTCCGTTGCGATCGACACCAACATTCCGTTGTCCAAGAAAATCTACTGGACGGTCGTTTACGACGAGAATTCCGCTGCCGAACCGTGGGCCGACAGCGTCAGCTACGCCCAGGATTTCAAGTATTTCCGGTTCCGGATCGCCGACAACAAGAAATTCGAGCCCCGCGCGGCACGGTTTCGTCTGCGATTCCGGGATGACTGGGGCGAAGATCACACAACCTATTTCACAGCCTATCAGGGTATCCCGGGCGGTACGGCGGAGACCCGCGAGATGACCTTCGAGGAGCTGCGCGGGCTGATCGCGGAGGCGGAAGGCGAGATCACCCTCGATCAGGACATCGCCGTAAGCGGCACGGTCATCAGCGACTGGGCCTCGCCCAACATGGCCGGAAGCCCCATGCTCAAGGCCGCGGCAAAACCCGATCTGGGCATCAACGACTGCACGGCCTACATGCAGAACGCCGACGCCTCGCTGGGTCTCGCTCTGGTCACGACCGACGCCCAGCAGAACAACCTGCAACGATATGACAAACTCAAACTCTGGTGCAAGGGCCTCACGCTGACCAAGCGGAGCAACCCCGAGCGCTACACGCTCAGCGGCGTGACGCAGGACCACATCGTCACCAAAGAGGCCGGAACGGCCGAAGAGCTGCCCGCGAAGCGGCGCTTCATCGACCAGCTGACCGACGCCGACATCTACACCCAGGTGACGCTCAAACGCTGCCAGATGGCCGTGCGCACCGGACGTTTCATCCCCGTGCACATCAACTACACCAACAGTTTCAACAACTACTACCCCGCAGCCGTACTCGACCGTCACGGCGACATGATCTACCTGATGACCAACCACGGCTGCGACTGGCGTTTCAAGGAGATGCCCGACGGCGAGGGAACGATCACAGGCATCATCGTACACGAGCCTTACACCTTCTTCGAGCGGGGCGGCGACATCGGCCGTTACCAGATCCGCAACGTGACGCGCGAGGACATCGCGCTGGACGAGTCGGCCGACAACGTCTTCTCGGCCGTGGCCGTGGAGTGGAGTCCCGACGGCAGCAAAGACCCCCGCGCCTACGCATTCCCGCAGTATCCGCATCCGGCAACCGACAGCGGTCAGGCGCATTGCGTGGCCGCAACGACGGGTTCGGGACTCTCGTTTATGAGCACCTACGCCTGGCTGGCCGTCGGCAGCGCCTACCGGGCCGCCGAAAACGGGCTGACCATCAACAACGCCTCGTGGGGCCACAAACAGCTGTGGGACACGGCGAAGAACACGGGGAACTCCCTGATCTTCGAGTTCTCGACGCAGGGCGTCAGCTCCACGCAATGCTCCTTCGTCTTCACCTGCCGCTACCACTCGGCACAGGGCGGACTGCGCTACTGGACGGCGGAATATTCGCTCGACGGCGACAACTGGAAGAAGCTCACCGATTTCACGGTTCCCGACAACGGCAACTGGGGCAACATGCAGCTTGAGCAGCTTTCGGGCGACAAGAACGTGTGGATGCAGGTTCCCACCGAGATTCTGGGACAGAGCGTGGCATGGATCCGCCTGCGCCCCGTGCAGAACAAGATCGGCACGGCGACGACCTACGACACCGCGACCATCGCATCCAACGGACAGGTAGCCAACGCATTCACCGTCTCCTACGCAGCCCTGCGTTACAACAAATAAACCAGCGAACGACATGAAAACATACGACACGATACAGATGCTGCGCCGGCTGGCTTTCGGGGCGACGCTGCTCACGGCCACGGCCCTGCTGCCCGCCTGCGACGACGATCCCGCCGCACCGGACGAGGAACTGACGACCGATCCGGGAACGAGCGTCCAGCCCGAAACCCTGCGTTTCATCAGTTACAATATTCTCGAGGGCATGAAGCTCGACAAAGCCCAGAACTTCGACAACTTCGTCGACTGGGTGAAGGAGAAGGACCCCGACTTCATGGCCCTCTGCGAGTGCAACGCATTCACCGAGGAGTCGCTCACGGCCCTTGCCGGCCGCTACGGGCACCCCTACGCCATACTCTGCAAGGAGAGCGGATTTCCGGTGGGGCTGACGTCGAAATACCCCATCGAACTGCGCAACCGCCTGCTCGAAGACGTTCCCCTCTGGCACGGAGCCATCCACACCCGCATCAAGGACATCAACGTCGTGGTGCTGCACCTCTATCCCTTCGGAACCTATCCCAACGGGCAGGGCGCAGCCGGGACGGGCAACACCTACCGCGACCGGGAGATCAACTGCATCCTCGACAGCACCATCCGCCGCTATCCGGTGGAACCGCTGTGGCTGATGGCGGGCGACTTCAACTCCTATTCGCCCAAGGATGCCGACGCGATGCCCGCGAACACCTATTTCGAGACGCATTCGATCATACTCAAGAGCGGCTACTGCGACGCCCTGCGCGACCGCCACAGCCAGTTCTTCCACACCGTTCCCACCCCCTACAACGGCGAATCGACGGCGGATCAACGGCGGATCGACTTCATCTACGCCTCGCAGGCCGTGATGCGTGAAATAACCGACTCGCGCATCATCTACGACGAATTTACCGCCACGCATTCGGACCACTACCCGGTGATGATCGAATTCCGCCACTACCCCTCCGGGAAGCAAGCATCAGGAGTTGCACTTAAATAAAAATTCGCATGAAACAATATATCATATTACTGATCCTGCTGGTTTCGGGAGCGCTGACGGCAGCGCCTGCCTTCGCGCAGAAAAGCGGAACCAAACATACCGTAACGGGCAAGGTTACGGACCAGAGCGGCGAGCCGCTGATCGGCGCGACCGTACTGGTGACGGGCACGACGAACGGCGCCAGCACCAACGCCACGGGCGATTATTCGATCCAGGTTCCCGAAGGCGCTTCGCTGACCTTCCAGTACATCGGCTATGAAGCCAAAACCGAAAAGGTCGGCGCGCGCACGAAGGTCGACGTGAAACTCGAACAGAGCAAGCAGACCATCGACGAAGTGGTCGTGATCGGCTACGGCACGGTGAAGAAAACCGACCTGACGGGTTCGGTGGCCAACGTCAAGATGAGCGACATCAAGGACGTGCCGGTGGTTTCGGTCGACCAGGCCCTCCAGGGCCGCATCGCCGGCGCCGACATCATGGCCACGACCGGAGAGCCGGGCGCCACGACCTCGATCCGTATCCGCGGCACGCGCTCGATCTCGGCATCGAACGAACCGCTGATCATCGTCGACGGCGTTCACGACCTGAACGACATCAACTCCGCGGACATCGAGTCGATCTCGGTGCTGAAGGACGCCTCGTCGACGGCCATCTACGGCGCACGCGGCTCGAACGGCGTGATCGTGATCACGACCAAGAAGGGCCGCGGCATGGACGGACGCCCCAACATCACCTTCAAGACCGACCTGGGATTTTCGCAGCTCCCGCGTCAGCTCGACATCATGGATGCCACGGAGTTCGCCCGCTACCGCAACGACTACGCCTATTTCTTCTCAAGCGCCGACGGCAACGATAAAATCGAACCCGACTCGCCGATGTCGAAATACCCCTTCCCCAACCCCGAGGCCAAAGGCGTCGGCACGAACTGGATCGACACCATCACGCGCACGGCGCTCTATCAGAATTACGACCTTTCGATTTCGGGAGCCTCCGCGAAAAGCTCCTACTACGCCTCGGCCGGATTCAACGAAACGCAGGGAATCATCGACAACAGCGGGCTGAAACGTTACTCGGCGCGCCTGAAGGTCGACCACGAGTTCGCCAAATGGCTCAAGGCCGGACTGAACCTGAGCTACACCTACCGCGATCAGGACGAAAACCTGGCCACCATCGGCGGAACCAACTGGTGGAACGCCGCCGTGTTCCTCAGCCCGTTCCTCTCCCCCACATCCGACATGAACGACCTGTGGTACTCGGGACAGAAATTCAACAACCCGCGCATCATGCTCGACCACTGCCTCAAGAACGCCCGGCGCATTTCGCTCAACAACAGCGCATTCGTCGAGGTGACCCCCGTCAAGGGGCTGAAGCTGCGCAGCCAGTTCACCTACTACTCCTACCAGCGCCACGGACGCTACTACGAGCCGGGATACCTGCCTGCCAAGAAGGAGAACGAAGGCGGTTACGCCAGCCGCGACGAGTACGACGACACGAGTTTCTCAAGCGAAAATACGGTCTACTACGAATTGCGCCCCAAGAGCGGCCACAATTTCGACGTGCTGGGCGGATACACCGCGCAGATCAAGTACGACAACAACCTGAGCATCACCGGGCGCGGCTATACGCTCGACGAACTCACCTGGAACAGCATGGCCGCGGTTCCCGACAAGCAGAACACCTCGATCAGCACCAACCACACGGACTGGACCAAGATGTCGGTGTTCGGACGTCTGAACTACAACTACAAGGAGCGTTACTACGTTACGTTCACGGCCCGTTACGACGGCGCCTCGAACTTCGCCGCCAACAAGAAATGGGGATTCTTCCCCTCGGCGGCCCTTCGCTGGAACATCGCCAACGAGAAGTTCCTGCAAAAAGCCAAGTGGATCGACGAACTGGCCCTGCGCGCCAGCCTCGGACGCACCGGTAACGACGCCATCTCGGCCTACCGTTCGCTGGCGGCCGTCGGCAACTCGACGAGCGGCTACCTGATGGGAGGCACGCAGCAGCTGGCGGTCTACCCGTCGCGTCTGGCATCACCCGACCTGACGTGGGAAACCTCCGACCAGTATACCCTCGGAGCCGACATCTCGCTGTTCGACGGACGGCTCAACGTCACGGCCGACGCCTATCTGATCAAGACCCGCGACCTGCTGCTGACCGTACAGGTAGCCTCGCAGACGGGTTACACCAACTACTTCGCCAACGCCGGACGCACTACCAACAAGGGGTGGGAACTCACCGTCGAAAGCCGCAACATCGTCCGTCCGAAATTCCAGTGGTCGACGACCCTCACCCTGTCGCGCAACAGGCAGATGGTGGACGACATCGCCTCGGAAGACTTCGTGACAGCCTACTCGTCGCCGTCGTCGTCGGGAACCACCTACATGATGTACGGCTACAAGAAGGGCTACACGCTCAACGCCCTCTGGGGATTCCGCTACGGCGGCGTATGGCACAACCAGGAAGAGGTCGAGCGCAACAAGATCACCAAGGCCTACGCCTCGGCCAGCGGCAACACCTTCAAGCCCGGATACGCCCGCTATCAGGACATCAACCACGACGGAGCGCTGAACAGCGACGACCTGGTCTACCTCGGATCGGCCGACCCGGACCTCTACGGCGGTATCCAGAACACGTTCAACATCCATAACTTCACATTCAGCTTCTTCTTCAACTACTCGATCGGCGGCAAGATCTACAACGTCGCCGAACTCTGGATGGGCAACGGTTCGCCCTATACCAACCAATACAAGTACATGCAGAACTCCTGGCATCCGGTCCGCAACCCGAATTCGAACCTGCCGATGGCCGGCAGCTACGACGCCCTGCCCAGCGACCGGCTGGTGCACGACGCAAGCTACCTGCGGCTGAAGAACATCTCCGCGAGCTACACGTTCGACATGCGCAAGGTCACCAAAAACCGCCTGCGCGACATCCGCGTAAGCGTCAGCGGCGAGAACCTCTACCTGTGGAAGAAATACAACGGATTCGACCCGGACGTTTCGACATCGAGTTCCAACTCGGCCCTGCGGCGCGTCGACATCGGCGCCTATCCCAAGCCCCGGACCATTATTTTCAGCCTCCAGATCAGATACTAACAGCCAAGACCATGAAATCATACAGTTTCCTGAAAAAATACCTGCTGGCAGCCACGGCAACCGCCGCCCTGCTGTTCAGCGCGTGCGACCTGGACGAACACCCCACGTCGTTCGTAGGACCCAAGGAGTACTACAAGACCCGGGCGCAATGCCTGGCGGGCCTGAACGCCTGCTACATACCGATCAACAGCATCTACGACTACTGTTTCCTGATTATGACCGAAGGCGTCACCGACCTGATGTACATCGCTTCGGGAACCAAGGACGCCCAGCTCGACATATCCCCCGCGAAGCCGCTCAACGGCCAGAAGATATGGACCCAGTGCTACAAGGGCGTCATGTACTGCAACTCGACCATCGCCGCCATCGAACGTTCGCCCCTGAACGACATCAAGGAGTCTTCGGAAGCCGACAAGCTGCCGCTGCTGGCCGAAGGCGTGGTCATCCGCTCGTTCTACTACTGGCTGCTGACCTGCATCTTCGGCGACGTGCCCTTCTACACCAAGGAGGTCGCCGACCAACAGGTGATGCAGGAGATCGCCCACATGGGCCGCATGTCGGCAAAGGAGACCCGCGACTACCTGATCGACGAATTGCAGCGTTACGTGCCCTCGATGGACCAGGTGCGTTCGTCGGAGGTCGCAGACAACCGCATGGGCGCCGCGATGGGCTGGATGATGATTGCCAAGCTCGCGCAGTGGAACCACCGCTGGGACGACGCCCTCAAGGCGCTCGGCGAACTGGAGAAAATCTACGGCGACCTGCAACAGTATCCGCTCGAAGACATCATGTTCCGCAACAAGAACACCCCGGAGTCGATCTTCGAGGTGCAGCGCACCTACACGCCCGGCGGACTGTCCGTCACGACCAACGTGGCAGCCATCACCACTCCGTACCACAACGGCAAGGGCATCTACGACGGCGTGGAGATTCCCGAAATGGGCACGGGCATGACCACCTGGACCTCCATGCGCCCCAACAGCTACTTCTGCGACGGTCTCCAGACCAAAAAAAGCAACGACAAGCGCAAAACGCTGAACATGGCGTGGGAATACGACGGCAAGCCCTTCTCGGGCGTGGGAACCCGTCCGTGGCTCGGCCCGAAATTCTGGTGCCCGGGGATGCAGAACACCGCCGACTTCTCCAACCAGAAGGTATTCCGCTATGCCGACGCCATCCTGATGATGGCGGAGTGCTACGCCGAGACGGAGGACTCCGACGAGGCCGTCCGCTACCTGAACATGGTCCGGGAACGCGCCGGAACCACCGCCTACGTCTTCAAGAACAAAGATGCGCTTCTGGAGGAGATCCAGAAGGAGCGCGGACGCGAACTGCTGGGTGAATTCCAGCGCAAGTTCGACCTGGTACGCTGGGGAATCTGGTATCAGATGACCTACGAATACACCAACTACCCGACGCTCAAGGACAACATGCTCCCCTGCCACGAATACTACCCGATCCCCGACAAGGAGGTCGTCTATTCGGGCGGCGCACTCGACAACAAGGCCTATAACGAATACGGCATGTAAGGCCGACGGAACGAACAAAAAAACACAACGATGAAAAACAACCTTACAGACAGCATCTACAAAGCGTGGCACACGGGCATCCTGCCCCTCGTCACGGCGCTGCTCCTGCTGACCGGATGCGAAATGGATTCGGACATGGACCTGCCGCTGAATGTGGATTCCAACAAATACACGCTGACTTCGGACGCCGGCTCCACCCAGGTGCGGATCTATTCCACCGGCGAATGGTCGGTCCGTCTGTCGGAAGACGTGGAATGGGCCTCCATCAACCGCCTGAACGGCTCGGGAAACACCCCCGTACTGTTCAAATACGGCGCCAACTACGGCGTGCCGCGCGCCGTGGACATCATCTTCACCCGCGGCGGACTCGAACAGGCGGTACGCATGACGCAGGAGGGCGAAGACCCCATCCTGTCGTTGGAGGAGAGCCGCATCGAGATTTTCAGCAACCCCTGGGACCTCCGCATCGGGCTTGACAACAACCTCCGGGAGGATTACAAACAGATCCGGGACACCATCGTCTATTCGGTGATTCCCGACGAGGACGACGACGAAACGCCCGAGCCGGACGAGGAGTGGATCGAAAACCTGGCCGTCGGAACCGACGCCGTCACGTTCAGCACCCTGAAGAACAACTCGCCGCGCAAACGGCAGGCCGCGATCACGCTGACCTATATCGACGCCAAGGAGAAGAAACACGCCGTCACGCTGACCGTCACGCAGGCGACCGAAGAGGCCTGCATGACCTTCACGCCCTACCGCGCCAAGACCACGCGCAAGGCCACGACCATCAAGGCCGAGCTGAAGCACAACCTGGGCAGCCTGCTCGGCAAGGTGGTCTGCACGCCGACCTACGAAGGCGCGTCGGCCGACTGGATCGAGAACATCACGCTCGAAGACAAAGTGCTGTCGTTCGACGTGAAGGAGAACGACTCGGAAGGCCCGCGCAGCGCGTCGATCGCCTTCTCGCTGCCGGGAACGGCCGGAGAGCTTACGCCCGCGGCGCCGTTCGTCGTCGAACAGACCTACGAAGCCGACTACCGCACGCTGATCAAGGGCGAGAGCGGACAGGTCGTGATCAACAATCCCGAAGCCAGCTTCGAGGGCATCGTGATCAGCGACAAGGACAACGCCAACGTGGAGACGACGCCCAACACGGCACGCAACGCCACCGACTACACGGTGAACGCCAAGACGGCCTACGTGCAGATGCTCGACGGCAGCTACGGATACCGCCTGCAATTCGACGCGGCGGACGACAACACGCTGAAACGCTACTCGCAGGTGAAAATCTCGCTCAACGGCGTGACCCTCACCAAGGAGGCCGATCCCGAACGCTACACGCTCAGCGGACTGACGGCGGCCAACATCGTCAGCCAGACGCCCGGAACGGCCAGCGACCTCATCCGCAAGGAGAAGTCGATCGGCCAGCTCACCGACGAGGACATTTACACCTACGTCTCGCTCCGGGAGGTGGAATTCGCCCTGCCCGACGGCAGCTACACCAATGTCAACGAAGGCTATTTCGGAACGGCCAACCACACCAGCTGCGTACCCCGAACGCTCTGTGACAAGG
>ENA-USUJ01002625-USUJ01002625.1-human-gut-metagenome-genome-assembly--contig:-NODE-2625-length-13277-cov-13.061439_pt1 | contig 13277 bp, 11 predicted proteins | sample MGYA00250061_ERZ773398 | MGnify/ENA primary metagenome ERZ773398 (study PRJEB29103, sample SAMN06111992) | human gut metagenome | biome: human gut; feature: ankylosing spondylitis patient; material...
GATTCTCTCAAGAAAAACCTTGACAAGTATTTGGACGGAACCGACACCCGTTAAAGGAGATGACTTATATTGGCTGATAAAGAGAAGAAAAATTTGAAAGATGAAGAATTAAAAGCCGAGGAAAATCTTTTGTTTTTACGTCTATATCATTGTTTGAGACAACAATCAAATCTGCATCCAATTCATCCTTGGCAAAAATAATCCCTTTATTATTACCTCTTGCAAATCCAATATTTTCCGAAAGCAAAATGACCGACGTATCCGCATCTGCTTTGAAATACTCATACAGTTCCACGCCACTTCCATCAGGTGAATTATTATCAACAATAATAAACTGATGTGTAACATCATTCCATTTGAGTTTTCTCAAATTTTCTATGTACTGCCTTGTCATTTCAAAATCATTGTAGTGTAAGATTACCACAGCAATTGTTGTCTTTTTCATTTCCGCTTCCTTCCAAATCTTTTTTTATAGAAATAAAACGATGGGAGCATTAAAGCATATCCAAAGATTGGTGCCGGACTTTCATCTCTGCATTTTTTTCCAGCTTTCATACAAATTGTATTGATATTTATCAGGCATTTCGTTTTTTCTACAATTTTCTTTTTGAGCGGATACTTATCAAGCAACCTATATTTTTCGCTCAAGACTTCTAATACCCCTGTCGAGTTTCTTGCCCACAGATTCCATACATTTTTAGTCATTCCATTAGGCTGATACTCCGCAATATAAAAAGAGGCGTTATGTGCCCAGAACTTTCCTTTTGCTATCAGTTTTTGGTAAAGCCATCCCTCCGGAATGAACTTTTCTCCTTTTATCTGTGGAAATGGCAGAGATTCAATATCACTCTTTCTCATCAAAATAGCAGCTTCTGGAATCCCATATATAGCCTTCAGATCCATAATATCGACTTTTTTTCCATCGATCTGTTTCCACTCTTTTTCTTTATCTGATCCTTTCAAATCCATCGGGTAGACAATCCCACTACAATCATCCTTAATGCTGTTTATATCTATATTCATAATATTTACAGCATTTTCTGTTAAATGGTCATCACTATCCACACAAATGAACCATTCACCGATAGCTTCTTTTACCGCAGTATTAAAAGCACTTTGCTTTCCCTGGTTTTCCTGCCAAATATACTTTAGCCGATATGGCAGTTTTTGCTCCATCCATGCCGTTGCAAGTTTCTTTGTATCGTCTGTCGATCCATCGTCCACAATAATCCACTCGAAATCCGTGCATACCTGGGCATCTATACTATTTTTTAATACCGACAACAATTCCGCTCTATTAAATGTAGGTGTGAATATTGAAATCATTTGTTTTTCTCCCTAATCTGAGCCTCTTTTTCCAAATAATATTTTTCCATATTCTTTGCTGTTGCACTCATATTGAACCCTGCATCTATGATATATTTTTGCATATTTGTATGCGCCTTTGAACTTTGTGCCATTTCAATTGCAGCCTCTGCCCATTTTTCAGCACCATCACTCAACATCAATTTGCGGTAGATCGGCGTAATATCTGTTTCTGGTGGAAGCCCCTCAGAGCAAACAATGGGAACACCTGCCGCCTGTGCTTCAATCGCCACAATTCCCAGACCCTCAAACAGAGACGGAAAAACGAAAATATCCATCGCCTGATAAATTTGGTTCATGTCTTTGCGGTTGCCCAGAAATTGCACATTCTCTGTTAGACCCATGTCTGCAACCTTACTGCGCACCTTTTCTTCCAATGGTCCAGTACCCACAAGAATCAATTCTGCGTCTGGCTTTTTCTTTTTGATTTCCGCAAAAACGTCAATCAAAAAATCATGGTTCTTTTGTGGATGAAGCCGTCCAACATGGCCGACGACAAATTTATTCTCTAACCCAAGCTCCCGCCTGACTTCTCTCCGCGTGTTCTCATTTGCAATAAACTGCTGAGAGTCAATCGCATTCTTCAACACCTGAAAAGGCTTATCATTAAACAAATATTTACCGGCTTCTTCCGAGCACGCAAAAAGATCTGTTGCATTCAGAGTAAATAGCCGCTGCATGAATAATTTTGGCAAATATTTTATATCATGCACGGTCTCGTTGTTGTGTGAATGTGCAATTCTCACAGGGATTCCCGCCTTTTTTGCTGCTTTCAGGCAGAAATATCCAATCGTATAAGCATGACAATGCACAATTTGATATTCATGATGCTGTTTGAAGAAATCTTTCAAATCTTTCTGAAATTTAGGGAGATTCAAATCTTCCCGGAAAGACAGCTTGTAAACGTGCCCTCCCATACTTTCAATTTCATCGTCGTAAAATTGCTTTTCTTTATACACAACCAAAAAATCAAACTGCACTTTCGTGCGGTCAATTTTTCGATAGATATTCATTAACAACGCCTGTGTGCCGCCGGCTTCCATTCTCTGGAGTATATGCAATACTCTTATCGGCTCTCCCATGAATTCTTCCTCCGTAAATCTCAAAGCGATTTGATTTTTTGAATCAATGTGCTTGGCAAAATAGCCTTTATCCGGGCTTTGAGCTGTAATCCAACCTTCAGATTTGATACAAAATCTGGTTCATCAATTTCCTTATAAAAATCGCTTCTATTTTCTGGTCGATTGCTTGGCTGTACGAGATTATGCTGCTTTACCATCGCTTCTTTCAATGTTGCCTGCTCTGTCTCGGCAAATGGCTTCATCTTTTCAAAAAGCTCTTGTCCTTTTTCCGTATTCACAAATACGCTGGATACACCCTTTGGCGAATTAAACTCAGGATGACTCTTTGCAATTCCCCAAAAATCGCCCACGGTAATGTCACCCACACGACTTGTATTCGCATAGGCGCACTGATAACAGCTCTCTCTATAGCAATCGCCATCCATAAAATGTTTTCCATAGCGATCAAGGGAGAGTGTCTTTGTCTTTGTCTTTGTCTTTGTCTTTAGTAAATATTGTGTTCCCCAGCCTCTTTTGTCTTTTGAACGGAAATTGAAGTAAATTACTCGGCCATCTGTTTTCTTATTCTGGTATTCAATATACTTTTTGAAGAATTTCGGTGATGGAACCCCATGACAAATCAAATCAACCGTGTACAGGTTTGGCTTATCGCCACCGAGGAATGCATACAATCCGGCAATCTGACAGGGCGTTCCTGTATAAAGTACTGTTTTTCCTTCTGCAAGTCTCTTTTTTACCTTTGAATAGCTATCCTTCGGATTGGATTGAACATATTTCGAGGACTGCAGCTTTTCTCTATCTTCATCACGTTCTACTTCAATATGGCTTACAACAAGCTGTTCATCGTAGGCAACACCATAGACTACACCACCCATTTGCAACACTGCTTTTGCAGCACTGTCCGCAGCGCCGCCAGATGCAGATTTCATAATATCCGCATCGTTTTTGTTGCGCCATGCCCACACCGTCTGAGGCATATTCCGATGTTGTTCTGCGTTTTCTACGGGACAGGTTTTTAAACACTTACCACATTCAACACAGTTTTTTTCATCGACAACCGGATACCAGAAGCCCTCTTTGTTGTCTCCCATGGAAATGCAATGCTTTGGGCAGCTTTGCTCACAGCTTTTGCAACCGACGCATTTCTCCTTGATCCGAGATATATTCTCCATGTCATCCCTCAATATTATTCTGCAGATACTTCTTTGCTATTTCCCTCTGTTTCTGCAAAACATCATCTACTTTTTCATAGTCAATTGGCTGCTGATTGATGCGTTCCGTATCTTCCACTTTCGTTGTCATACGCTCTGTCAGACCCAAACGATTCAACAAATCACTGAGTTTTTCTTCATTGCCGTAGCTGTTGCCTACACTCTTGCGGATAAGTGTTGTAAACGGACGGTGTGTGATTACAGAAAAGATGCTACCATGGAAAGTATCCGTAATTACTTCTTCTGCATTTCTGAAATAAGCCAAAACCTCAAACGGCGAGCAGTCGATAAACCGATCTGCATACTTCTGGATGCCACCAATGGCATAAACTTTTAAGTTCTTTCTCTTTGCATATTCTGCGATCCAATCCGCCTCATCGTTAGAAATGCGTCCAGCGTATGCATACAGAATCAAATATTTCTCGGTTGCTCTGATCCGTGGAATCCTGTCACAGCAGTTCATATAGTCATAAGTCAAAACCGGGTCCAGATTATATACCGGCTCTTCCCCAGTAAGCTGCTCTACAATACTTCCAGAGTTTGCGTCTCTTACAGAGATTGCGTCAAAGTTTTTCAGCAGATTTCCCACTTCATTGGCTTTTTGATACTTTTCCAGCTTTTCCAGTGTTGTGTTTCCAAACGATGCAGCATAAGTAATCAATCTCTCTGCGTGATTGTCTTTACCAAACAGTTCTGTCGAATAGCCCACATTGGAATTCTTCTGAATGCAGTTAAATACTTCGTCGCTTCCAATAACCAGACAATCCAGAGAGGGATTGTAATTCATTTTATCCGCAATCCCCAACAGTGGCATATACTTCTTTGCAAAAGACTGCTTGTACCGGATGAATGACAATTTATGGGAAAACGGAGCTTGATACTGAAATGTTTCCAAGCCTTTTTCCAGTTTGCGAACAAATTTGTTCTTACTATCCGCGTTTTCGGCAATAACCGGTGTACCGACATGGTAATCCACAAATTCTACTTTATATCCTAATTCTTCTATTATCTGCTTCAGTGCATACGCCTGCAAAAAAGAGCCATAATTTGCAATGCGCTGCATTGACATGATTCCAACTTTTTTCATCTATCTATCCTCAAAACAACTTATCTACCAGTTTCTCCAGCTCTTCATTGAACTTTGCATTGTTACTGCTCATACCGTGTCCCATGCCTGCAACAATTTGGTCGTAGTTCGTTATAATGTCGCCTAGTGTCTCAATGTCTTCCACATCAATAATCGTGCCCATGCGCTTTGCCACATTTCGCGCGAACTCCACCTGGTGGTCATTCACGTGTTCATTGAACTGGTGCTGGCGCGGCACAACGATTGGTGTCTTACCAACCTGCAGCGGCATAATAAAACTTGCCGGGCCCCCTGATGTCAAGATAGGGGCGAAAAATTTTTAGAAAAATCGCAAAAAAATAAGCCCTACAAGGCTTTCAGTCGGTTTTGAACCGCTCTGAGCCTTGTAGGGCTTTACTCGCTATTCTATTTTCAATAGTTACTTATCGAATCCAATTCATCAATTTTCTTACGCCGTTTATCACACTGGCATAATCAATTTCTGCTGCATACAAGTATTTCTTCTGATATGCTCTCCACAGCACTTGAAGCTGTTCGTCTGCTTCAATAATTTTGATAATCTCCTCGGCCTGCTCCTGCAGATGATCTGTTCCTCTCTTGTTACAAGTTGCCGCAAAAGCATCCTTCAAAACAACCTTATTGACTTTATCTTCGTATGTATCAAGCAGCATCCGTATATCGTAAAAATCTCTCATTCGGGTGTTTAAGATGCCCCTCGCCAAAACTGTCTGCAACTTCTCGGCTAATATAGTTTCCAAATTATACGACCATAGACTGATAGAACGATCTTCCAGCAAGAGATCATAATTGAACTCGATTGCTCGTGGGGTAATCACATCGCCCGTCGAAATGTCAATTTTCAAAGGCGTAATCAATTTTCCCACATTGGCGTTCATGGTAACGCGGATTCCCGGATACTCCATTTCATCCATGATATTGGAAACATCTTTAACCTCAAAAGAAACACCATCGTCAAGGTCAATATCTTTGACCTGATTGACAACTCGCAAGGCATCCTCCGCAGACAGATTCAGATTCTTCATGCTGGTGTCTATGTCCATCGTGGAACGGTGCGCAACACCAATCATTGCCGTAACTAGTATTCCGCCTTTGATAATGAAGTTATCCCGATATTCTGATTGTGCCAGTCTTTCCAGAAAACGCTCCATCATATAGATTCGCATGAGTGTCCTTGCGTCTGCATTGTTCTGTTTTGCAACGCTCTTGATACGCCCTTTTATCTGTTCAGGTGTAAATCCCATTTACAGTAGTACCTCCATATAATTTCGGATGATCTTATCCACTCGAAATAGCTTTGCATACTTCATCAGTTTATTAAGGTCCTTATCTTTTCTCCCGACATACGCTTTTAATACCGCATTGAAATCCTGTACTTCTATAGAACTTCTACTCCGCACCAAGTCGCAAATTGTCCGTTCCAAATCGTACATAGGAATTTCATTTCCCTGATTGCTTTTTACGATTTGCTTGCCAACGTCAAGAAGTTCCTTTTTTACTGTATAAACCTTATAGCCATCCTCTTTCAAGCGGTGAACATTATATCCACTATAAATCGTGAGTGTATGAACAAGCGGTTCCCGATCTGTCAGCCCATAATAATAGAACGCTTCATCATGAGAAAACACTCCCATCGGGCAGCGGCGGTGCAGCATTTCTAATTCGTCAATCCAAGTATCTTTTGCTGCGTATACGCCATGTCCGACTTGCTCGTATTCATTGGCCTTTACATATTTATAAAACTCAAATTTCGTTAAACCCACTTTTGTTGCAAGCTGCGGTGTTAAAATCTCATGTGTTTGAGCCAAATTGTTCATGTTCATCATAAGCGTCACCTCACCTTCGTGCTTATATTGTATTCCAAATAAGCACGAAAGTCAATGAAAGCTTTCTTTTGTGCTTATTTCATTTGCAATATTAGCACATTCGTCCACTCAGCCTTACTTGATGCTCCCTATTCAACGTGCTATACTTAAACCATGAAAATCAATCAAAGGAAGTGCATTTGTCATGAGCAAACGACTTGTTGCTTACTTCTCCGCCAGCGGCGTTACCGCAAAGGTTGCTGAAAATCTTGCCGATGCTATCGGTGCAGACATTTTTGAGATTCAGCCGGAAGTTCCGTACACCAAGGCCGATCTGAACTGGATGGACAAGAAATCCCGCAGCACCATCGAAATGAGCGATCCTACCTCTCGCCCTGCCATCGCTGCCAAGCGTGATAACATGGACGAATACGACACCATCTTTGTCGGATTCCCTATCTGGTGGTATATTGCTCCTACGATCATCAATACATTTCTGGAAAGCTATGATTTGAAGGGTAAAACAATCATCCCCTTTGCCACATCTGGCGGCAGCGACATGGGCAAGACCAATGAAAAGCTTGCTCCTAGCTGCCCCGGTGCAAAACTGCTGCATGGCAAGGTGTTCAATTCCTATTCCAGCAAAGCCGACTTGTCCGCATGGGTAGAAACCCTCAGCCTCTAATAGACACATTCCTGCGGAATGAAATACCCGCCTGGTCGAGAAGATTTTCTGAATCCTCTCACCCAGACGGGTATTCTTTTTCTTATGCCACTTCTTCCATCCAATTATGCGCCATACTTTTCCAACGCTCTCCGAATCACATCCTCACAGTTGAACTCTATTTTCATCGTTTGGTCGTCATACAGATAAACCATGCTCACAAAAGCATCCACACATTCTTTTGTCAGCCCGCCGATGTATGTTTTCTCACTGGCCTGTTTTGTCAGAGCGCGGATTTCTTCATCCAGTTCATCGGCACACTCCTGTTCTTCCTTTTCTGTCCGTATGCTATCCTGCAATGCAGCCAGTTTTTCCGAAAGAGCCTTTTTCTTTTCTATGTACTCATCTCGCAGCAGCACACCGTCCGCATACGATTCATATAGTTTGATTTGCTCTACCCGAATGGCTTCCGCTTGCTTTTCCAAGTCCTCAATGTCCATGCAGCGCACCGTGATAGACTGCTTTTCCTGCATTCCCTGATTTACCACATCCAGCGCATAGAATACTGTTTTTATCGCACGAGCCACTTTTGCATTCACCGAATATTCTCTGTAATAGCCGCCGTAGCATTTAGAGAACTTTCCGGCTGACCGTTTATAGCCGCAATAGAAAACCATTTCCCCATATTGCCTTTCGTGGCGAAGCTGCCGATTACAGTTTCCGCAGCAGATTTTTCCTTTTAACGCAAAATCATCACCCACCTTATATTGAATTGGAGTTACGTTACGGATTGCTTTCTGTGCCTGGTAGTATTCATCTTTTGTCACGATGGCCTCATGAGCATTTTCTGCGATGATCCACTTATCCTCCGGAAGCGTCCGAACAGAGGTAGTATTCACATCAATTTTCTTTCTTCTCCCCATAACCAACGCACCAGTGTATTCATACCGTCTAAGGATTCTCCACACGATTGCCGCATTCCAGAGCATTTCACTGTCCGGGGCAATAATAGGATTACTGCCCATCAGCAGATTTTTCCGCTTCGCATACAGCCCCGGCGTGGGAAATTGTAATTCGTTCATACCGTAGGCGATCTGCGTTGTATTGCGGCCGGACAATGCTAATTCAAATACTTTTTTCACGCAGGGTGCAGCCTCCGGGTCAATCTCCCACCGCCGTCCACCTTTCTTGTTCCACACATATCCGAAAGGAACATTTGTGCAGGTGGCTTTCCCGTTCTTCCAGTTCGTTTCCAGAGCAGCCCGAATCTTTTTCGCAATATCCCGGCTATACATATTATTCACCAGATTGCTGACCGCCACTTCGATTCCCGGCGTTCCGTTGTTCAGTTTCATGCTGTCAAAGGAATTATTCACAGCAATAAACCGAACTCCCATCAACGGAAAAATCTGTTCAATGTAATCGCCAACACCGATATAGTCACGACCAAGGCGGGATAAATCCTTTACCATGATGACTTTTATATCGCCCTGCTTCAAATCCACAATCATTTTCTGAAAAGCTGGACGATTAAAATTTGTTCCAGTATAGCCATCATCCACATATTCTACAATCTCGCCAAATAAATCTTCCTGCTTCCCAATGTAATCGTGGAGCAGCATCCGTTGGTTCTCAATGCTGTTACTTTCATCCTTGCTGCCCTTTTTCAAATCTCCGTCTGCCAATGATAAGCGGAGATAGATTGCAATTTTATCATTCATTCTGAACCTCCGACATGATTGCAAGCACTTCCTGATAGGGGTCGCTGCACTTAAATTCGACCTCCACAGAATTGTCCATTCCCACATAGATTTTCTTGATAAGTTCATGCACCAGTTCTTCATCAAACTCACTTTGATTCAGAATCCCGCGCATCCGTTCCATCTGCACATCGCAGATTTTGATTCTCTTTTCCAGTTCCAATGCGCGCTGACGCTGCTTTTGCAGTTCATGTTCCAACCGCTGCTTTTCTGCTATGTAGTGTTCTTTTAGCTGACTGTATTCATCTTCGTCCAGAATTTCAGCTTTATAGTCCTCATATAAACGCAACCGCCGTTCTTCGGCTTCCTGAATCCGAAACAGGATAGATTTCTCTTTCATCTTGATGGAACGAGCTGAATCCAGATTGCTGCCGCGCATCATGTCTTTTACCAGCTTTTCTTCTTCACACATGGTAGACACCAGATGATGAATCTGATCCATCGCCACCATCATCAGCATTTTCTCCGGCACCGCATGATAGGCACAGGGAGTCGTGTTCTTCTTTCTTTTGCAAATGAACACTCCATAGTGCGTTTCTTTCACCGTGCCATGCACTCGCCGTTCAAACGTCATGTTGCGTCTGCAGCAGCCACAGTAAACCATTCCTGAGAGATGGTTATAACACTTTTCTCTGGTTTCCTTGGAACGAGCCATCGCCCTTTCCCGTCTTTCCTTATTCTGCTCCCGCCGTGCCTGCACTTTTTCAAAATCCGATTTCAGAATGATTGCTTCATGAGCGTTTTCAACAATATGCCATTCCTTCTTTTCCACTGGATGGAGGCCAATCCCTTTGTATGATGCAGTTTGCGTTTTCCCAGATACCAGTTCTCCAATATAGGCACTGCTGTTTAAAATACGAAGAACCGTACTGGGGTGCCATTTATTATAGGTAGGGTCATCTCCCTCATGTAATTTGCGATTCAGCCGTTCGTTCGGCCTTGCTACTTCTAAAAATTCCAACCTGCGGGCAATTTCGTTTGTACTCACTCCTGCAAGATACCATTGATAGATCAGTTTGACCCACTTCGCATCCTCAGTCGCTTCAAACTTATTTCCCTGTTGGTTCAACTGATAGCCATACGGTGTACACCACGATGTAGGGATTCCCTTTTCGCGGCGCATCTGGTAACTAAGGCTGATTTTCTTTGAAATATCCTTAGCGTACAAGCTGTTTACCATGTTCTTGATGGGAACCGCAAGACTATCCACATCCGACTGCCGGATGTTGTCAAAATCATCGTTGATGGCGATAAAACGAACATGGAGCATCGGGAAAATAGTTTCCAGATAGCTTCCCGTTTCGATATAGTCACGACCAAACCGAGATAAGTCCTTCACTACAATGCACTGAATTTTGCCTGTCCGCACATCCTGCATCATACGCTCAAATTCTGGTCGGTCAAAACGTGTTCCCGTAAAACCGTTATCTGCATAGGTATCGGTCAGCGTCAGTTCCGGGTTTTCCCTGATATAATTATGAATTTGCAAAATCTGTGTGTGCAGGGAATCTTCTGTTTCATGTCCGCCGTTCTCAACCGACAGCCGCGCATACGCTGCCGTGCGCAGAAGTTCTTTTTCGTTTTGCTGTACGGCCTCCTGCACAGCGGCCTGCGGCATCATATTCTTTCTACTCTTTCTTGCCATTACAATCTTCCTCTCCGCTGTTCAGCCATTCTTCCGGGAAGAATCCCTTCCACTCGCTTTCTTGTAGGATCACTTCTACCTGTTCAAAATCTACGATCCATACATGGTCAAGCCATTCTTTAAGATGTGTGCGCTCCAATTTTTCAGGAATTGAAATCGCTCGGAACTTCATCAACCAGGGATTCCCATGGCTAAATGCTTTTTCTATATCATTAACAGCCAGCATTACTTTTTTAAAGTCCGCTTCCTGCTTCTGGACTGCTACCTGATACTGATGTTCATACTCCTCTACCTGTTCTAGCGAAATTGATCCCTGCTCGTATTCCCGATAAACTGCTGTTCGTTCATCGTCCTTGGCCATCAAGTGCGTAACAATCTCATTTGCTTTTTTTCTGTACTGCAATAGTCCAGCGTCCATGCACTGTTTGGCTTTCTCAGGATTCGAGTCCAGCACTCTATCAATATGCGCAGCTTGCATTTTTTCTTTTTTCAAAGCTGAAAGAATCTCTCGAAAGATTTTCTCGCTTTCGATGAAAGGGGCTTTTCCAGAGAAGCATCTATACCCCTTGTCAAACGAATAGATTTGCTGGCTTTCATCTTCTGATGTTCTGCACAGCAGACCTTTTCCGCTTTCTTTGTCATAGATTTTTTTGAAGAGCAGATTTGGTTTTTTTCGAGCCTTTTTTCTCGAAGGCAACCTCGTAGATTCCAACTTTTTCTGGGCTTTCTGAAATTCCGTCTCTGAAACAATCGCCGGAACCTCTAATTCTCGCTTTGCCTTTGCCAGCGTCAGCGTACACTTTCCGATATAGAGTGGATTTTTCAAAATCGAGCGAATTGTTGAATCCGGCCACTTGATTTTTGTTCTTGATCTTTTTTTCTTTGCCATCTGGATTTGTGGAGATGGAACGCCCTGTGCATCCAATGCTCTTGCGATTTCCGGGATTTTCATATCTTCCAGATACATCTGAAAAATCAGCTTTACAACCTGTGCGCTCTCAGGATTAAGAACAAGGTTTCTGCGATCTTCCGACAGCGCATAACCATATTTAGCCTGTCGATGGGTCAATGTACCTTCTTCAAAGTGATTCTGGCGATTGGTAATAAATTCCGAACGAATCTTATCAATGGTCTTTCCATTGAAATAATCTGCAACTTCTTCGGCAGTTTTGTCTGCACTGCAAAAGTCATCTTCCACAACTGCAAATTGGATACCAAGCGGATAGAACGTCCTCTGCAGTGCTTCAATGGCAAACGGAAGGGTTCTTCCACAGCGGAAGATAGAATCCACAACAACTGCATCAAATTTCCGAGCCATCCCATCCTGTACCAATTTGTCAAAGCCCTCTGTGGCTTCTGCTGTTCTCTTTCGGTCACTGTATTTTTCAGATACGCTGCACCCAAGCTTTTTTAGATACCGTGCAATGCGCTCATTCTGCTCCGCAATCGTATTGGATGGATTTTCTTCTCCGATCCTGCTGGAAATCGACCTTGTATAACTGACCCATTTCATTCCTCTGCCACCTCATTTCCGTGATGTGCTTGATATTCCATAAATTTTTCTGTAATACTGTGCAGTTCATCCTCGAAGCAGAAATGAATTTCAATCTCTGTTTTGCTATGAACATCTATGTGGTCGATCAGTTCCACCACGACCCTGCGTTCGAGCGTTTTGATATGTTCGTACTGCTTAAATTCTTCCAACCAAGTAGGAAGCAGTGTGTCGTGCTTTAATGCCTCCTGCTTCTTTTCGCGGATTTCCTGAATCTTATCCTGTGCCTCTTTTATCTTCTGCGCAAAGCGAGTATTCATTTCTCCGTACTCTTCCCGACTGACAACATCATCGCATAAGTCCTGATACAGACGGATTTTCAAATTACTGTACCGTTCTAATTCAGCTTCCAGTGCAGTGATCTGGCTGTCCAGAATCTTTATGCCAATCTGTTCGCCGCTTGCCAGCTCTGCATTGGAGAGTACCTTTTCCGCTTCTACAAGAAGTGTCACTTGATGCCGAATCGCAGCCAGAACACTTTCCGTCAGCTTCTCACTGTTTATCATGTGCGGTGTGCAGCCACCGCCATTCTTATAGGTAGAGCAGTGATAGTATTGATACTTCTTTCCGTTTTTCGTCACCGTGCGGCGAATCATATTCTGCCCGCAGTCTGCACAGCGCAGAAAACCTGATAATGGATAAACTGTTGTCTGCGATGGTGCGGTACGAGTGTCCAGTTCCAACAACTGTTGTACTTGCTGGAACTCGCCTTTGCTGATAATGGCATCATGCGCATCTTCCACCCGAATCCAGTTTTCACTTCCAACATCATGGCTCTTTTTTACTTTGTAATTGATTTTCCTGCGTTTGCCCTGAATCAATGTTCCCGTATAGGATTCATTTTTCAAAATACGATTGACGGAAACCACTGTCCACTTCTGATTCAGCCCAGCCTGAAAACCGCAGGTATAGTTGAATCCATTGGCTCTCTTATACTCGTTCGGCGGCAGGACACCCAGTTCGTTCAAGTGACTGGCAATGCGCTGTGAACTCATTCCGTTCAATTTCTGTTTGAATATTTCCTGCACAATGCCCGCAGCGTATTCATCTATAATCAGATGATTTTTGTCTTTGGGGTCTTTGCGATA
>ENA-USUJ01002627-USUJ01002627.1-human-gut-metagenome-genome-assembly--contig:-NODE-2627-length-13266-cov-4.319736_pt1 | contig 13266 bp, 12 predicted proteins | sample MGYA00250061_ERZ773398 | MGnify/ENA primary metagenome ERZ773398 (study PRJEB29103, sample SAMN06111992) | human gut metagenome | biome: human gut; feature: ankylosing spondylitis patient; material...
CGATCCAGTTGCGCTGCTGCGTCTTGACGCGCTCGATATAATCGACGTCGTCCAGATCGTCAATCAGGCGGTCAGCGTATTTCGTGATGCGGAGCATCCACTGGCTCTTTTCCTTGCGGATGACCGGCGCGCCGCAGCGCTCGCACACGCCCTCGACGACCTCTTCGTTGGCCAGCACGCACTTGCAGCTCGTGCACCAGTTGACGGGCATTGTCGTCTTGTAGGCAAGGTCATTCTTAAAGAGCTGGAGGAATATCCACTGCGTCCACTTATAATACTTGGGGTCGGTGGTATCGACGCAGCGATCCCAGTCAAAGCCGTAGCCGAGCATTTTCAGCTGGCTGGTGAAGTTTGCGATATTGTTTTTGGTGACTATTGCCGGATGGATATGGTTTTTGATTGCGTAGTTTTCCGTCGGCAGGCCGAAAGCGTCAAAGCCTATCGGGAACAGGACATTGTAGCCCTCCATGCGCTTTTTACGGGTGACTATATCAAGAGCGGTGAACGGTCTGGGATGACCGACATGAAGGCCCTGACCCGAAGGGTACGGGAATTCGATCAGTCCGTAGAACTTGGGACGGGTAGTATCGCCGGTAACTGCCGCATAGGGTTTTGTCTCTTCCCAGATCGCCTGCCACTTCTTTTCAATTGCTGTGAAATCGTATTTCATTTAAAATTTAACTCCCTTATAGTTTTATATTTTTATCCAAATGCCCCTTAGCAGGGGCCTATAAGGGATGAGAGATCGATCTCCTCGGCGTCTGACCACAGATGCTCAAGCTTGTAGAAGTCGCGCGCTTCCTCTGTGAACACATGAGCCACGACGCAGCCGAAATCGAGAAGCACCCAGCTTCCGCTGCGATAGCCCTCGCGCCGGATGGGAGGCTCGCCGGCCTCGCTCATTGCCTTGTCGATCTCGTCTGTAAGAGTTTTAATATGCGTGGAAGATGTACCTGTGCAGATGATGAAATAATCGCACAAAGATGTGAGCTTATCGGTTTTGAGGACTTTTATGTCCTTTCCCTTTTTGTCGCTGAGCGCCTTGGCGGCTATCTTAACGACTTCGTTTGGTGTCATCATTCGTTATCATCCTTACTGCCTGAATTTGTTGTGCTTGGGCTGCTTGTATAAGTATAGACATTCGCCATGCCCATTGTGCTTGACGAGCTGTAATTCAAGAACGAGGAAACGCCGCCGGAGAGCTCGCCGGTCGTGGAGTAGAAATTGCCGTCCTTATAGGTGACGATGTTAACGTTCTTGGTCGTTACCTTAGCCTCCCACGGGTTGAGGCACTCATTGACCATATCGAGCCACGCGTCAATATCGCAGAACACATAGCTTGCGCCGAACACGTTGCCGCCTGTATCGCCGGGCATAGTGTAGAACTTAATGTTCTCGCTGTCAAGCTTCAAAAACTCCTTAGCGTAATACAGCATATTCTCGGCCGTGAGGCTCGTCTCCATATTATCGGACACAATGCTGATGACCTCGGTGAGGTTGGGGATGTTCTTGAGGCTTATCATCTGGCTTGCAACGGCCATAAGAAGCTCGTGCTGCATGTCGATACGCTGAATATCGCCGCCGGCATAGCCGCTTCTGAAGCGCATGAGCTGTACAAACTGCTCACCGTTAAGCTTCTGCTGGCCTTCGGGAATGTGAATGTGCAGATCCTGAGTCGGGTCGTCGTAGTTCATTCCGGGCGGAACATCAAAGTCAACGCCGCCGATGGCGTCAACGACCTGCTCTGCCGCATCCATATTAACGAGAATGTATCCGTCAACATCAAAGCCGAGGAAGGACTTGATAAGCTCCTCTCGCATCTTTTTGATCGGGTCGCAGCCGTAATATGAGCTGCTCTGTATGCCGGAATAATACGCGGCATAATGATATGCGGAGTTTGCCTTCTTGACCTCATGCTGAATGTTCGTGAGCGTATCACGGGGGATGCTTACAACATTGAGCGTATGATTTACCGTGTCAAGCCGGCCGATCATAATGGTGTCGGTATTATTGCTGACAACGTCAACGCCTGCTACAAGCAGCGTATACACGCCGGGCTTTCTGCCGTCAACCGTATTCACCGGGGGATCATCGTTATTTGTGATGCCGTCACCATTGCTGTCGGGCGCAGCCATGAAATACTCAACGTAAACATAGGCCGCCGCAAGCAGGACAACAATGCAAAGCAGGATTATGAGTATGACCTTTCCGGCCTTGCCCTTCTTTTTCTGTTTTTTCCCGCTCTGAGCCTTATTGGCCGGCTGCGCAGAATGCGCGCTCGGCTTGCTCTCTGCATAGTAATCATAATCGTCGTATCTTTCGGGTGTGCGGCCGCCGTTATTCTTGCTGCTGTTATTTCTGCTGCTGTCTGTATGCTTGCCGCCCTTTTTGCCTCCGAATAGCTGCATATTATTTTCCCTTCTCTAAGTCGGCATCCTGCCGTTATTGCTTTTGCGCGGTATGATCTGAATACCACTTATACGCATCGGCAGTAGCATAATACGGCTCCTGCCCATAGCTTCTAATATCTTCAAGGCTCATTTCAAGCCCCAGCGCCATCGCCTCATCAAGATTCTCATACGCAAGCTTTCTGAGCTTGTCCACCCCGTCAAAATCGCGGTTCGGCTCAATATAATCGGCCATGTAGATGATCTTTTCAAGAAGCGTCATATCAGGCTTGCCGGTCGTGTGCCAGCGGATAGCGTCATAGACTTCGTCGCTTATATTAAACAGATCCCGTGCAAGCGCGGCTCCCGTTTTTGCATGCAGGAGCTTGACGTTTTCTTCCTCAGCGTTGTCGTTTATAATACCATATTTTCTGCACAATATCAATTGGTCGGATAACACAAGTTTTTTTGTAATATCATGCAGAATTCCGGCTTCCGCGGCATTTTCGGGGTCCTCTCCCCAGCGATTGGCAAGCGTGACGGCCTCGGCCTCGCAGCCGACGACGTGAGCTACACGCTTCGGGCTGAGCATGGCATATGCCTTATCGCGCAGCCAGTATAGCTCCGGCTTTGCGTCATAATCCCCGTTTTTGATTATGCGCGCGTAAACGCTCTCCGGCAGGTACGACGCGCCGCGCCTGTTCGGCAGCATATCGCGTATATCCGACGACGACATCGGCTTCGGCTCGTGATTTATAAACACGCATTTTGCGCCGTACTGCCGTTTTAGATAGTCGGCATGCTCCATGATGCGTGCATCCTCGCCCTCGCTGCGGCAGAAAACGCCGAGCGTCATGTTTTCAAGCAGAAAACGGAATCTGTACCACTCCTCAAAGCTGAAGAGCATATCGCTGCCCATAACGAAGGTAAACTCCGCGCCGGGATAAAGCTGCATAAGCTGCTCAAGCGTGTCGGCCGAATAGCTTTTCCCCTCGCGCAGGATCTCGATATCCGAGACCTCGGCATTCGGAATATCGGCAAAGGCGAGCTTTGCAAGCTCCAGGCGCTCTGCCGGATCGGGACTTCCGCCGGCCAGTTCCTTATGCGGCGGTATGCTTGCCGGGATTATAAGCATTTTATCGGGTTTAAGCCGTTCGGACACGGCATAGGCTGCCTCAGCATGACCGCAGTGCGGCGGATTGAAGCTTCCGCCGTAAATCGCAATTCTCATTTCTTCTTATCTTTTACAAGAGCTATTTTAGGCTCTTTTTCATTACGTTTATACAGCACGAACTTGCTTCCTATGGTCTGCACGGTTTCGGCGGCGCATGCCTCTGCCAGAGCGTCGGCAGCCTCGCGCGCCGTGAGCAGGCTGTTTTCAAGAACTCTGCCCTTTATAAGCTCGCGAGCTTTGAGCGCGTCCTTTACCTGCGTTATCGTATTTCCGGTTATACCGCCCTTGCCGATCTGGATTATTGTATCCTCGGTCATTGCGAGTCCCCTGAGCTGGGCTCTCTGCTTACTTGTCAGTGCCATTTATTCTCCTAAGCTCCGTTCTGAATTTTTCGAGCGCATGCGCTCTGTGTGATATCTTGTTTTTTACCTCGCTGCCGAGCACGGCCATACTGTCGGAATATCCGTCGGGCATGAAGACCGGATCATAGCCGAAGCCGCCCTCGCCGTGAGGCTCTGTTAGTATCTGTCCGCGGCATTCGCCCTCGGTGCGTATCTCCGTTCCGTCGGGCAGCAGGCAGCAGATGCTGGACACGAATTTTGCCCTGCGATCGGTCACGCCTTCAAGCTTTGACAAAAGATACATGTATTTTTCCATATCGCTTGCGTCGTGGCCGCCGGGGGCGTAGCGCGCGGAGTAAACGCCGGGTTCGCCGTTCAAGGCATCCACCATGAGTCCGGAATCATCGGCAACGGTAGCCTCACCGGTCGCGTCAAAAACCGCTTTTGCCTTGAGGTATGCGTTTTCGGCAAAGGTTGTTCCGGTTTCTTCAACCTCAAAGTTGCAGCCTGCCTCGCGCTGAGAGAGTATCTCAACGTCCATATCCGACAGTATTGCTTTCAGCTCCTTGAGCTTTTTTGCGTTATTGCTTGCAAGTATCAGCTTTTTCACTTAAACAGCGCCTCCACAAATTCATGAGGATTAAACGGGATAAGATCGTCTATCCCCTCTCCCACGCCGACATACTTAACGGGAAGCTTCAGCTCATTGGATATTGCAAACACTATGCCGCCCTTTGCGGTTCCGTCAAGCTTTGTGAGAACTATGCCGGTTATGCCGGCGGTCTCGAGAAACTGCTTTGCCTGGATAAGTCCGTTCTGCCCCGTCGTTGCGTCAAGCACCATGAGCGTTTCAACGTCGGCATCGGGAAGCTCACGGCGGACAACGCGGGTTATTTTATTAAGCTCGTTCATGAGGTTTGCCTTATTGTGCAGACGGCCGGCGGTGTCGATAATAACGACATCCGTTCCGCGCGCTTTCGCCGCGCACAGTCCGTCATACACCACTGCTGCCGGGTCGCTGCCCTCCTCGTGGCGGACGATATCCGCTCCGGAGCGCTCTGCCCACACGCCCAGCTGCTCGGCTGCTGCCGCGCGGAATGTGTCGCCTGCGCAAAGGAGCACATTCTTGCCCTCGGCCTTAAGGCTTGCCGACAGCTTGCCGATCGTAGTCGTTTTGCCGACACCGTTTACGCCGACCATGAGGATAACCGACGGCTTGGTATCCAGCTTGAGCTTTGTGTCCATATTGCCGAGCATGTCCTGCATGTATCCGACAAACGCTTCCTTTGCGGCTTTGCCCTTGTTTATATAGCGGCGCAGCAGAATGCGCTTGTAATCCATCATTATCTGCGCCGTCGTCTCGCCGCCGACATCGGCCATTATCAGCATTTCCTCAAGCTCGTCGTAGAAATCCTCGCTGTCGATATCGTAATTGCGGAATACCTCTTCAAGCTCCTCAATATTTTTTCTGGTCTTGGTAAGACCGGAGAACATTTTATCAAAAAAGCCCATTGTGTGCCTCCTCAGTCATTTTCGATCGAGCGCTGCGCTTGGTCAAGATCAAGCTCAATGACCTTTGAAACGCCCTTTTCCTGCATTGTGACGCCGTAGAGGTGGTCTGCCTCCTCCATTGTGCCGCGGCGGTGGGTTATTACTATAAACTGCGTCTTATCGCACATTCGGCGCATGTATTCGGCATAGCGGATAACATTTGCCTCGTCCAATGCTGCCTCGATCTCGTCCATAACGCAAAACGGCGTAGGACGAACCTTGAGGATGGCAAAATACAGTGCAATGGCCACAAACGCTTTCTCTCCGCCGGACAGAAGACTTATATTTGACACCGCTTTGCCGGGCGGCTGAACCTTGATCTCAATGCCGCACTCAAGCGGATCGTTCTCATCCTCAAGGATGACCGACGCCTTGCCGCCGCCGAACAGCTCAAGGAAGGTCTCGCGGAAGTTTTCGTCGATGAGCTTGAACTGGCCGAGGAAAACCTCTTTCATCTCATTGGTTACGTCGTTTATTATGCCCCAAAAGCTCTTTCTTGGCTTTCTCAATATCGCTGCGCTGCCCGGTCAGGAATTCATAACGGGTGTTTACGCGCTCAAATTCCTCGATAGCGCCGATATTCGGCGTGCCGAGGGCGGATATCTGCCGGCGCAGGTCGCTTATTCCGCGCGACTCCTTCTGCAGATTTTCAACCGGCTGGCGCAGCTGCTGCGCTGCCGAATGGCTCAGCTCATAATTATCCCAAAGCTTATCGAGGATCTGCTTTTCCTCAAGGTCTGACGACAGCTTTTTCTGCTCAAGCCTTGCACAGCTGCGCTCAAGCTCAAGCAGGCGGCGGTTGGACTCCTGGCTGTCCTTATCGGCCTTGGTTCTGCGCCCTTCAAGCTCAAGGCGCTTTGCGTTTATCTTCGCGATCTCGGCTTTTATCTTTTCGGCCTGGCCGAGTATATCATCGCGCTGCTTCAAAACGGCATCGAGCTGAGACTTTATCTCTTCGCATGCGCTCTGAGCCTTTTCGATCGCCGCGCGGCGCTGCTCACTGTCGCCCGACAGGCTCTGCGACAGGACCCTGAGCTGTTCAATTGCAGCATTTGTAGCGCGCTTTTCCGCCTCGCACGAGGCCTTGTCGCGCTGGATCTCGGCGCGCTCCTCCACCGCCGCGTCAAGCTCATATCTCAGGCCCGACAGGGCGTTTACCGATTTTTCAAGCTCAATCTGAGCGGCATCATACTGTCTGCCAAGGGTGAGCCTGCGTTTTTTCAGATCCTCAAGCTCGTTTGCGCGCGAGAGTATGCCCGTTCCGCGCGCGGCGCTGCCTCCTGTCATTGAGCCGCCTGCGTTTATAAGCTGTCCGTCAAGGCTGACGATGCGAAGGCGGTTGCCGTTTGCCTTTGACATGCGCACGGCGTCGGCAAGCGTTTCGGCAACGACGGTGCGGCCGAGCAGGTTCGCGAATATGCCGTCATAGCGCTTATCAAAGCTGACAAGGTCATAGGCGACCCCAACAAAACCGGGATCGTTTACCGGCGCATCCTTCATGATGTTGCCGCGGACGGTGTCCACCGGCAGGAACGTTGCGCGGCCGGAATCGAGGCGTTTTAGCATCTCTATCGCGCTGCGGCCGTCGTTCTGCGTATCGATGACTATATTCTGCATTGCCGCACCCAGAGCGGTTTCAACGGCAAGCGCGTATTCGTTATCGGTTTTAATAAGGTTTGCGACAGGACCGTGAACTCCGCGCAGGTTGCCCCTGCCCGATTCGCGCATAACGGTCTTGACAGCTTTTGAAAAGCCCTCGTACTCTTTCTCCATCTCCGAGAGCATGTGAATACGCGCATCCATGCTTCGGCAGTCAACAGAGAGTCGGTTTACCTTTTCTCTTAGCTGCGCGGCGGCATTTTCACGGCTTTGCAGCTTCATGCGGCAGCCTTCTATCACGTTCGAACTGCCTGTCTCCTTTGCCGAAAGCTCCGCGATGCGCCCGGCAAGCTCATCGGCATTGGTGCCGTTATCATCTATCTGACGGGCGATCTCGGAAAGCCTCGCCTGCGCTCCTGCGATATCGCTTTTCATGCGCTCGACCGATTCGCCGCTGCTTTTTATATTTGCGCGCAAAACCGCTGCGCGTGAATCGCAGTCGGCAGCCTTAGCCTCGGTCTGCGACAGGCGCTCGCGCGCCTTGTCGGCCTCGATGTCCTTTTCGTGCATGCGCTCGGATATGCTTCCTGCCGAGGCGTAGAGCGCTTCAAGGCTGCGGTGAGCCTCGTCAAGCTCCGATTTTGCCGTTTCGTAATCGGCGTTTATCACCTGCGCCTGAGTGTGCAGCTTATCGAGCGTCGCCATCCAGACGGATATCTCGCGCACTCGCAGCTCGTCGCGCAGGACGAGATATTTCTTTGCCGTTTCCGACTGGCGGCGCAGCGGCTCGACCTGAAGCTCAAGCTCATCGATCTTATCGTTTATGCGAAGAAGATTTTCCTCGGTTTTTTCAAGCTTGCGCTCGGATTCCTCCTTACGGCTGCGATAGCGCGATATGCCGGCCGCTTCCTCAAAGACCTCACGGCGATCGGAGCTTTTTGTTGAAACGATCTCGGCGATCTTGCCCTGACCGATGATCGAATATCCGTCGCGTCCGAGTCCGGTGTCCATAAGCAAGCTGTTTATATCCTTAAGGCGCACAGCCTCGCGGTTTATGTAGTACTCGCTTTCGCCGCTGCGGTAATAGCGGCGCGTGAGCATAAGCTCAGTGCTGTCGCAATCAAATATATGCTCGGTGTTGTCTATAATCAGCGATACCTGCGCAAAGCCGAGAGCGCCGCGCTTTTCGGTTCCGCCAAAGATAACGTCCTCCATCTTTCCGCCGCGCAGAGTCTTTGAGCGTTGCTCGCCCATGACCCATAGGATAGCATCGGAAATATTAGATTTTCCCGAGCCGTTCGGCCCGACTATTGCGGTTACGTCTTTTTCAAATGTGATCCTTGTTTTGTCCGGAAAGGACTTAAATCCCTGCAATTCGAGTGCTTTTAAATACAAAGGTTTTACCTCTTAAATAAGTTCATTCGTAGTATTTTATAATAAAGAGCCGTCTTAATCAAGACTGACAATGCTTATTTCACCACTTTTTACACTTGCTTCATGAATTTTCAGCTCTCTGAGCGAAAACTCGGATACGAGCGCATGTACATTGCAGCGGTGCTGCCCTATCATCTTTGATACATCCGAACGGTTTACGCCCAGAACGACGCTGCTTCCGGGCCTCGCACCGGCAAGAAGCCCTCGCGCTTTTTCGAGCATTATACGCGAATGGACAAGCTCACCGAGCGCCGGATGATACGCACCTCCGAGCGCATCTCCGCCGGACAGATCCTCCGTGGGGTTTAAGCCCATGCGGATTATCGGTATCCCTGCCTCATTAAACAGCGGCACGATCTTTGAGCACACGCGCACAGCGTCCTCTACCGTGTGCTCCTTATACGTTCCGGCACGCCACATGTCGCAAAGGACCGTATCGCGCACGATGACCGTCGGATATATCCTGACTCCGTTCGGCGCAAGGTCAATTATTTTCTTTGCCGTTTCGATGCAGCTTTCGTCCGTATCGCCGGGAAGGCCGGTCATCATCTGCAAAATGAGGTCAAAGCCGGCGGCTTTTATGAGCTTTGAAGAATCCGCGACCGCCGCACTGTCGTGTCCGCGGCCGGATAGCTCAAGCACCCTGTCGCACATTGACTGCGCGCCAAGCTCGATGACGGTGACTCCGTATTTTTTCAGCCGCTTCAGCACAGTGCCGTCAATCGCGTCGGGCCTCGTGGACAGTCTTATGGAGCTTATAGTTCCGTCGGCAAGATACGGCTGTGCCGCCTCAAAAAGCTCGATCTGACGCGCTTCGGGTATGGCGGTGAAGCTGCCTCCATAAAACGCCAATTGCCGCTTTGTCCCCGGTGGGGTCAAGGCGGCCGCTTCTTCTATTGCATTTTTGACGGTTTGCGCCGTGGCAGGCTCGATGTGACCGGAAATTCTGCGCTGATTGCAGAAAACGCAGTCGTTCGGGCAGCCCAGATGCGGCACAAACACGGGTATTATACTGTTTCTTGCTGTCATTTATTAAGTCTTTCAAGCGCCTTACAGGCGGCTGCCTGCTCGGCTTCCTTCTTTGTTCTTCCGCTGCCGCAGCCAATGATCTCGCCGTCTAAGCTGACCTCCGACAGGAACACCTTATCGTGATCGGGGCCTGACTCGCCGGCCTCATGGTATTTCAAAACCCGGTCGGGTTTGCGCTGAACAAGCTCCTGAAGCTCGGTTTTATAGTCGGACGCATGATGCGCCTTAACGGCCTCGGGACTGAGCACCATGCGCTCTATAAAGCTTGCCGCAGGCTCAATGCCACCGTCGAGGAAAATGGCCGCTATCACAGCCTCGGTGGCATCGGCGAGTATGGACGCGCGCTCGCGCCCTCCGTTTTTCTCCTCGCCGTGACCCATGCGCAGATACGCTCCCAGCTCAAGCTCCTGCGCGACGCCGTAGAGGCTGTGCTCGCACACAAGCTCGGCACGAAGTCGTGTCATTTTGCCCTCCGGCAGCGTGGGCACCGTGTTATACAGGTGCTTTGCCGTTACAAAGCCGAGCACCGAATCGCCCAGAAACTCCAGGCGCTCGTTGCTTGGAATCCCCTCGGCACGGTTCTCGTTTGCATAAGAGCTGTGCGTCAGGGCATTTTTTAAGAGCATCGGGTCTTTGAACTTATATCCTAATTTTTTTTCCAACTGCTTCAATGTATTACGCTTCTTCCGAAATCTTCATGTAATCAATATTGTTTTCTATATCGCTGACGATATCAGCCTCGGCAAAGGCCATCGCCTGACGGATCGCTGCAAAAAACGCTTCGTCGCCGGACGAGCCGTGAGCCTTGATAACGGGCTTCGAAATGCCAAGGAACGCGGTTCCGCCGACCTCATTGGGGTCGATCTTCTTCGCTATGCCCTTGACATCGCCCTTTATAACGGCCGCCGCAAGCTTATTCTTCGTGCTCATCATGAACACCTCTTTAAGCTCCGTAAACAGCCATTTTGCAACGCCCTCGGCGGTCTTGAGGACAATATTGCCGGAAAATCCGTCACTTACGACAACGTCAACGCCGCCGAGCAGCATCGTGCTGCCCTCGACATTGCCGACAAAATTGATCCTGCCCTCTTCGCTCGCCTTTTTGAGCAGCTTATACGTTTCGTGCTGAAGCGCGCCGCCCTTTGTCTCCTCCGCGCCGATATTGAGGAGTCCGACACGCGGCTGAGTAAGCCCCATCATTCTGCGCGCATAGAAGCTGCCCATGTACGCAAACTGGAGCAGATACTCGGGAGTACATTCGGCATTTGCGCCGCAGTCGATGAGCATTATGCCGTTTTCACGGCTTGGAAGCACCGGCGCCATGGCGGCGCGGCGAACGCCCTTGATACGCTTGACGATAAGCGTGGCTCCGGTTAGCAGCGCTCCGGTCGAGCCGGCCGACACCATTGCGTCGCCCTCGCCGTTTTTGAGCATGGTGAGCGCAACGGTCATGGACGAATCCTTTTTGCGGCGCGTTGCGGTGCTCGGGTCATCCTCCATCGTGATAATGTCGCGTGCATCGACTATCTCGATATTGTTTCTGTCCTCGCCGAGATATTTTTCTATCTCTTCCTTGCGGCCAACGAGCACTATCTCGGCTCCGAGCCTGTCGCGCGCATAGACAGAACCTTTGACTATGGCTTCGGGCGCGTTATCACCGCCCATTGCGTCAACTATTATTTTCACAGCCGAAGACCTCCTTTTTCATAAGCTCTTCAATTATTGCCAGACTCCTTGCGGAGATCTCGGCGTTTTTATTGCGTTTGCCCTTGACTCTGTAGCCCAGCGGCGAAATTATTCCGAAGTTAATGTTCATCGGCTGGAAATCGCCGACGCTGCCGCCGGAGATGTATAGGCTGAGAGCGCCGATCGCGGTCTCCTGCGGAAAATCGACCGGTCCAAAGCCGAGCATGCGCGACGCCGTTTCAATGCCGACGAGCATTCCCGACGCTGCCGATTCGACATAGCCCTCAACTCCGGTCATCTGTCCGGCAAAGCTCAGGCGAGGCTCGGCTCTGAATCTGTAGTATCTGTCAAGCAGCTTCGGGCTGTTGAGATATGTATTGCGGTGCATCACGCCGTAACGGATAAACTCGGCGTTTTTCAGCGCCGGTATCATTGAAAACACCCGCTTCTGCTCGCCCCATGTGAGGTGAGTCTGGAAGCCGACGATGTTATAAAGCGTTCCGTCAGCATTATCGCGCCGCAGCTGCACAACGGCGTAATTTTCGCGCCCCGTGCGCGGATCGCGCAGGCCGACAGGCTTCATCGGGCCGTAGCGCAGAGTATCCTCTCCGCGGCGAGCCATGACCTCGACCGGCATGCAGCCTTCAAAAACGCCGCCGTCGTCAAAGCCGTGGACGGACGCCTCCTTAGCGGCACAAAGCTCGCGAACAAATGCTTTGTACTCCGCTTCGTCCATCGGGCAGTTTACATAATCCGCCGTACCCTTATCATAGCGCGATGCGAAAAACGCACTTTCCATGTCAACGCTCTCAAGCGTTACGATCGGCGCGACGGCATCGTAAAAGTGCAGTCCCTCGCCGCCGCACAGGGAAGCGATCTTATCTGCAAGCGCGTCGCTCGTTAAAGGCCCCGTTGCGACGATGCACTCCCCGTCCGGGAACTCGGTCGCTTCGGCAGAGACTATCTCAATATTTTTGCACGATGTCAGCTTTTCTGTTATGTATCGCGCAAAGCCCTCTCTGTCAACGGCAAGCGCGCCGCCGGCAGCGACCTTGTTTGCGTCCGCGCTTTCCATGATCAGCGAGCCCATTTTGCGCATCTCGGCCTTCAAAAGGCCGACGGCATTGGTAAGCTCATCGCTGCGCAGCGAGTTTGAGCAAACAAGCTCGGCAAAATATTCGGATGTGTGCGCAGGAGTCATCTTTGCCGGCTTCATTTCATAAAGCCGGACCTTTATTCCCCTTTTGGCAAGCTGCCAGGCACATTCGCTGCCCGCAAGCCCCGCTCCGAGGACTGTGACCTCATTCATAATTTATTCCTTGGCCTTTTTCGCTGTAGTTTTCTTTTTCGCCGCCGGCTTCTTTTCAGCGGTCTTTTTACCCTCAGCCTTGCTATCGGCAGCGGCTTTCTTTTTATAGCCGCGCTTATCCTCGGGCACGAACTCCGGGCAGTCCTCGTTTATGCAGAACGCCTTCTGTCTGCCGCGTCCGCTGGGCTTAAACAGCGTTTTGCCGCAGCTCGGGCAGTTATCCTTTGTCGGCACATACCAGGTCATGAAGCCCTTGATCTCGCTGCCGTCGGCAGCCGTGCCTCTCCACGGGCAGTCGGCGCCGCGCTCGCAGGCGTAATAGGTGTTGCCCTTTTTCGATGTGCGCTTCAAAATCCTGCTGCCGCACTTGGGGCATTTGCCGGGCATTTCGATAACTATGGGCTTTGTGAAGCTGCACTCGGGGTAAGCCGGGCATGCGAGGAAGCGGCCGAAGCGGCCGGATTTCACGACCATCTGGCGTCCGCAGACATCGCAGTATTCGTCGCTCAGCTCGTCGGGCACCTTGATCCTGACGCCGTCAAGCGCCTTTTCGGCCTCTTCAAGCTCGGTGCTGAAATCGCCGTAAAAGCTGCGCAGCAGCTCCTTCCAATAGAGCTTGCCGCTTTCGACCTCGTCAAGCTCCTCTTCCATGTGGTTTGTGAATTTAAGATCTACGATAGTAATACCAGTAGAACAAGCAATAGATGCAAAAAATACATCGTTAGATATAGAACATATTTCATATTGGTTGAAAAA
>ENA-USUJ01002628-USUJ01002628.1-human-gut-metagenome-genome-assembly--contig:-NODE-2628-length-13265-cov-11.358432_pt1 | contig 13265 bp, 12 predicted proteins | sample MGYA00250061_ERZ773398 | MGnify/ENA primary metagenome ERZ773398 (study PRJEB29103, sample SAMN06111992) | human gut metagenome | biome: human gut; feature: ankylosing spondylitis patient; material...
TATTAGTTTTTAAAACATAGAAATTATTTTTAAAGCAATTATCTAAAGTACTGTTATTATAAAGACTTATACAAAAATTATTTTCTAAATTTAAGGTACTCTTAAACTCTTTTAAATCTTTATTGCTTTCACCACTATATAAAACATAATGTCCGTTTTTAACATAACTTATATACTCATTTATATTATTTAAATTATTGACTATTAAATTTACTTTAACATTATTTTTATCAAAGATATTTACTATATCTTTAACTAAACTGTTATCATTTATTTTAATAAAAATACTAATCATATTCTTACTTTCATTACCTTTAATAATATAATTATCTTTAATACTGTTTAAATTTATTTTACAGTCAACTTCTTTATATACTACATCTAATTCATCAAACTTTTTTCCTTGCATATTAGAGTATGTTAAGGTGTAGTCTACTTCTTTTCCATTTTTACCTAATACTACACCTTCATTAGTAACATATCCTTCTTTACATAAGGTATTATTATTGCTTGCAAACTCTTTTATTTCTATCATTAAAGGGTCTTTACTATTCATTAAATCAGTAACTTTATTGGTATAGAAAAAACCAAATCCAGTAAATATTATAAGTCCAATATACTCAAAATATTTTTTCAAAATAAAACCACCTACTTAATAGTACGTGACTTTATTATTATTTATTACTTTATTAAAGCTTTTCCACCCATATAAGGCCTTAAAACTTCTGGAATATTTATACTTCCATCTTCATTATAATTGTTTTCTATAACTGCAATAAGTCCTCTTGGAGATGCTATAACTGTATTATTTAATGTTGTTACAAACTTAGTACCACTTTCTCCTTTACTTCTAATACCTAAACGTCTTGCTTGAGCATCACCTAAAATACTACAGCTTCCAACTTCATAGTATTTCTTTTGTCTAGGACTCCATGCTTCAACATCACAACTTTTTTCTTTTAAGTCAGCAAGATCTCCACTACAGCATTCTAGTGTTCTAACAGGTACATCCATACTTCTAAAGAATTCTACAGTATAACTCCACATTTTATTATACCACTCCATACCATGTTCTTTATCAGTTAATACTATCATTTCTTGTTTTTCAAACTGATGTACTCTGTAGATTCCTCTTTCTTCTATACCATGAGCACCTACTTCTTTTCTAAAACATGGACTATAAGAAGTTAAAGTTATAGGTAAATCACTTTCTTTAACTATTTGGTCTTTAAATTTACCTATCATAGAGTGTTCACTAGTACCAATTAGATATAAATCTTCATTTTCGATTTTATACATCATTGCATCCATTTCTTCAAATGACATAACTCCATTAACTACATCACTTCTAATCATAAATGGTGGTACACAGAAAGTAAACCCTTTATTAATCATAAAATCTCTTGCATAACTTATTACTGCTTCATGAAGTCTTGCAATATCTCCCATTAAATAATAAAAACCATTTCCACTAGTACGACCTGCACTATCTTTATCAAGTCCATTTAAATTTTCCAATATATCTGCATGATATGGAATTTCATAAGAAGGAATAACAGGTTCTCCAAAACGTTCGATTTCTACATTTTCAGAGTCATCTTTTCCAATTGGTACACTTTTATCAATTATATTAGGTATTTTATACATAAGACTTTTAATTTTAGGTTCTAAACTAGTTTCTAATTCCTCAAGACTTTTAATTTTACTATTCATTATACTTACTTGTTCTTTTATTTCTAAAGCCTCATCTTTTTTACCTTCTCTCATAAGTAATCCAATTTTATCACTTAAGTTATTTTTTTCTCCTCTTAATGTGTCTGCTTCTTTTTTAGCATTTCTAAACTCTATATCTAAGTTATATACTTCGTCTACTATAGGTAATTTTTCATCTTTAAACTTCTTTTTAATATTTTCTTTTACTAATTCTTTATTTTCTCTAATTAATTTAATATCTATCATTTTTTTATATCCTTTCAAATCTATATTTTTGTTTTGTAGTGTTATCAATTCTACTACTTATGTCTTCATTACTTAAAAACATTTCTATGGGTCTAGCCCATATATCGCCATCATGAGTATATACTACTAACTCGCTTAAGTCTTCAGTATGTTTACATATACATATTACTTCTATAACATTTCCTTTAAAATGTCTCCAAATACTTCCCACTTCAATACTTTCTTCTCTCATTATTCACTCTCCTTTAAAAATAAAAATTCCATGACTTAAGGACTATATAAGCGGTGCCACCTTAATTCATAGAATTATTCTATACTCTTTTATTATAACGGAATTACCCGATTTAACCTAGAAGATTTGATTTCATTATATATTAACTATTAGTTTTCACCAAGCACTAATTCTCTATAAAATTAATATGTAACTACTAATTACTTCATCACAAGTTAACAACTAAATTATACCATATAACTTTTTATTTTAAAATACTATTTTTGCAAAAATATACTAATTATCATTAGATATGCTACACTAGCCTTATATTTTATAAAAAATTTACTATCTCTTATACTAACTAATAAATCAGCAATACTAACTAACCAAGCCTCTTTACTTTTTGGTTTACTAAATTTAATACTTGCTTTTTCTTTTCTATTAATAAATGGAAATATCTTTTTAATTATGACATGATGAAACATATGAGTTTCTATACATCTTTGTACTTCTATACTTACATTAAAATATTTTTTTGCATTCATACTTGCAGTGTATGGATGATTTAGGTAACTATTTTCTTCTTTGTCTGTTCTTCCACCATAAAATAAATCATGTAAAAGTGCTCCAGTGGTAGTAACTTCTACGTTAGCATTAAATATTTTAGCAAGCACAAAAGCACATTTACTTACATTTATTAAGTGGTCATATTTAGTTAGTCCATGATGCATATCATTTTTAGTAATTATAAAATCTTTATCATTAATTATATTTTCAGTTATTTTATTATATTCATCTATATATTTTCTTTTCATATTTATCTTTCTTCCAATGAACTAATTATATAACTTTTTATTCATTTTGTAAAGTTACTCTAGTTCAGTATTATTATATTCATTTATTTTATTTTCTAGATATGAAAAGTAATTTGTTTTAATTGCACTGGTACTTAAACTTAACTTCATATTAATTTTTTCATTAATTTCTTGTATTTCTTCTACTGTATATTCTTCATCTGTATAATACTTCATAGAACTGTTACTAGCATTATAATAGGCTATTTCATTTTTCCAAGAGCCATCTGCAAAAACTACTCTAGAGTTATATGTATCACTAAGTATGTCAGTTCCCATATAAAGTCTAGGGTCATATTTTATTCCCATTAAGTTTGCTAAAGTTGGAATTATGTTGATGTATGAGGTGTATTCGGTATATTCAGTACTTTCTAGTTCTGGATTATATATTACAAAAGGAGTTCTTTCACTTTCATAGTCTTCTAAATCATGATTAATAAATTCACTTAAATAAGAGTCTTTTAGTCCATAAGGATAATGGTCAGCCGTTAAAACAATAACGGTATCATCAAGTATTCCTTTTTCTTTTAAACTATTAATCATTATTCCAAGAGCATTATCTAAAACTTTTAATTTACTAAAATATCTACTTACTGGGGCACTATAACCTTTAGACATAAATTCTTCTTTATGTAAGTCACCATATTCACTTTTAGTAATATATGGTTGATGAGTAGTAACAGTTGTTAAAAATGCCATAAATGGTGTATTATAGTCTGTATTTAATAAATTATCAAATACATTTGTAAAAAATACTTCATCACTTGGCCATTCTCCATATATTCCTTTAATAGACATATTTAAATCATCTATATCTAAGTATTTTTCACTATACATATTAGAATGAATTGTATTTCTATAGTAATACCACTCAGTATAGTCATGAAAACTTCTTGTAGTGTATCCCGCATTATTGAATAGTCCAAATATACTTTCAAAATATGTATTATCTTTATAAGTGTTTGAAGTGCATGTATTATATATTGAATATAAACCAGTCATTAAACTAAACTCATTATTACCAGTAGCACATGAGTTTCTTGGACTATAATTATTTGTCCAGTGCCATCCCTCACTATAAAGTTTATAAAAGTTAGGAAAGTATTCTTCATTTATAATTCCTTCATTTACACTTTCCATAAGAATAACTACTACATTTTTACCTTTAAATTTTCCTGTATATGAGTTATAGTCAGTTACTTCATTATTCGCAAAATATGAGTTTAATAAGTTATACTCTCCTTCATCTTTAGTAGAGAGTTCATTAAGTACAGGACTTACTTCTCTTTTACTATTTTCTTCTACAGTGTTATCATTAAAAATACTTATATCTATAGTTTCATCGTTTGGAAATAAAAATGTTTTTAGATCTATTATACCAAATACAACTGGACCAAATTCGTGTACAGCAATTGTTGGTACTGAAGGATTTTTAAATAAAGAAATATTGCTTTTAGTTTGGTACTTATTTTGCATAAAATTAAATTTAAGAGTACAATAATAAGTTAAGGAAAATATTAAAGTGATAGGTATTAATAATAAATATTTTTTATTTAGATTAATCCTGTTATAAGTTTCATTTTTTAAGTGTATGTAATACAAAATACTTAGTATAAATGGTATGTATATTAAGTGATAAGTCCATTTAAAAGTAGTTAAATAGTCTATTATATAGTTAGTTACTGCTCCAAATTGACTACTTGTGTTAAATGAAATATATACACCCAAAAAATTAATAAAACCTAATTGTAACCAAGTATATAATGAATAGATAAATATAAATGTAAGATTAATAGTATTTCTTATACATTTTTTCTTAAATAAACTACTTATAAAGGTAACTAATAAACTTATTAATGCTACACTCAAAAGTATTCTTAAACTAGACCAAGTAAATAGATTAAAATTATTAAGTAATTTAAACATCATTTCAATTACAAATAATATTAATGTCATAAATATTAAATTGTTAACAAACTTATCTTCTAAAAACTTCTTCATAACTCGCTCCCACGAATAAATATATTATCACATTTCACAATTGAGTTCTAGTGATTTTAATTAATTTTCGCAATTAATGTAAAGTATAAAAATTAAAAAACCTCTTTTATGAGGTTTAATTAATCACTAGTACTTAGTTCAAACATAGCATCCCTTAGTTCCATAGCACGCTCGAAATCTAACTCACTTGCTGCTTTCTTCATTTCAATTTCTAAATTTCTTATCATAGTTTGTTTATCTTTAGGACTAAGTTTAGTCTTTTTATTTTCTTTAGAAGTTTCAAAGTTACTGATGTTATCTCTTATTTCTTTAATTATAGTCTTAGGTACAATACCATGTTCTTTATTGTAAGCTTCTTGTACACTTCTTCTTCTTTTAGTTTCACTTATTGCTTCATTCATAGCATCACTATTTTTATCAGCATACATTATAACAAGTCCATTTGCATTTCTTGCACATCTTCCAATAGTTTGTATAAGACTTCTTGTACTTCTTAAGAAACCTTGTTTATCAGCATCCATTATAGCAATTAAACTAACTTCTGGAATATCTATACCTTCTCTTAACAAGTTAATTCCTACAACTACATCTATTACTCCTAAACGCAGATTTCTTATAATATTCATTCTTTCTAATGTTTTAATTTCATTATGTAAGTAAGTTACTTTAATACCAACTTCTTTTAAGTAGTTTGTTAATTCTTCAGCCATTCTAATTGTTAAAGTAGTAATAAGTACTCTTTCATTCTTTTTAATTCTTTCGTTAATTTCGCTAATTAAGTTATCTATTTGTCCTTCAGTTTTTCTAACTTCAATCATTGGGTCAAGTAGTCCAGTTGGTCTTATTATTTGTTCAACATATTTATTATTAACTAATTCTAACTCATATTCTCCTGGGGTTGCACTTACAAATATTGCTTGATTAATTTTACTTGTAAACTCGTCAAACTTTAATGGTCTATTGTCTAATGCACTTGGAAGTCTAAAACCATAATCAACAAGAGTAGTTTTTCTCATTCTATCTCCATTATACATTCCTCTAACTTGTGGCAAAGTAACGTGGCTTTCATCTACTACGAGTAAGTAATCGTCCGGAAAGAAATCCATCAAAGTTGTAGGAGTTTCGCCTTCTTCCCTAAGAGCCATATGTCTACTATAGTTTTCTATTCCATGACAAAATCCAGTTTCCTTAAGCATTTCTATATCATACATAGTTCTTTGTTTAAGTCTTTCTTTTTCAACTAGTTTTCCTTCTTTATCTAATTCTTCTAGTCTAGTTTTTAACTCTCTTTCTATTCTTCTAATGGCTTCTTTTAGTTTTTCGTCTCCAACAACGAAATGGCTTGCTGGAAATAGGCTAACGTTTTTCATATCTTTTAATATAACACCAGTTAATGTGTCAAACTCACTTATTCTATCTACTTCGTCTCCAAATAATTCTATTCTAATACCGTTTTTTCTTTCATATACTGGAATTATTTCTATAGTGTCTCCATGTGCTCTAAAGGTACCACGTTTAAAGTCAAGTGTACTCCTTTCATAAAGCATATCTACTAATTTAGTTAACAGTTCATCTCTGTCAATGGTGTCTCCCACTGATAAAGAAAGCATTTTATTTTTGTATTCTTCTACTTCTCCTATACCATATATACATGAGACACTTGCTACTACTATTACGTCTCTTCTTTTTAGTAGACTACTAGTTGCAGCATGTCTAAGCTCATCTATCTCGTCGTTAATTGAAGAATCTTTTTCAATATACAAGTCTTTACTTGGTACATAAGCTTCTGGTTGGTAGTAGTCGTAATAACTTACAAAGTATTCAACACGATTATTAGGAAATAATTCTTTTAATTCTGCATACAACTGTCCAGCAAGTGTTTTATTATGAGCAAGCACTAAAGTTGGTTTATTAGTTTCTTTTATAACATTTGCTATTGTAAAAGTTTTACCTGTTCCAGTAGCACCTAGTAATACTTGATATTTTTTATTTTCATTAATACCACTTACAAGTTCTTTTATTGCTTTTGGTTGGTCTCCGGATGGAGTATATTTTGATACTAAATTAAACATGTGGCCACCTCCTATATTATTTTTTATCAAAATTTTACATATTTTTATGGTTAATAATTCAATTCATAATGTAATTATTTCTAATGATTTTCTAGCTTTTCTGTTTCAATTCGTTAATCCCATATTCGCTTTTTTACTATCAACTCTATTATAAATAATTTCAGCAGCAGTATTTCCTGTAATAGCGTAATGAAATTTATTTTGAACAGTTGCATAAAAATCTTTTGCCTTTTAACACTTCGTGTTCCTTCGATTTGAACTTGTTCCAAAACGGAACAAGTTGATTCTTTACTTAATTCTTCATCATTATATATGTTATTTATATGTTTTACAATAGCAGGTCTTTGTACATCAAAAAGAGTAGCTATTGCATTTACATTTAACCAAATATTTTCATCTTGTAGAATTACTTCTACTTTAGTTTGTCCATTTTCATCACTATAAAATAAAATATTTTTTTCATTACCAACTGTTATATTACTCATATGTTACTCCTTTCATACATTATTTTTTTATTGAAACTAATTGTGACGAATAAAAGTCACAAATTCTATTTTAACATTCAGTATTATCTAGTCCATTTCGTTTTATTTAGTCCTATTTTTGTGGATTTATCAACACTAAATAACACTAGATAACATAGGAAAAGCGCTAACATCATAATAAGAAACAAAGTATTCAACACGATTATCAGGAAATAATTCTTTTAATTCTCCATACAACTGTCCAGCAAGTGTTTTATTATGAGCAAGCACTAAAGCTTGTTTATTAGTTTCTTTTATAACATTTGCTATTGTAAAAGTTTTACCTGTTCCAGTAGCACCTAATAGTACTTGATATTTTTTATTTTCATTAATACCACTTACAAGTTCTTTTACTCTTTTTGGTTGGTCTATTTGGACTAAATTTATTAACTAAATCAAACATAATATTCCTCCTTTCTTTATGATTAAACAAAATATTAATTTTATTCTTTTCACTTAAGAATATAATACAAGTAGTATTCTACCATTATGAATTAAAAAAAACAAGCGAACACGCTTATTTATTTAGTGATACTTCTTATGATTATTTTATTTTTATATTACTTTTCTAACTCTTTTAATATTTTCTTTTGATTTTTTAATATAGTTTCCATTTTATCATGTAAGTCTTCTAATATTAATTCACTTTTTAAATCAGTTTTATAGTCATTTTTGCTTCTCATGCTATCCTTTTTAGCACTTCTATTTTGACTCATCATAATAATTGGGGCTTGTAAAGCAGCTATACAACTAAGAAGTAAATTTAAAAATACAAATGGATAAGGGTCTAAATTTATAAACACATAAACATTTAAGAGTATCCATATTATTAGGAATAAACTAAATCCTATAATAAAACTCCAAGAACCTGCAACTTCTGTTAATTTATCTGCTAGTTTATCTCCAAACTTTTCATTATCTTTATCTACTTTATCCACATCCATTGCAATAGACTTATCAACAAGTAAATCTATTAATTCACTTTCATCTTCCGTATCAATACTTTGATTAATTAACATCTTAACTATTTCTTTTTTCTTATTTTTATCCATCTCTAATCACCTATTTAAATGATATATTAAAAAGAATAATATGTAAACAAAAAAAAGAAAGCATTACACTTTCTTTACGTTTTATTTATTAAATGATTTTCTCATAAGTCCATAAGCAGAACCCATACCAATTAAAGAAATTAGAGCTAATAAACTATATCCTAAAGTTGAGTCAGCAGTTGTTGGATTTTTTACTTCAGTTGGTGTATAGAAACTTAATTCAAATGTTGAAAAACTATTAGTTTCTATAGTAATATACTTTTTACCATCTTCAGTAGTTTTAATCTCATAAGATTTTTCATCTACTAATTTATCACCAGATTTATGAAGAACTTTTACATGAGTATCTTTAACACTAGTTGGAACAGGTAAATTAACTTTAACTTTTCCAGTAATAGCATCATTTGATAAAGTTCCTACTTTTTGTCCATCTACATAGTATATTGGTTTAATATCATATACTAATGTATTATTTTTTTCATCATAAGAAGTTAATACTGTTTCTAATTCAACTTTTACTATAGATTCATCAGTTGCTTCAATTTTTTCTTTATTTATTACGTTAGCAAGTCCAGAATTAGTATTATCTAAGAAAACTTCACTTAAATCTTTTACCAATTTAGCATCAATTTTTTCATTAAATGTAATTTCTTTATCTACTTGTACTATATTTCCTTCTTTGCTTAAACATCTAATAACTTCAGGTATTATTTTAACTGCATAGTTTGGCATTACAAATGAGTTATCAGTAACTTCTACTTTTGTTTCGCTTCCATCTTTTCCTACAACAGTTAATCCCTTTAAGAAGTAATTGTTTTCAATAGTAAATGTTAATTCTACTTTACTACCAGGTTTAGCATAGAACTTATTATCAGTTCCATTACTAGCTATTTTAGCCTCTAGTCCTTCTACTTCAGAGAATTCAATATTACTAACAACATATTCATTTTCAGCTTTTCTAGCCATAGTATATGTATTTGGAATATAACTTTCTACTGTTTTTGTTGAGAAAGTACCATTTGTTACACTTACGTTATCATTTTTAAGTAATGTAATATCTCCACTAAATGTTCCACCATTTATTGTGATAGAATTTAAAGCGTTAAATGAATCATTTGGTGGGTAATGATAAATACTTAAACCTTTCTCACTTTTGAAAGTTCCACCATTAATAATGATTTCCATGTTACTAGCATAACCTTTATTGTTTTCTATTTGAAGAGCAGTACCAGTAGAATATATTCCGTTACCATAAAGTTCTCCTGTTTTAGGGTCACCTGTAGCAATAAATGTTCCATCATTTATAACTAATTTACCACTTTTAATACCTATTGCACTTTTGCTTTCATAAGTACCGCCGTTAATATTCCAAATACCTAATCCAGCACCATATAAAGCAATATCATCATCAGCTTTTATGTATGCTGTTTTTCCAATATTAACAACTGGAGCGTTTGTTAAATCACATTTTTTGTCATAAGAACATCCGTTTTTTATGTTACCAAAAATTGTCATTCCACCGCTTTCTTTACCAGAACTTAAAATTTTACCATCAAGGTTTAAAGTTAAACCATATGCTGATTTATTACTTTTATCAACATTAGCAAGACATACACCCCATTCTGTAGTATCAATGGTAATATCTTTACCAACATTTAAAGTTGTGTAATCAGTATCTTTTGCATCATTTGAACCATAAGCCCAAATTGTACATCCGTTTTTCTTAGTTACATCCTTAATAGTTCCTTTTCCAGTAAGTTCAAGTTTACCCTTGTATAACTTAATGGACGTATCTTGAATAGTAATTGTTTTACCATTCAAATCAATTATAACATTATTTCCTTTAACTTCTAAAACTTTAGTTAATGTTATATTATCATTAAGAACTATAGTACCATCACTTTTAACAGCATTTAATAGTTCTTCTTCTGTATTTACATTCACACTTGCTGCATTAAGTACTGGCATTAACAATACTGCAAACATAAAAGTAAATATTAATTTTTTGAATTTTTTCATAATTCCTCCTCCTATTGTTAATGATAACACAAATACAAAAAAAATAAAGTTAAATTGATTAACTTTACTCATTATTACCATGAAAATTTTCTATAAGTGATAACACTCTTTTAATGTTGTCTACACTAAATGGTTTATTTAAAACATCTAATACTTGATAACCAATTACCTCTTTAATAGCATCTTTAGTATCATTACCAGTAATTATTACAACAGGCACTTTATCAATTAAATCATTATCATTTAAATATTTAAGTACATCTATTCCATTACTTTTAGGCATATTTATATCAAGAAGCATTGCATAAATACTATCATTTAACTTGTTAACAGCTTCAATTCCATTATTAGCCCTTACTACATTATATTCATCTTTTACTATATTTTCTATATAATTAATTATTATATTAGAGTCATCTACTACAAGTAAATTCTTCTTTATACCAGTACTTTTTACAAAATCCTTTAAATTAGTCTTTACCTTATTAATAGCACCTTCTATTTCATTAAAATTATACTTTATATAATCAAAATTTCCTTCTTTACCTTTATCTTCATGTAATTGAAAAACACTTGATAATTCATTTAATCCTAAATATCTTGCTTCACTTTTTAAACTATGTGCTAACATTGTATAATTACTTATTTCATTATTATCCTTATAACTTTTCAAGTCTTCAATTCTACTATCAATTGAATTTAAAAACTCTAATAAGTTAGATGAATAAGCATCAATATCTCCCCAAAATTCTAATACTTCATTTAAATTAATTCCTGCACTTTTTAAATATTCTCCATTCATATTATTTTCCTCCTAAATATTTATTTAATACATAACTTAATTTTTCTTTATTAATAGGTTTAGATATATACCCATCAAAGCCTTCACTCATATATTTTTCTTCTTGACCTTCTATTGCATCAGCAGTTAAAGCTATTACTGGAGTATTCACACCATTTTCTCGTACCCTGTACTTATTTGCTCTAAATAATTTCCTAGATTTACTGTTTTATTTTGAACTTGTATATCTACTTTTTCAAGTTCTAGTGCCTCTTTTATTGTTGCTATTGTTTGAATTTTCCCTGTTGTTTTTGCCCTGGTTATTATCCCATTTTCCCCTAATATAAAATTAAGGCTCACTCCTGCAAGTATTAGCAAAATTATAATTGTAACAACCATTGCAATTAATGTAATTCCCTTTGTCTCTTTTGTTTTCATATTTTCCATCCCTTCGTGCTATCATTAAGTTATTTACTTAATGATATTATAAAAACAAGAGGTTTTCTTTACGATTAGCATATTCTAGCTTTTTATAGATACTAAGTTTCTGGCATTTTAGGAACATTTTCACTATGCAAAAAAATTTGCTATAACTATTGATTTTTTATGTTTTATTGGTATAATTAAATTATAACAATTTTCATTAAGTAAATAACTTAACGAAAAAAAATAGTTGGTTTGTATTACTCTAACCACACTATTTTAATTTTTATACTATTTTGCCAGCCTTCTTAATCTTAATGCATTTAATGTTACTGTTAAACTGCTTATTACCATTGCTAAACTTGCTATCATAGGGTTTATTGTTACTCCCCATTTGCCAAGCAATCCCATTGCAATTGGTATCATTAAGCTATTATAGAAGAATGCCCAAAATAGATTTTGTTTTATGTTTCTTATTGTTTTTTTACTGATGTTTATTAGATTTATTATGCTATTTAAATCATTTCTAGTTAGTATTACATCAGATGAATCCATTGCTATGTCTGTTCCACTATTTACACTAACACCTATGTTACTGCTTGCAAGTGCTGGACTGTCATTTATTCCATCTCCACACATCATTACATATTTGCCTTCCTCTTTCAGTTTTTTTACTACCTCCGTTTTTTCACGTGGTGTAACATTTGATATCACTGTAGTTATGCCTATTTCTTTAGCAATTTTTTCGGCTGTTTGTGTGTTATCTCCTGTTAGCATTACAGTCTCTATCTTATTTTTATTCAGCTTACTTATTACTTCTTTTGAATTTTCTCTTATAATATCGTTTACACCGACAATTGCTGAAATTTCATTGTTTAGTACAACATAAATTATGCTGTTTCCTTCTTTTGCAAGCTTTTCTTCGTCTTGTTTATGACTGTTTTTTACATCATATTTATCCAATATTTTTGAATTACCTAATATTACCTCGTTTCCAGCCACATTACCAATTATTCCATAGCCGCTTACATTTTTAAAATCTTTTACATCTAGTGTTTCAATTTTATTTTCGTTTAAGTAATCTTCAAAAGCCTTTCCTATTGGATGTGCCGACTTTTTCTCCAAGCTTCCAACTATTTGCATAAGTTCTTTTTCTTGCATTTTACTATAATTTATTATATGTGCTCTTTTTAGCTTACCATTTGTTAATGTTCCTGTTTTATCAAACACAACTGTCGTAGTCTTTTCGGCATTTTCTAATATTTCACTTTTCTTTACAAGTATTCCATTATTGGCACACACGCCTTCAGATACAACGATTGCTAGTGGAGTTGCTAAACCTAAACTGCAAGGGCATGCTACGACC
>ENA-USUJ01002630-USUJ01002630.1-human-gut-metagenome-genome-assembly--contig:-NODE-2630-length-13261-cov-4.660498_pt1 | contig 13261 bp, 9 predicted proteins | sample MGYA00250061_ERZ773398 | MGnify/ENA primary metagenome ERZ773398 (study PRJEB29103, sample SAMN06111992) | human gut metagenome | biome: human gut; feature: ankylosing spondylitis patient; material...
AAGCCGGTGGACAACGGCAAGAAACTCCTGTGCACCAGCTCCTACAACTGGTGCGTGCTGCTCGACATCGCCACGAAGGAGGTGCTGTTCCACACTACGGCGACTCCCAACGCCCACTCGGCGGAACTGCTTCCCGGCAACCGCATCGTCGTGGCTTGTTCCGGAGGCGAAAGTTCTGGGAATAACTCTATACAACTTTACGACATCTCGCAGCCCAACCGGATTCTCTACCAGTCGGCGCTCGGCTCGGCGCACGGCGTCGTGTGGAACGAAACGACCCAGCGCCTCTATGCGATCGGCGGCCAGAGCCTCCAGATCTACAAACTCAAAGACTGGGAGACGGCAACCCCGTCGCTCGAACTGGAAAAGACCGAACGGACGCCCCAGGGCGGCCTGCACGACATGAGCTACGTCAATTCGAACACGCTCTGCATCGGCGGACGCGGGGCCTATCTCTACGACATCGGCGCCAACCGGTTTACCGAAATGATGCTCTTCAGCGCATCGACAGCTATCAAATCGATTAACTACAACGACGAGACGGGCGAACTGTGGTACACGGATTCCACCAACCCCGAGGGCTCGCAAAGCTGGTCGACACAGACCATCCGCTACTCCACGGACAAGAACGCCTCGACAGAGACACGAACGATCAAAGTTCCCGACCTGGATGTCTATAAAGTCCGCGTGATGAACTGGTAACACGAAGCGGATTCCAACAGAAAATCGTGTATGTCCACGCGAATACACGATTTTTCTTACTATATATTTAACATTATTATTGCCTTCAATCCAAACAATCCATGAAAAAACTGCTTATTCTTCTTTCAGGACTGCTGCTTTTACAAACCTCCTGTTCACACACCGAATCCGCCCCCGGCACCCGTGCCGAACGGGTCGTTTCGGAGATTCACAACCCCGCCTCGAAAAAGGTGCTTGTCGCCTGCCACCGGGGCGACTGGCGCAACTGGCCCGAGAACTCCCTGGCGGCCATCGAGTCGGTGATCGGCATGGGGGCCGACATCGTTGAGATCGACCTTGCGCTGACCTCCGACAGCGTGCTGGTGGTCTGCCACGACCGGACGCTGAACCGCACGACGACGGGCAAAGGTCTCATCGCCGAAATCCCCTACGACTCCATCCAACGGTGTTTCCTCAAATCGGGTATTTTTCGACCCTTTTTTCTGCTCGCACCAATAGATGCCGCCGCCCAGCCGGTCGTCGGTCCCGCTGGCAACGAAGAGCCAGATGCGCTCCGCCTCGTCGAGGAAACGCCGCTGGCGGGTTGCGGCGTAGAGATCGGCGAAGTCGATCCCGAGCCAGATATTGTCGTCGTAGAAACGGTCCGAGGCCGGAGCGGAACGGATATAGGAGGCATAGGCGAAAGGTCGTCGCCGGTCGTCGGCATACTCCCGCAGCCCGGGCAGGACCACCGAGTCGAGCAAAGGCCCGAAACGCTCCCAGCCCTCCGTTTCGACGAGGGCCGCAACGGCCGACAGCGTTCCCGAAAACGGCCAGAGGTAGGAAAATTCGTTGGCTGCGGATTCGCCGGCGAGGTAGGTCGCCTTATAGGCGCCGTCGTCGGGATAGTTCTCCCGGAGGAGCCGGGTCCCGGGGACGGAATAATAGGTATAGAGCGAATCGAGCATCGCCGTGGCGCGTGCGGCATATTCGCCCCGCTGCGCAGCAGCGGAACCTGAAACCAGGACGGCGCAGAAAAAGAGGGCGAAAACCGGGCGTTTGGGAAACAACATAAAAAACATCACGATTTATTTGCATACAAATATAGATATAACAACCGCTACGAACCACTAATTTTTGACCAATAAACATAATATTCCCGCCAACCGAACGCCGCCGGGGCGATTTTGGCTAAATACTGTTTTTTCCTGATCAAAATGTTGCGGACAAAAAATTATTATTTCCGAAATTTGTAATCAGAAAACGAGACCTTAAAACCAACCCGACCATGAAAACTCCCGTACATACCGCATCGCTGCGCCGGACCGCGGGCCGGATCATCTCCACCCTGCTGTTGCTGTGCACCGCGTGCGCGGGGAAAGAGACGGCGGGAGACGATACCTTCGAAAACCCCGTCGTCCTCAAATACGAGAACACCTCGATCTATTTCCACGAGGGAACCTATTATTACGTCACGAATTCGAACGGCAATCTGGAACTGTACGCCGGTGCGGACCCGACGCGGCTGGAACAGAGCACCCCCAGCACCGTATGCCGCGTCAGGGCGGAATACGGGCTGCTCCATATCTGGCACCCCCAGATCGTGAACATACGGGGAAAATGGTACATCTACCTGAGCGCCGACGACGGCAATACGGACAACCACCGGATCTACGTGCTCGAAAACGCAGAACAAGACCCGCGCGACGGAGCGTTCACGATGCGGGGACGCATCAGGACCGACCCGGAGGATAACTGGGCCATCCATCCCTACGCCTTCGAGTACGACGGCGAACTCTATCTGATCTGGTCGGGATGGGAATCCCGCAGAGTCTACGCCGAAACGCAGGGCATCTATATCGCCCGGCTGGAAAACCCCTGGACCCAATGCACCCCGCGTGTCCGGATCTCCGCGCCCGAACACGAATGGGAGCGGCAGTGGGTAAACCCCGACGGCTATAAAACCGCCTATCCGGTCTACGTCAACGAGGCTCCCTTCTTCTTCGGAAACGACCGCACGGACCGGCTCTACATCTACTACTCGGCCAGCGCCATGTGGACCCCCTATTATGCGATCGGCGAGCTGTCGGCAGCCAAAGGCTGCGATCTGCTCAACGCCGCGTCGTGGAAGAAAAAGAGCAAACCGGTCTTCACGATGACCGATCCGTCGTGGAAAAAGACTCCGGACGCACGGACCGCCTCGGCGCCGGGCGTCTACGCCCCGGGATACCCGTTCATCATCCCCTCGCCCGACGGAACCGAATATTTTCTGGTCTACATGGCCCGGAACATCGTGGGAGACCCCTACCGGCCCTATTCGCGCACAGTACGCATGCAGAAAATCGGATTCTCGACGGAGGGAACCCCCGAACTGGGCTCCCCGGAACCGATCGGCAAAGCGCTTAAAAAACCGTCCGGCATAAAAACCGAATCTCAAAATCAACATAACGATGAATCCAAGTAAATTAATTCTTCCCGTTTCTCTTCTGACCGCAGCGGCCGCCGAGAGCGAACATTGCACGGCCAAGCCGAAGAAAGACGCCCGGCCGAACGTAATCGTCATTTTGGCCGACGACCTGGGCTTCTCCGACATCGGATGCTACGGGGGTGAAATCCATACCCCCAACCTCGACCGGCTGGCAGCGAACGGGCTTCGCTTCAACAACTTCTACAACACAAGCCGCAGCTGCCCCACCCGGGCGTCGCTGCTCACGGGCCTCTACCAGCACCAGGCGGGCATCGGCCGGATGACTTTCGACGACCACCTGCCGGGATACCGCGGCACGCTGTCGAAGAACGCCGTGACGATCGCCGAGGCGCTCCGCGGTTCGGGATACCACACGGGCATGGTCGGGAAATGGCACATCGCCGAAACGCCCCTGCGCCCCGACCAGCGCGAATGGCTGGCCCACCATGTCTACCACGAGGAGTTCGCCGACAAGATCAACTACCCCACCCGCCGTGGCTTCGAGGATTTCTACGGCACGATCTACGGCGTGGTGAACTACTTCGACCCGTTCAGCCTCGTCGATGGCGAGGAGCCCGTGCGCGAGGTTCCCGAGGGATATTACATTACCGACGATCTCTCGCAGAAGGCCGTCAGCTACGTGAACAAATACGCCAAAGACGACAAACCCTTTTTCCTCTACCTCTCCTACACGGCGCCCCACTGGCCCCTGCACGCCCTGCCCGAGGACATCGAGAAATACAAGGACACCTATAAAGAGGGCTGGGAAGTCATTCGCAACCGGCGTTACGAACGCATCAAGCAGCTGGGCATCTTCCCCGGACAGGAGGATTTCCTTTCGCAGCGCCAGTTCAACGACAAATGGGAGGATAACCCCAATGCCGAATGGGACGCGCGCGCAATGGCCGTGCACGCAGCCATGATCGACCGGATGGATCAGGGAATCGGTCAGGTGCTGGACGCTCTGGAAAAGAACGGACAAATGGACAACACGCTGATCATCTTCCTCTCCGACAACGGATGCAGCAGCGAAAGCTGTCAGAACTATTCGCCCGGCGAGAACGACCGTCCCGACATGACACGCGACGGACGCCCCATCGTCTATCCGAAAAAGAAAGAGGTGATGCCCGGTCCCGAGACCTCCTACGCATCGCTCGGCGCGAAATGGGCGAACGTGGCCAACACCCCGTTCCGGTTCTGGAAAGCCAAGTCGTTCAGCGGAGGCATCTGCACCCCGGTGATCGCCCACTGGCCCAAGGGACTCAAAAAGAGCCTCCGCGGCAAGGTGACCGGCCAGATGGGACACGTCATGGACATCATGGCCACCTGTCTCGACCTCTCGGGCGCCGAATACCCCGCGACCTACGACGGCAACCGGATCATCCCGCTCGAAGGCAAGAGCCTCGTACCCGTGCTGCGCAAAGGCGAGCGCGAGGGACACGACTACCTGGGTTTCGAACACTTCAACGAACGCGCGTTCCTCTCGAAGGAGGGCTGGAAGATCGTCCGTCAGGGCAACAAACACCCCTGGGAGCTCTACGATCTCAACAACGACCGTTCGGAGCAGCACGACCTCGCCAAGCAGAATCCCGCGAAGGTCGAAGAGCTGACGAAAGCATACGAGGAGTGGGCGAAACGCTGCATGGTGGAGCCTTATCCCGGCCAATTCAAGAAAAACAAGAAGTAAACCGCATATCACCTTAACAATCAGTAATGAGAAAAACAATTCTGACAACCGTGGCAGCACTGAGCGTGCTGTGCACCTTTGCCCAGTGGAAACCCGCGGGCGACAAACTCAAAACACCCTGGGCCGAGAAGATAGATCCGGCCAACGTACTCCCCGAGTATCCGCGTCCGCAGCTGGTCCGTTCGCAATGGATGAATCTCAACGGCCTGTGGGACTACGCCATCAAGCCGGCCGGCGCCTTGGAGCCGAAAACGATGGACGGAAAAATCCTCGTTCCCTTCGCCGTCGAATCGTCGCTGTCGGGCGTGCAGAAAAGCCTTACCGAAAAGGACGAACTGTGGTACCGCCGCACGTTCAGCGTACCCGCAGCGTGGAAAGGCAGCAACGTGATGCTGAATTTCGGCGCGGTGGACTGGAAAGCCGACGTATTCGTGAACGACATCCTCGTGGGATCGCACACGGGAGGCTTCACGCCGTTCTCGCTGGACATCACCCCCTACCTGAAAGCCAAAGGCGATCAGAAACTGGTGGTGCGCGTGTTCGACGGCACGGACAAGGGCTACCAGCCCCGCGGCAAACAGGCGCTCAACCCCAACGGCATCTGGTACACGCCGGTCAGCGGAATCTGGCAGACCGTATGGATCGAACCGGTGGCGAAGAGCCACATCTCGGGGATCAAGGCCATTCCCAACCTCGACCAGAAGAACATCGCCGTAACCGTGACGGCCGATAACTGCACGACGGGCGATCTGGTGGAGGTCAACATCCTCGACAAAGGCAAGGTCGTGGCTTCGGCCACGGGATTCCCCGGCAGTCCGCTGCGCCTGGCCATCGCCGAGCCGAAACTTTGGAGCCCCGACTCACCGTTCCTCTACAACATGACGGCGGAGCTCAAACGAGGAGGAAAAACCGTGGACAAGGTGGATTCGTACACGGCCATGCGCAAGATCGGCACCGCCCGCGACAAGGCCGGAATCCTCCGCATGACGCTCAACGACGAACCGCTGTTCCACTACGGTCCCCTCGATCAGGGCTGGTGGCCCGACGGGCTCTTCACCGCACCGACCGACGAAGCGCTGCTGTTCGACATCGTAAAGGCCAAGGAGCTGGGCTACAACATGATCCGGAAGCACGTGAAGGTGGAGCCGGCACGCTGGTACTACCACTGCGACCGCGAAGGCATCCTCGTATGGCAGGACATGCCCTCGGGCGACATGGGTAACAAGTGGGAAATGTACATCTACAACGGCGGCACGGACAAACTCCGCACGCAGGAGTCGAAGGACAATTTCAGCAAGGAGTGGAAAGAGATCATGGATTTCTGCATCTCCTCGCCGAGCGTCGTGGTATGGGTTCCCTTCAACGAGGCGTGGGGACAGTTCGACACCGAGCGTATCGTGAACTGGACTATGGAATACGATCCTTCGCGTCTGGTGAACCCCGCCAGCGGCGGCAACCACCGTCCCTGCGGCCACATGCTCGACCTGCACCACTACCCGGGTCCCGCCATGAAGCTGTTCGACCCGCAGCGCGTCAATGTGCTGGGCGAATACGGCGGCATCGGACTGGCCTTGGAGGGACACCTCTGGTGGAACAAACGCAACTGGGGCTACGTACAGTTCAAGAACGCAGAGCAGGTGACGGCCGAATACGAGAAATACGCCAGGAACCTGGCCAAATTCGTACGCCTCGGCTTCTCGGGCGCCGTCTACACCCAGACGACCGACGTGGAAGGCGAAGTGAACGGCCTGTTCACCTACGACCGGAAAGTGATGAAGGTCATACCCGAACGCATCAAGGCAGCCAACGAAGCGGTGATCCGATCCATGTCGCTGGAGATGGAGTAACCCGGATAGAGTTCCTAAAAAAATACATCCTCCCGTGCGGGGAGGATGTATTTTTTTGCACTTCGCCGAAACTATTTCCGGACGCGGACCGGCTCGATCGGAGGCAGCGGCCCGAATTCGCCTTGCGCAGCGGCCTTGATGCTGAAATCCTTGTACATCCAATGGTCACGATACCACGTACAGGGCTTGAATTCGTCGTTCAGCTCCTCCATTTTGGCAGCCATTCCGCTGCGGAGCGAGGCGAGGACCTTCGCATATTTCTTGTCTTCAGCGACATTGCGGGTCATGTGCGGGTCCTTCTGCCGATCGAAAAGCAGTTCGGAACCGTCGCGCAGATAACGGGCATAGGTGTAGCGCTTGTCCCGCACGGCGCGCCATTCGAACCCGTTGCGCCAAAGGTGGGTATGTCCCATTCCCTGCATGAAGGCGAAATCCGGTTCGAGGCCCTTGCCGCCGCGCACCGCGAAACTGAGGTCGTCACCCTCCATCTCGGCCGGGATGCTGTCGGAGAGCCCGACCAGACCGAGCAGCGTGGGCGCGATGTCCGGCGTATTGAGGCAGACATCCGTCCGTCCCCTCTTCGCCCCGGGGCAACGGATGAGAAAGGGAATGCGGCACGCCTCGTCGTAGAAGATCATCTTGAACATGCGGCCCTGCGAGGTCATCATCTCGCCGTGATCCGACGTAAAGACGACAATCGTGTTGTCGGCGATGCCCAGGCTGTCGAGCAGCTCCACCACGCGACCGAACTGCTCGTCGATGGAGTTCACCATCGCATAATAGCAGCGCATGGCCTCCTGATACCCCTCCCCTTTGACGAAATCGTCGCGCCAGCTGGTCCGGCCGTTGAAATACTCGGAGAAAAAGCGGTCCATATAGGGATCGGGATTCTCGTTGAAATTCTCCGGAAGCTCGAATTTCACGTCTTTGAATCTCTCGTAACAATGCGCCGGAACGTTCCTGCGGACCCAGGGGTCGTGCGTGGGGCTCCAGGAGAGCATCAGCGTGAAGGGCCGTTCGTCGCCGGCATGTTCACGAATGTAGTCGAGCGCGAGTCCCGTGAAGACCTCCGGACCGTATTGCCCTTTGAGATCGACATGCACGGGCTCGCCGCCGGGACCGTCCGTATCGTAAAATGCGCTGTAATTGATGTGGTTGAACGAATAGGCCGCCCAATAGCCGTCGAATCCCATGCGCTCGGGCCCCGGCTTGTAGGGATGGCGGTGGGCGTCGTTCCAATGGACTTTGCCCACGTAGCCGGTCTGGTAGCCGGCATCCGTGAGCACATGGGCCAGAGTCCGGTGGTTGGGATTCAGGTTCAGTTCGTTGATCACCATGCCCGTCGATGAGGTGTATTTGCCCGTTATCAGGCTCGCCCGGTAAGCGGCGCTGACCGGGCTGACCGACACGGCATTGGTGAAATCGAGCGCCTGACGCGCGAACCGGTCGATGTTGGGCGTCACGGCCAGCCCGTCGCCGGCATATCCCAGCACGTCGGCCCGCAGCTGGTCGGCCATCATGTAGATGATGTTGGGACGCTGCTGCTGCGCCCCGGCAGTCCCCGCAAGTCCTGTCAACGTACCTGCTCCGAGCAGGTACAGCAATCGTTTGTCTTTCATTCTTTGGGTTTTGAGTTTTGATCCTTATATTGCTTGGGCGTCATCCCGAACTCCTCGCGGAAGCAGGCCGAGAAGTAGCTCGAAGTCTTGAAGCCCACCTGCTCGTAGATCTCCTTGATCAGGAAATCGCCGCTCCGGATCATCTCCGCAGCCTTGCGCTGGCCTATCGGCAGGCCATCGCCGCCCACAAGCTCGTGGAGGCCCCCAACGGTGACCTGATGCTGCTCTCGAAGGAGAATGCCAGCAACGGTTCGATAGGAACCGTGGACATAACCTACCCCTCGGCCCCGCTGCTGCTCTACTACAACCCCGAACTGTGCAAGGCGCTGCTCAACCACATCTTCTATTACAGCGAAAGCGGCAAATGGAAGAAACCCTTCCCTGCGCACGACGTGGGCACCTATCCCCAGGCCAACGGACAGACCTACAAACACGACATGCCGGTCGAGGAATCGGGCAACATGCTCGTGCTGACCGCCGCCGTCGCGGCATCGGAAGGCAATGCCGAATATGCCCGCAAACACTGGACCGAGCTGACCCGATGGGCCGACTACCTCGTCGAGAACGGACTCGACCCCGACAACCAGCTCTGCACCGACGACTTCGCGGGACACTTCGCCCACAACGCCAATCTCTCGATCAAGGCCATCATGGGCATAGCCTCCTACGGCTACTGCGCACGGCTGCTCGGCATGGAGGAGACCGCCGCCAAATACGCCGCCAAAGCCAGGGAGATGGCCTCGGAATGGGTGAAGATGGCCGACGACGGCGACCACTACCGTCTGACCTTCGACAAGAGCGGAACGTGGAGCCAGAAATACAACCTCGTATGGGACAAACTGCTGGGCTTCGACATCTTCCCCAAGGAGGTGACGCAGAAGGAGATCGCCTACTACCTCGGCAAGCAGAACCGCTACGGACTCCCGCTCGACAGCCGCCGGCAGTGGACCAAGGCCGACTGGATCGTTTGGAGCGCCACGCTGGCCGACGACCGGGAAACCTTCGAAGCGTTCATCGAACCGCTCTGGAACTTCATGAACGAAACCGTACTGCGCGTGCCGATGTCCGACTGGTACAAGACCGACGTGCCGGCCCATGTGATTTTCAAGGCCCGCGCGGTGGTCGGCGGCTACTGGATCAAAATGCTCGAAGGCAAATATACGAACAATAAATAACGACCTACGATGAACCATACACTCGCAGCCCTCGCCCTGGCGCTGCTGCTCGGCCCCGGAATTTCCGCGCAGGCCCGCAGCAGCCGGAAAAACGACGACCGGAAAGCCTCCGTATCGTGGAGCGCGGCGGCGGACTACGCCACCGGGACACTGGCCGACAACTTCTGGCGCGTACCCGACAACGGGTTCGTCGGCAAACAGCCGCCGTACCACTTCACCAACGGCGTGAAAGGCGCCGAGGACTTCCCGAACAACTACTGGCCGCAGGCTCACGGCATGGACGTTTTCATCGATGCCTACCTCCGGGCGCAGCGCGAAGGCGACAGCAAAGCCGAAGCCTTCTACAAAGAGTGCTTCGACAAGGGTTACCGCGACCCGATCGGCACGGGCGAAGTCAAAAAACAGACCGGCATCCTCTGGACCAGCTACGGCATGAAGAAATACGCGGACATCTCGGCATGCTTCGGAAACCAGTTCGTCGATGACATGGAGTGGCACGCGCTGACGCTGATCCGGCTCTACGAAGCCACCGGCGAAGCCGTTTATCTGCGCGAGGCGCAGAAACTCTACGCCCAGATATGGAAAGCCTGGGATCTGCCCGCAGCCCGCGACGTAGGCGGCAACGGCGGATTCATCTGGTGCTACGGGAAAGAGAACACCGCTCAGGAATTGGCGAAGAACGCCTGTTCGAATGCCCCCGGCTGTCTTGCGGCCATCCGCCTGCACGAAGTGAAGCGGCGGACTCCGGCCGCGCGCTACCGCGCCGACTCGCATCCCGACTACGCCGATTTCGACTATCTGAAAAACGCCGAAACGGTCTACGAATGGATAGCCCGCGAACTTTTCAACCGTGAAACGGGACAGGTCTACGGCTCGTTCTCGCAGAAGAAGGGCAAAATGACGGCCTACTCGCTCACCTACGATCAGGGAACGTTCCTCGGGGCCGCCCACCTGCTCTACCGCTACACCGGCAAGAAGCTCTACCGCAACGACGCCCTGAAAGCCGCCCTCTACACCATCACCCATCCGGGCATCACCAAAGGCGGCATTCTCCGCGACGAAGGGGCCGGAGGCGACAACTCCTTCTTCAAGGGAATCTTCATTCGTTACGCCGTCGAGCTGGTGAACGACCGCCGCATCAAGCGCAAGGCCCGCATCCAGCTCTACGACTTCATCCGCCATCAGGCCGAAACCCTCTGGACCGAAGGTCTGGGACGCGACGAGGCCGGAAACCCCAAAGGTCTGTTCTCACCGGACTGGAAGCTTACGCAGGAGCAGGCAGCCCGCAAGGGCGGCGACTATCAGAAGCCGAAACTGGGATGGCAGGTCAGCGGCGCAACGCTGCTCGAAGCCATGAACGTGATGAAAGATCCGCGTTAACGACAAATTCACTAATTTTACCGCCATGAACAAACAGAATCTGAATTCCACGCTGCTCAAAGCCTCCGCACTCTCCGCGGCGGCACTGCCCGCAACGGGCATGGCAGCCGAAAAAAGCAAACCCCAGAGCGACCGGCCCAACATCGTGGTGATCGTGGCCGACGACCTGCTGTCGTCCGAGCTGAGCTGCTACGGAGGAAAGAACATCGTAACCCCCAACATCGACAGACTGGCCAACGAAGGGGTGCGGTTCACCCACAACTACGCCTCGATCGCCATGAGCGTACCCATCCGCGCCTCGATGTACACGGGTCTCTACCCCGTCCGCCACGGCTCCTACCAGAACCACAAGGCGACCTTCGGGGGAACCAAGACCGTCAACGAATACATGCCCGAAGAGGGTTACCGCGTAGGCCGCGCCGGCAAGAACCACCCGATCACTCCGTCGGTCTACAAATTCGAAAAGGTCCCCGGATTCACCGTAGGCTGCACGGCGAAGAGGGCCCCCTACAACGTGGACGGCATCCGCGAATTCGTGACCCGCGACGACAATCCGTTCCTGCTCTACATGTGCAGCATCCACCCGCACGCGCCGTGGACATGGGGCGATCCGACGGAGTTCGACAAGGACAAACTCGTGATGCCCGAAAACTGCGTGGACAATCCCAAAATGCGCGAGATCTTCACCCACTATCTGGCCGAAGTCCGCGCGCTCGACAACGAGGTCGGCTCGGTGCTCGAAGTGCTGGAAGAGACAGGCAAGCTCGACAATACGATCGTCATGTTCCTCGGCGAACAGGGGCCGCAGTTCCCCGGCGGCAAATGGACCTGCTGGTATCCGGGCGTGAACAGCGCGCTCGTGGCCCGTTACCCCTCGAAAATCGAACCGGGAAGCCTGTCCCACGCCATCGTGCAATACGAAGACCTGCTGCCCACGTTCCTCGACATCGCGGGCGGCAAACCGCGGAAGGAACTCGACGGCATCAGTTTCAAGAAAGCGCTGTTCGGCGAATCGCAGAAAGCCCGCAAGTATGCCTACGGCATCCACAACAACATTCCGGAAGGCCGTCCCTACCCGATCCGCAGCATCCGCGACGAGAAATACGCCCTGATCTGGAACCTGACGCCCGAAAAGGAGTACCACGAAAAGCATCTGATGAAAGATCCCCCCAGCAACACGGGCGTCTGGGAGGCGTGGAAATCATCGGAGAATACGGACCCCGAGGCCAAACGGCTGATCGACAGGTTCGTGCACCGTCCCGAATTCGAATTCTACGACGTGGAGAACGACCCGTGGGAGATGAACAACCTGGCCGACAAACCCGAATACCGGAACCGGATCAAAAAGATGAAGAAGGAACTGGAAAAATGGATGAAACAGCAGGGAGACAAAGGCGCCGCAATGGACGTGAGCTTCCCGGGGCAACCCAAATGACAAACGACGAAAACGGGCGTGAAATTCACGCCCGTTTTCATTCTACCGATACCTCTCCGTCTACTTCAGCACCCGCTCGACGTAGGCTTTGTAGTCCTTCACGACGGGTTCGTACTCGTCGTCCTCGAACAGCGGCGAAGAGATCAGGAAATCCGCCGAAGAACGGTTGACAGCCGTCGGCACGTTGTAGAGCGTCGCCAGACGCAGCAGCGCCTTCACATCGACATCGTGCGGCTGGGCCGACATCGGGTCCCAGAAGAAAATCAGCGCATTGATCTTTCCGTCGGCGATGAGCGACCCCAGCTGCTGGTCGCCGCCCAGCGGACCCGACTTGAGCAGCGTGATTTTCAGCTCGGGTTTCTCCTCCGTCTCGTCCTCGTGCTCCTCCCGGTGGTCGCGCAGGGTCTTTTCGACCATCTTGCCGGTCGTACCCGTACATACCAAATGGTGGCGGCTCAACTTGCGGCTGTTCCAGTCGACCCACTCCGCCAGGTCGCGTTTCATGTTGTCGTGGGCAACCAGTGCCAGCACTTTTGTCATTTTAGCCATAGCGATATTTTTATCCGTTGAACAAAGATAATACAAACACGGGGATTACGGATAAAAACAAACGAATTTAATCGGGATACGACACAACAAAAAAGCCCCGCTCGGGCGGGGCTCAGGGCTTCTTCGGTTTCGGCCGGAAGCTTGAACTCGGTAAACCCGGCTTTGACGAGGATGTTATACCACGCAAAGCACTTCTTGATGTCGGAAACGTGTACCCGGTCACGGTCATAGTCGGGAAGCACCTCGGCGAAACAAGCTTTCAGCTTTTCGGGGGCCTCCTTGGAGCTGACGGCCTCGCGGCCGCCCGTATGGGCATAGATCTTGGTGAACACATCGGCCAGGGGAATGTCGTCTCCCTCTGTGAACATCGAGATCTCGGTCAGCGAACTTATTTTCGATGTCGCCGAAGCGGTCATCCGCC
>ENA-USUJ01002634-USUJ01002634.1-human-gut-metagenome-genome-assembly--contig:-NODE-2634-length-13248-cov-4.828335_pt1 | contig 13248 bp, 9 predicted proteins | sample MGYA00250061_ERZ773398 | MGnify/ENA primary metagenome ERZ773398 (study PRJEB29103, sample SAMN06111992) | human gut metagenome | biome: human gut; feature: ankylosing spondylitis patient; material...
CAAAAGAAAGCGTTACGGTGTTTTCCTTATGCGACAAATACAAATGCGACAAACTGTTCAAAGACTCAGGCAATACGAACCGGCGTGATTTTCCGTACGCCCGGCATCCGTCCCGATCTGCCCGCGCTTGCCGCGGCAGTGGCGCACGGCGCCTGCCTGACCTCCGAGATGGAGTTGTTTCTGGAGTTGACCGAAGCGGCTGTGCTGGGAGTCACCGGTTCCGACGGCAAGACAACAACCACTACCGTAGCGTCGTTGCTGGTAGCGGACTACCTGCAAAGGCGGGGGTACGGTCGGATGTACCTGGGCGGGAACATCGGCACGCCGCTTCTCCCGCTGGTTGATGAGATGACAGCGGATGACGTGGCGGTGCTGGAACTGTCCAGCTTCCAGTTGATGACCATGCGCCGCTCGCCCGACCGTGCCGCTGTCACCAACCTCTCACCCAACCACCTGAACTGGCACACCGATATGGCAGAATACCGGGCGGCAAAAGCCAACATATGCACGCATATGCGTAGCGCCGATCCGCTTTGCGGTGCCGTGCTCAACGCGGAGAACCCTGACACGCGTGCGCTGGGACTGTCGCTGCCGCCGGAGGTACCGGTCACATGGTTTTCCTCCGCCGTATCCGGATGGGAGCGGGTTGTCCCGCCGGAGCGGCAGGGGGGCGGAACGCGTGACAGCGCAGTCTTTGCAGTCGGGGGAACCGTCCGGTCGGAGACGCGCGCGGAGGGATACGACCTGCTGGATGTGTCCCGCATCCGCCTGCCGGGACGGCACAATCTGGAGAATTTCATGACCGCGCTCGCCCTGTGCGGCGGATTGATTCCACCGGAGGAGCTTGCCGCATCTGTCGGTGCGGTTGCCGATCGTTTCGACGGCGTTGCGCACCGACTGGAGCTGGTGGCGGACTGCGGCGGTATCCGCTTCTATAACAGCTCCATTGATTCGAGCCCGACCCGTACCTGCGCGGCGCTGGCGGCACTTGCCGCATTGCGCGAGAAAGAGCAGGCGGCGGGACACCCTGTGCGCAAACCGACCGTCATCTGCGGCGGGCAGGATAAGCACCTGTCCTTTGCGCCGCTGGCGGAGGCGCTGTGTGCCGGGGCGGCGGCGGTCATCCTGACCGGCGAGGCGCGGGAACAGATCCGGACGGCACTGTACGCCTGTCCTGATTTCAGCCCGACGGCGCTTCCGGTGCGCGTGATACCGGACTGGGACGAGGCGATGGAAACCGCCTGCCGGGAGGCGATCCCGGGCGATACGGTCCTGCTCTCACCTGCCTGCACCAGTTTTGACGCTTTCCGCAACTTTGCGGAGCGCGGAGAACGCTTCCGCACCATTGTCAGGCAGGTAACGGGCACGGGAACAGGCAAAGGAAACCTATAAAAACAGACAAAGGAATACTGAAAAGGAAGGATAGAGAAAACATGACACTGAACGAACTGATCGTGTCGCTGTGCGGTCTTCCGACGGTCAGCGGCAGCGAGCGGCGCTCTACCGAGGCGCTGCGTGGACTGATCGGTGCCGCTTTCGACGAGATGCAGGTGGATGCGCTGGGCAATCATCTGTTCATCAAGCGGTGCGGCAGACAGGACGCCCCCAAGATCCTGATTGACACGCATCTGGATGAGATCGGCATGATGGTCAACGGCTACCGGGACGGCGGTTTCCTTACGGTTGCCAATGTGGGCGGCGTGGATACCCGCATATTGCCTGCTGGCGAGGTAGTCATTTACGGCAAGGAGACGCTGTACGGCGTGGTTGCCGCCGAGCCGGCACATCTGCTCCCGGCGGCGGATGCCGAGAAACTCAAACCCATTACCGAGATGGTGATTGATACGGGCTACTCCAAGGAAGAGCTGGAGCAGCTCGTCCCGCTGGGGACGCCGGTTGGATTCAAGCCGGTATACGGGCAGCTTGCCGACGGACGCATCTACGGAAAAGCCTTTGATGACAAGGCTTGCGGTGCCTGTGCTGTGTTCGGCATTGACGCGGTTCCGAGAAACGAGCTGGCGGGCGATGTTTACTTCCTGTTCTCCACCTTTGAGGAGATCGGTTCCATGGGCGCACGGGTGGCATCCTTCGGCATCCGACCGGACTATGCGTTGGTCATGGACGTGACGCACGCCGCAACACCGGACGCCAAAGAGCGCAGTCTTTCGCCCATGGGGAGCGGCATTTCCATAGCCACGGCTGTGATCTGTGACCGTCAGCTGACCCGCATGAGTATGGAGCTGTGCCGCGCGGCGCACATTCCTTTTGTGCCGGAGGCGGCGGCTGGCAGCACCGGAACCAACGCCAATGTGGTCAACAATGCGGCGGCGGGGATTCCGACTGTGCTGTGGAGTATGCCTATCAAGAGTATGCATTCGGCGGCGGAGATTCTGGCTATGGAGGACGCCAAGGCACTGTCGCAGGGCGTGCGGGAATTTGTCAGATCACGGCGTATCGCGGAGGTGTTCGGAAGATGAAACAGCAGTATTACGGTGTGGAGCTTATCCGGGAGCTGTCGATGTGCTTCGGTCCGTCCGGATGTGAGGACGAGGTGCGGCGCGTCATACGCGAGCAGATTGGGGATGCCGCGCTTGTCACGACCGATAGGGCGGGCAACCTCATTGCGCTGGTGCGCGGGCGTGGGCTGGATTACCGGGCGGACGAGCCTGCCAGGCTGATGATTTGTGCTCATATGGACGAGGTGGGCTTCATGGTGCGTGAGATCACGGAGGAGGGCTACCTGAAGTTTTCCACCATCGGTGCGATGGATCCCCGCGTGCTGTGCGGGCGGCGCGTGCGGATGCGCGATGGTGCTACGCTGAGCAGGGAGCTGTCGGCTGTCATTGCCACAAAAGCGATCCATATGCAGACTGCCGAGGAGCGCTCCCGCGTGACGCCGGTCGGCAAGATGTACATGGACATCGGAACCGGGAGCGCGGAGGAGGCGGAGAAGTACGCGGCAATCGGGGACTGCGGCGTGTTCGACTCCGATTTCGTGACCTTTGGCAAGGACGACGCCTGCCTGAAGGGCAAGGCATTGGACGGACGGCTGGGCTGTGCGGCCTTGATTGAGGTCATCCGTGATCTGTACAATTCCCCGGCGGATATGCCGTTTGACGTATACTTCGTATTCACCTGCCGGCAGGAGGTGGGTATATCCGGCGCATCGGTCGCGGCATATACCGTGAAGCCGCACATGGCATGGACGGTCGGTGCGACCGATGCCTGCGACCTGCCCGGCGTGCCGGAGGCGGCGCGCACGGCGGTGTTGGGTGACGGCTGTGTGCTTTCGCTGGCGGATCGGACGGCGCTGTATGACCCTGCGCTGATTGCCTATGCCCGCCGCTGTGCCGAAGCGCATGACATCGCATACCAGATCAAGCAGGGGACGGGCGGCGCCTCGGATGGCGGCGTGATCCAGCGATCCATGGCAGGCGTCCGTACCGTGAGTTTGTCGGTGCCGGTGCGCTACCCGCACACCGCATCGGTCACGGCACGCCTCTGTGACTATGAAGCCATGCGCGGGCTTCTCCGGGTTATGCTCCGGAACTGGGAGCCGTGAGCCCCTCATTAAAAGACGAGTGAAAGGAAAGATAAATCATGCTGAATCTTATGAAAACTCTGACCGCCGTGCGGGGTATCTCCGGCTATGAAAAGGCGGTTTCGGACAAGCTGATGATGACCGTGGCGCCGCTGTGCGACCGCGTGTACAACGATGCGATGGGCTCTCTCATTGCCTACCGGCAGGGAAGTGCCCCGGAGGGTGAGCGCCGGAGCGTCATGCTTTGCGCGCATATGGACGAGATCGGATTTCTGGTCACGCTGATAGACGACAACGGATTTATCCGCGTTGCGCCGGTTGGCGGCATCCACTGCGTTGCGGCGGCGTACGCCACTGTTGTGTTCGGAAACGGTACCAAGGGTGTGCTGGTTCCGGAGGCTGGCACGGCTCCCGCTGACCTGAAAACGGAAAAGATGTACGTGGATATCGGTGCCAAAGACAAACGTGAGGCGGAGCGCAAGGTGAAGATCGGCGATTTCTGCGCGCTGGAAGGCAGTCTGACCCGCCTGTGTGGGCGGCGCATAGCCGGGCGTCCGTTTGATGACCGCATCGGCTGCGCGGTGCTGTGCAGGATCGCGGAAAAGCTGAAGGGGAAGGATGTCCGGGATGACGTGTACTTTGTGTTCTCGGTGCAGGAGGAGGTCGGATTGCGCGGCGCGGGCGCGGCTGCTTACGGGATCAAGCCGGACGCCGCCATTGTCTATGACGTAACGCTGACCGGAGACGGCATCGGCGCAAAGCCTATGGCGTGTGTGGTGGGCGGCGGCGCCGCCATCAAGCTCAAGGACAGCTCGCTCATCTGCGACCGCCCGTTTGCGGACGAGCTGGCGCAGGTGGCGAAGGCGGCGGATATCAAAACGCAGTTTGAGATCCTGCTGGCGGGCGGCACCGATACGGCAGCCATTCAGGTCAGCCGTGCGGGCGTGAAGGTCGCCGCGCTGTCGGTTCCGTGCCGCTATGTGCATACGGGCGTGGAGATGCTGGATCTGACGGACGCCGAGGCGTGTGCCGACCTGACGGTGGCATGGCTGACCGGGGCGACAGAGACAACGGCTGAGGAGCAGTAAGATCGACATGCAGATTTCGGATTCTATCATTCGCCTGGCGGAGCAGGCGGAAACGGCGCTGGCGCCGCATTTTGCCCGCATTGACCGCATCGCGTTTGCCAATACCGCCAAGGTGCTGGACGCCTTCCGGGAGCATCGCGTGGCGGCGAACAACTTTGATTCTACCAGCGGCTACGGCTATGACGACAAGGGCCGTGATGTGCTGGACAGGATATGGGCGGACGTTATGGGTGCCGAGGCGGCTTTGGTGCGCCAGCAGATTGTCAGCGGCACGCACGCCCTGACGGTCGGACTGTTCGGTCTGCTGCGCCCCGGCGATGTCATGCTTTCCGTCGCGGGCAAGCCCTACGACACGTTGGAGGAGGTCATCGGCATCACAGGAACACCGGGCGACGGTTCACTGCGCGATTTCGAAGTCGGCTACGACACGGTGGAGCTGACCCCGGAGGGTAGCTTTGACTGGGCGGGCATTGAAGCAAAGATGCGGCAGTACGCGGGGCATCTGAAAATGGTGTTCGTCCAGCGTTCCAAGGGCTACCTCAACCGCAGAACGCTGTCCGTGGAGGAGATCGGCGGGCTTGTGGCGTTCGTGCGGGCACATTCGCCGGACTCCTTCGTGGTCGTGGATAACTGTTACGGCGAGTTTACGGAAGAACGGGAGCCGTGCGCGGTCGGGGCGGATCTTGTGATCGGGTCGCTTATCAAGAATCCCGGCGGCGGCATGGCGGAGACCGGCGGCTATCTGGCGGGAAGCCGCCGCGCGGTGGAGCTGGCATCCTACCGGTTGACCTCGCCCGGAACCGGCGCCGAGGTCGGCGCGACCATGGGGCAGAACAAACCCATGTACAAGGGACTTTTCTATGCGCCGCACACGGTGGCGCAGGCGTTGAAGACGGCGCATCTTGCGGCGTATATTTTCGACGCACTGGGCTTCCGGGTGGAACCCGCGTGGAACGAGCCGCGCTACGATATCATCCAGACCGTCATCACAGGGTCTGCGGAGGGACTGTGTGCCTTCTGTCGGGGCATCCAGTCGGCATCGCCGGTGGATTCACACGTCACGCCGGAGCCTTGGGCAATGCCGGGGTATGCCGACCAGGTGATCATGGCGGCGGGCGCGTTCGTGCAGGGCTCCTCAATTGAAATGTCGGCTGACGGACCGCTCCGTCCCCCTTACACCGCCTTCTTTCAGGGCGGCTTGACGTATGAATCCGGCAAGCTGGGCATTCTGGCGGCGGCGGACGCCATGCTGCGGGCGCAGAAGAAGTAGTATACAGGAAGGATTTTTATGATGCGGATGCTCAGATATGCGGCGGCGGCGCTGGCTGTCCTGCTCCTGCTTGCCGCTTTGCCCGCCTGCTCGGGGGAGAGCGAAGTGCCGAAGGGATACCAGTATGCCACCTGTGCCGGAGAATATTTCCGCCTGTTTGTTCCGACCCAGTGGACGGTCAACACGGGCAGCGGTGTTTCCGGCGCTTATATCACGATTGATACGACCGTGACCATGCGGCAGGTCGTTTTTACACCGGAGGATGCCTCGACCGACTCCGAGGAGACGGTATCCGGGACAGACGGCGGTGACAGCGGCGCCGGCGGAAATACGCTGGAGGCTTTCCGGCAGGCATACGTCCGGGAGATCGGCGCGTTGCATGACTACGCCGAAACCGATCCGCCGCTGGCAACCACGGTAGATGGCTACCGTGCGATACTGCTGCGGTACACGGCGCGTATAGCGGGAACCGTGTACCGGTTCCGGCAGGTGCTGTGCAAGGTTGAAGGGCGGTTCTACGTCTATTCTTACTCCTCCCCTGCCGACAGATTTGACACCTATGCCGATATCGCGGAGGAGATACAGGAGGAAATCCGCTTCTACCATACGCCCTACGAAGGCAGTGCGGCAACGCGGAAGATCCCGGAGGACGCAAATGCTCCTGAGGGAATGAAGCTGGTGTCCACCGACGCCGTGGCATTCCGGTTCTATGTTCCGCTGGCATGGGAGACCGATATGGAAAACTCCGCCAATCTCGTCTATGTGACCGAGGCGGACGGTTCGCGCTCCAATGTGACCATGATCGGGTATATGCCGGAGGACGAGGGCTTCAGCATTGACGATTACTGGGAGATGTGCCGTATGCAGTACGAGGACGCACTGCCGTCCTTTACCGTCCTGTCTGCCGACGCGGAAGGTGAACCCGGCGGCGAAGCGGGAAAGATAGGCGACAGGCAGGCAAAGCTCTACACCTACACCTACAGGATGGGCGGGTATACCTACAAGGTGCGGCAGGCTGTCTGTACCTATTCCACCATGGTGTATACTGTGACATATACGGCGTTGGAGCCACATTTTGACAGCCATCTTGCCGATGTGGATGCCATGCAGGCGGCGGTCGTGTTCCGCTCGCCGTTCAAGAAGGGGTAAGGCGATGCAGACATGGCATTATCTGGACAACAGTGCGACCACGCCGCTGTGTGAGGAGGCTAAATCCGCCATGCTGGAGGCGATGGAGGTCTTCGGAAATCCGTCCTCCCTGCATGGCGCAGGACAGGAGGCGTCCCGCCTGCTTGCCCGCGCGCGGGCGTGTGTTGCGAACGCGCTGGGTATCAGCAGCCCGATGCCGGGAGAATTGATTTTTACGTCCTGCGGCACCGAGGCGAGCAACACAGCCCTGCTCGGCACCCTGCTTTCCGGCAAGCATCTGGCGGGGCGGCGGGTTATCACGACCGATTGCGAGCATCCGTCCGTGGAAAACGTTATGCGCCGACTGGAGCAAGAGGGCTTTGAGGTGGTGCGTATCGGCGCTCCCCGCGGGGTGCTGGACACCGACGCCGCCCTTGCCGCGCTGGAGATTCCGACTGCACTGGTCAGCCTGATGATGGTCAACAACGAGACCGGCGCACGCTTTGACGTGGAACGTGTATTCCGCGCCGCCAAGCAAAAGAATCCTGCGACGTTCACGCACTGCGATGCGGTGCAGGGGTTCCTGAAGGTGCCGTTTACCGCCGCTTCGCTCGGGGCGGATCTGATCACGGTCAGCGGGCACAAGATACACGCTCCCAAGGGAGTGGGTGCCCTGTACATCAAGCCGGCACTGGTGCGGTCGCACGCCGTCAGTCCCTACCTTATCGGCGGCGGGCAGGAAGCCGGGTTGCGTTCCGGCACGGAAAATATGGTGGGTATCTGCGGCTTCGGTGCTGCCGCCGCACGCGGGGCTGCCGCATTTGCCGCCGACACGGCGCATATGCAGGCACTGCGCGACCGACTGGAGTCGGCGCTGACCGGCACCGAGGTGCGCGTCAATCGCCCTGCGGGCGCCGCCGCACCGCATATTCTGAACCTGACTTTGCCGGATATCAAGTCCCAGACCATGCTGAATTACCTGTCGGAACAGGGAATATGCGTTTCGTCCGGCTCTGCCTGCTCCGCGCACGGCGGGAAGACCAGCCCCTCGCTCCTGTCCTTCGGACTGTCGCCGCTCGAGGCGGACTGCTCCCTGCGCGTCAGCTTTTCCGCCCGCAACACCGCGGAGGACGTGGATGCGCTGGTCGCCGCGCTGTCGGCGGGCGTTTCCCGCCTTGTGCGGATGCGCGGTAAACGGTAAGCGTTAAAGGGCAGTTCGGCATATGCGGGGGCGGAGGGTCCTTGCGGCATATCACGAAAAAGGAGACACGACACCGTATGAAGCAGTACATACTTGCCCTTGACGAGGGGACAACCAGTGCGCGCAGCATCCTGTTTGACCGCGAACTGCGCGTGGTCAGCATGGCACAGCACCCCATTGCGCAGAAATACCCTCACCCGGGTTGGGTGGAGCAGGATCCGATGGAGATATACGCCAACCAGTACGCTTCCATGACCGAATGCGTGGCGCGATGCGGCGTTTCACCGGAGGAGATTGCGGGGATCGGCATCACCAACCAGCGCGAGACCGCGATCCTGTGGGAGCGGGCAAGCGGACGTCCGGTCTGTAATGCCATCGTCTGGCAGTGCCGTCGCACGGCGGGGCTGTGCGAGGAGTTGGAGCGCGCCGGGCATGGGGAGTACATCCGTGCGGTGACAGGTCTGCGCCCCGATGCCTACTTCAGCGGCACCAAGATCAAGTGGATGCTGGATCATATCCCCGGCGCGCGGGCGCGTGCCGAGGCGGGCGAATTGCTGTTCGGCACGGTGGACAGCTGGCTGGTCTGGAAGCTGACCGGTGGGCGCGTCCATGTGACCGATGCGACCAATGCCTCGCGCACCATGCTGTACGACATCGGGCGCGGTTGCTGGGACGAGCAGCTGTTGCATATTCTGGATATCCCCGCCTGCATCCTGCCCGAGGTGCGTTCCAGCAGTGAGGTCTACGGTTACACCGACCTGATGGGGGCAAGACTGCCCATCTGCGGCATCGCAGGCGATCAGCAGGCGGCGCTGTTCGGGCAGGGATGCTTCCGGGCGGGGGAAGGGAAGAACACATACGGGACAGGCTGTTTCCTGCTGACAAACACCGGACGCGAGCGCGTCACGTCCTCCAACGGTCTGCTGACTACGGTCGCGGCGACCTGCCTCGGCGATCCGACCGAGTACGCTCTGGAGGGCTCCGTGTTCGTGGCGGGGGCGGTCATTCAGTGGCTGCGTGATGAGCTGCACCTCATCAACGAGGCGGATGACAGCCAATACTTCGCCGAAAAGCTGACCGACAGCGGCGGCGTGTACGTTGTTCCGGCGTTTACCGGACTTGGCGCGCCCTACTGGGATATGCACACGCGCGGGGCAGTGCTGGGACTGTCGCGCGGGACGGGCGCAAAGCACCTGATCCGGGCGGCGCTGGAGTCGGTCGCTTACCAGACAAACGACGTCATACGGGCAATGGAGGCAGACATGGGGGCACTCCGGGCACTCCGCGTGGACGGCGGCGCGGCGGCGAACGATTTCCTGATGCAGTTCCAGGCGGACATATCTGACCTGCCTGTGTTCCGTCCGGAGTCCATGGAGGCGACCGCACGCGGTGCTGCATCGCTGGCGGGGCTTGCGTGCGGGCTGTTCCCCGATCGGGATACCGTGCAGGCGACCCTGCGTGCCGGGACTTCCGTTACGCCATCCATGTCACCGGATCAGCGGGAAGCGCTCCTGTCCGGCTGGCATCGCGCCGTTGAGGCGTGCCGCGTGTTCTGACAGGCGGAGAATACGGGGCGTTGCGAGGGCTTCCCCACACGCAACGCGGCGCGGAGGCTAAGAAACCTACCGGAGATGTACACACGAAAGCGAGAGAATGCTATGAGTATTCTGTATGAAGAGATGCGCGTTCCGTCCTCGGACGGTATACACACCCTTGCCGGGCGTGTATACCGTCCGGAAGGCAGGGTGCGCGGGCTGTTCCATGTCGTGCACGGCATGACCGAGCACATCGCCCGGTACGATCCGCTGTTCCGCCGCATGGCGGAGGACGGCTACCTTTGCTTCGGCTATGACCATTTGGGGCACGGTGCCACGGCGCGTGACGCAGGGGAACTTGGCTACATTGCAGACCGGGACGGATGGCGGCGTCTGGCACAGGATGTGGCGGTGTTCGCCGATGCAGCGGAGAGGCGCTATGCGGCACTGTGGGCGGGGGAGGAATGCCCGCCGTACTTCCTGATGGGGCACAGCATGGGCTCCTTCATTGTCCGCACGACGGCGTACCTGTACCGTAAGCCGGCCAGGCTGATCGTCATGGGAACCGGCGGGCGAAATACTGCGTCCGGCATCGGGCTGGCGATTATACGCCTGATCCGGCTGTTCCGGGGCGGTCACGCCGTGTCGCCCACTGTGGACAAACTGGCATTCAGCGGCTACAATAAAAAGTTTGCCGCGGAGCAGGATCCGTATGCATGGCTGACGCGTGACCGCGCGGTGCGCGATGTCTACCGTGCCGATCCGCTCTGCACCTTCAAATTCTCACTGTCCGCCATGCAGGATCTGGTCACGCTCAACCGTGTATCCAACAGCGGAAAATGTTTGGATTCCCTCGCCGTCGGGTGCCCGATACTGCTTTTGTCCGGTGACAGCGATCCGGTCGGCGGCTACGGGCGTGGTGTGACGGATGTGTATAACCGCCTGCGCGGGCGCGGCGCGGATGTGCGCATGAAACTGTACCCTGGCGGGCGGCACGAGATTCTCAACGATTCCTGCCGCGATGAGGTTATCGGAGATATCCGGAATTTCCTTGACTGCCAATGATTCCTGTATTTTTATATACACCGAAAGGAACACAACTTCTATGAGAAAAACCAAGATTGTCTGCACACTGGGACCTGCCTGCGATGACGAGGCGACCCTCACCGCCATGTGCCGGGCGGGCATGAATGTTGCCCGGCTCAACTTCTCGCACGGCGTCCACGAGGATCATTTACGCCGTATCGTCATGATACGCAAGGTACGTGAAAAGCTGGGACTGCCCATAGCCATTCTGTTGGACACTAAGGGACCGGAGTACCGAATCAAGACGTTCCGGAACGGCAAGGTGACGCTGAAGGACGGGGACCGCTTCACCTTCACGACTGACGACGTGGTGGGGGACGATACGAAGGTCTCGGTCAATTACCGGGAGCTGGCGCACGAGCTGGAACCGGGGGACACCATCCTGCTGAGTAACGGACTGCTCAGCTTCCGCGTGGAAGAGGTCGAGGGGGCGGATATCCACTGCACCGTTCTGATCGGCGGAGAACTGTCCGACCGCAAGAGCATGAGCTTTCCCGGCAAGGTGCTCCGGCAGGTGTATCTCAACGAGCAGGACAAGAGCGATCTTGCCTTCGGCATCGAGAACGGCGTGGATTATGTTGCCTGTTCCTTTGTCTCCTGCAAGCAGGATTTGCTGGATGTCCGCGAGTTTATGCAGGCGCACGGCGGTTCCGATATTGATCTGATAGCCAAAATCGAGAACCAGTCCGGCGTGGACAATATCGAGGAAATATGCTCCGCGTGCGACGGCATCATGGTGGCGCGCGGCGATATGGGTGTGGAGATTCCCTTCGAGGAGCTGCCTGCCATTCAGAAAAAGCTGATTACCAAATGCCGTCTGCTGGGGAAGCGTGTCATCACCGCAACCGAGATGCTGGAGTCCATGATCCACAATCCCCGCCCGACGAGAGCCGAGATATCCGATGTGGCGAACGCCGTGTATGACGGCACCAGTGCCATTATGCTTTCCGGCGAGACGGCGGCAGGAAAGTATCCGGTCGAAGCGGTCGAGACCATGGCACGGATTGCCGAGACGGCAGAGAAGGGGATCAACTACGCCGCCCGTTTCGCCGAAGCGGAATTCAAGATCAAGAACACCGTGGATGCCCTGTCGCACGCCACCTGCGGACTTGCCATTGACATGAATGCCAAAGTCATTGCAGTCTGCTCGCTGTCCGGTATGACGGCGCGTATGGTTTCCCGCTTCCGCTCCCCGGTGGACATTCTGGGACTGACTACCAACGAACGCACCTGGCGCAAGCTGGCACTTTCGTGGGGCGTCACGCCGGTGTTGATGGAGCAGTACGAATCCATTGATGTGCTGTTCTACCAGGCAAAGCAGGCGGCTATCAAGACCTTCTGCCTGCGCAAGGGGGACAGACTCATCCTGACCGGCGGTATGGTGAACGGCACTTCCGGCAACACCAACCTGCTTAAGGTTGAGACGGTCTGAGCAGCTATGGGGATCGGAACCGGGAATCCCGCTGACCGGGCAGTGCGGGAGCAAATTTTTCAGTGCATAGCCGATGCGCAAACGGTCGTCCTGTGCCGTCACGTCCGTCCGGACGGTGACGCGGTCGGGTCAACCAAAGGCTTTGCCGCGTTGTTGCGTGCCGGGTTTCCGGACAAGCGCGTGCTGGTCATCAACAGCGACAGCGCCGACTACCTTGCCTTTGCGGGCGGGGAGGATGCGCCTATCCCGGCGGATGCGTACGCAGACGCGCTGGTGCTGTGCCTGGACTGTGCGACGACCGACCGCCTGTCCAATCCGCTGGCGCTCACGGGCGGGACAGTCGTCAAGATTGACCACCACCCTGACGTGGATCCCTACGGCGACATTTCCTGGGTGGATCCGACTTTTTCCTCCACCTGCGAGATGGTGACGGATTTTTATCTGACCTTTGCCGATCGCCTGACGCTGACCGCCGGGGCGGCGGAGTACCTGTACCTTGGTATGGTGACGGACAGCGGGCGATTCCGTTTCCGCGAGGTGACGGGGGACACGTTGCGCCGGGCAGCAGTCCTGCTGGATGCCGGCATTGACACCGAGCGTCTGTATGCCAACCTGTACCTGGATGATGCCGCCAAGCTGCGCCTGCGGGCGTATGTGTACAGTCATATGCGGATCAGCGAAAACGGCGTGGCGTCGGTGTATCTTAGCCTTGCCACGCAGGAACGTTTCGGACTGAACACCGAGGCAGCGGGTTCCATGGTCACGGCGCTGGACAGCATCCGCGGGAGCCTTATCTGGATTGCTTTCATTGAGTACAGGGAAACCGAGGGAGCGCGCGCCGGGCTTGTGTCGGTACGGGTGCGTTTGCGTTCGCGGTTTGTATCCGTCAACGGGCTTGCCGCACAATACCGGGGCCACGCTCGACGACAAGGCCCGCCGGGTGCTGCGGCTGATTTTCCGCACGGCG
>ENA-USUJ01002635-USUJ01002635.1-human-gut-metagenome-genome-assembly--contig:-NODE-2635-length-13246-cov-8.124307_pt1 | contig 13246 bp, 8 predicted proteins | sample MGYA00250061_ERZ773398 | MGnify/ENA primary metagenome ERZ773398 (study PRJEB29103, sample SAMN06111992) | human gut metagenome | biome: human gut; feature: ankylosing spondylitis patient; material...
CGTGACTGGAGTTCAGACGTGTGCTCTTCCGATCTCCGATGATCTCGTATTGGAAGTATTCGCATTTGATCTTGCTGCCGACCTCGATCTCCGGTGGCAGGAGCGCCAGCGCAACGGGGTTCAGCTCGTCGCTGGCGATGTCGGTGCGGCGCAGGTTGACATAGTCGCCGTCAAAGCTGACGACCTCATAATACCAGGGGCCCATAGACCATCCCCCTTTCGTTTTTCTTTTATCATAAGGGACCGGGTCGGTTTTGTCAACGATGTTTTTGCTTGACAAATGGGGAACATTCTACTATACTTATACTCACGACAATGCGCCATCGCCAAGCGGTAAGGCAGGGGACTTTGACTCCCCCACCGCGTGTTCGACTCACGCTGGCGCAACTGAAGACCGTCTGCTGAAGGAAACGTTCGGCAGGCGGTCTTTGTGTTTGCAGCTGCTTCCGGGGCGGCGGAACATTTCGCAGACGGAGGCGCTGTGCTGCGGAAAAACAGGGCATTGCGGGAGGGCTGCGCCCGGCGGTTGTGCGGTGTTTCGTTTTGAGGATGCCCGAAGCTATGCCGGAAGTTGGTTGGGATGACCAAAAAATAATGGGAAAAATATCGTATTTTTTATCCGAAATCTTCTTTTTTGCCGGGAATGCTTGACAAGAAAGTGCTTTTTGCCATAATAGATTTATAAGAAAAATTCTTTGCAAGAAGATCGCTCCTGGAGGTAGAAAAACGATGCCGATCAGTTTGAACAAGGTCAACGCGGAGGCGTATGCAAAGGTTGCCGCTGCGTTGGAACAAAACGGAAAAGCAGCAGTGGAACATGCCACCGGCACGGGCAAGAGCTGCATTGCATGGCAGCTCATCGCGGACCATCCGCAGGCGTCGTTCATCTGGCTGGTGTACGGTGCGGCGCGGCTGACCCTGCGCAGGGAGGATGTCCGCCGCTACAACGACGGTGTGCTGCCGGAGAACCTCATCTTCTGCGACTGCGGTGTGCTGGCCGAGGCGTCGGCCGAGGAGTGGGTCCGGCTGGCCTCACGCAAGCCGGATTACCTGATCTTCGACTGCTACCATGAAGTGACGGCGGCCTGCTGGGCAAAATCGGCCCAGCGGCTGCTCCGTCTGTGCCCGGAGGCAAAGCTGCTGGGCCTGACAGTGCCCAACAGCACCGACCAGAAATGCCAGGCGGCCGCGGAACTCTTCGAGGGGACGGTCGTCTCCCGGATGACGGTCGGCGAGGGAATGGCGCTGGGCACCCTGCCGGTGCCGTCGAACTACGCCGCGATGCTCTGGCCGCAGGAAGGGCAGATGAACCTGCTCCGCGCCCGGATCAAGAACCTGCACCTGCCCGCGCAGACCAACGCGCTGAGCGCACAATACGATGAGATCAACTGGTCGGTGCGGCAGGCCGAGAACCCCATCGCCCTGATGCCCCGCGTCCTGACCGACACCCAGGGCCGCTATCTGGCCATCTTTGAGTCGGAGGACTACCTCGACGAGGTGCAGGAACAGCTGGAAGAGTTCCTCCGCACCGTGGATCCGAATGCCCATTTCTACCGTGCCGAGTGTGATTGCCTGCGCGACGCCGAGGCGGTGAAACAGTTCTGCACCTCCACCGAAACGGGGCCGAAGGTGCTGTTCTGCGTCAACTCGCCGGGCGTCCAGCAGCCCATTGAGGGGCTGGCGGGTGCCATTCTGGTCCGCGAGACCGGCGAGGCAGGCCGGTTCCGCCAGATGCTCTGCCGGGCGTTGGTGGCCTGCGGCCGCAAGCCCATCCCGGTGTTCGACCTGACCGCCCGGTTCGACGGTCTGGGCAATGGCCGTGTGCTGCAAAAGGAATGCACCACCGCTATGCTCCGCGCAGGCAGCGAACACCCCGGCTTCCAGCAGCAGAAGCCCATGCGCCAGAGCTATCACCTGTACTGCCGCCTGAAAAAGGAACTGGAAGCCCGGTGGGATGCTTTTTATGCAGCGGCGGCGGCTGTGGCCGCAGAGCGGGGCGATCTGCAGCTGCCCTATAACTATCTGACCGAGGACGGCCTGCCTCTGGGCCGCTGGCTGGAAACGCAGCGCCAGGTCCGGGCCGGGCAGAAGCCGGGCCGTCTGGATGCAGACCGCATCGCCCGGCTGGACAAGCTGAACATCGGCTGGAAGCAGCGCTCAGAGCTGGCCTGGGAAAAGGCCTTTGTCTCGGCGCAGAAGTACCGCGATGACCACGGCGACCTGCTGGTGCCGGTGCGCTACCGCGACCGCAGCGGCTTTGCCCTGGGTGAGTGGATCGTCTATAACCGTCAGCGCTACGTCAGCGGCAACCTGAGCCGCGCCCGCATCGAGCGGCTGGAGGGCATCGGCATGGTGTGGAACGCTTCCACCGACCTGTGGGAGCAGAGCTACGCCGCAGCCGCCCGCTATTATCTCGAACACAAAGACCTCGAAGCACCCATCAAGTACGTTACGCCGGATGGCTTCGCGCTGGGCGTCTGGCTCAGCAGCCAGCGCAGCGCCTATAAGAACGGCGAGCTGACCCTGGAGCAGGTCGAGCGGCTGGAAGCCATCGGCATCAACTGGGTCAACCGGAATGTCCGCAAGTGGCAGGAAAACTTCGAGGCCGCTAAGCGGTACGCTGAGCAGTTCGGGGATCTGGAAGTGCCCTCCAATTATGTCACACCGGACGGCATCCTGCTGGGCAAATGGATCGCCCGCCAGCGCTACGCCTGGCAGAACCCGGACAATTCCAGCGCCCGCGTCACGCCGGAACGCAAGGCCCAGCTGGACGAGATCGGGATGGTCTGGGATAAATACGACCCCTGGCGGGAGCGCTTCGAGCTGGCCCGGAAGTATCGGACAGAGCACGGAGATCTGGAGATCCCGCTGAATTATAAGACCGAGAACGGCATCTGGCTGGGCAGCTGGCTCTACCGTCAGCGTCAGTACCGCCGCACCGGCGACCCGCGCCTGGGCGAGGTGCACCGCCGCGAGCTGGACGAGCTGCTCAAGGACGAAAAGCCCCACAAGCAGAGTGCGGCACCCTCCGGCAAGGAGAGCCTGCGGGAGAAGAACTGGGAGCACAACTTTGAGGAAGCCGCCCGGTACGCCGAGGAGCACGGCAACCTGCTGGTGCCCTCCAATTACGTCACGGCCGGTGGGTTCCGGCTGGGCGTCTGGATGTCGAACCTCCGCGCTGCCCGCAAGACCCGGCCCGACTCCTTCCAGGTAACGCCGGAGCATGTGAAACGGCTGGACGGCATCGGCATGGAGTGGGACGCCCGTATAGCCAAGTGGGACCTGGCCTATGAACACGCAGCGGCCTATGCCAAGGCCAACGGCGACCTGCTGCCGTCGGCCACCTACCGCAGCGAAGACGGCTTCGGTCTGGGCGACTGGGTCCGCCGGATGCGCATGGCCCGCGCGGAAAATGACCCGAAGCTGACCGAGGATCGCATCCGCCGTCTGGATGCCATCGGCATGAAGTGGTAAACCATAAAAGCAAAAATACCGTGTCCCCACGCCGGGGACACGGTATTTTTTTGCTTGCGGGAAGATCAGAGTGCATCCAGTTCCGTTTGCAGCTGGGCCAGCGCAGTGCGGATGGGCAGGTGCTGGGGGCAGACGGCCTCGCACTTGCCGCAGCGGACGCAGTGGCTGGCCTTTTCGGCATCCGGGAAGCGGGCGGTCCACTGGTGCCGGACGGCGTCCGGCTGGCCGAACATCCCCAGCCGGTTCCAGATGCTGAAGTTGTCCGGGATGTCCACGCCCATGGGGCAGGGCATACAGTACCGGCAGCCCGTGCAGCCGATCTTGATGCGGCTGTGCAGGATGCGGGCCGTCTCGGCCACAGCGGCATCTTCCGCCGCGTTCAGGGGGCGGAAGGGCGCAAAGGTGGAAAGGTTGTCGGCCAGCTGCTCCTCGGCGCTCATGCCGGAGAGGATCAGGTGGACGTTTTTGTGGCTGCCCACCCAGCGCAGCGCCCAGGAAGCTGCACTGGCGGCGGAGTCGAGGGCGGTCAGCGGCGCCGCAGCGTCCGGCGGAAGGTTGGCCAGTGTGCCGCCCTTGATGGGCTCCATGATGATGAGCGGGATGCCCAGTTCTTCGGTCAGCGCATAGCCGCGGTCGCCCGCGATCTCCTCGGCGCGGTCGTCGGTGTCAAGGTAGTTGTATTGCAGCTGGCAGAAATCCCAGGGCTGGTCCCGCAGGATGTGTTCCAGCCCGTCCGCGTTGTCGTGGCAGGAGAAGCCGAAGTTCCGGATGCGCCCGGCCTTCTTCTCTTCCCAGAGCCAGTCCACGATGCCCAGCGCCTTGGCTTTGTCGTACCGTGCCCGGTGCAGGGAGTGGAGCAGGTAGAAATCAATGGTGTCCACACCCAGCCGCTCGAATTGACTGCGGTAGATCTGCTGGGCTTTTTCCAGCGAATCGCACTGCCACAGGGGCAGTTTGGTGGCCAGATAAAAGCTCTCGCGGGGCCATTTTGCGATGACCCGCCCCACAAACGGCTCGCTCTCGCCGCCGTGGTAGGGGTAGGCGGTGTCAAAGTAGTTGACGCCCGCGTCCCGCGCGGTGTTCAGCAGGGCTTCGGCCCGCACTTCGTCGATGCGGCCGTCCGGCAGGGTGGGCAGGCGCATGCAGCCGTAGCCCAGCAGGGAGGTGGTGATGCCGGCTTTCTTCCAATGACGCTGTTCCATAGAACGCTCTCCTTTTCTTCAGTGCTTCCGCTTTTTCCGATCGTCCCAGGCAAAATAGCTGGTGTAGGATACGAAGACTACGAGCGAAAGCAGCGTGACAGGCTTGCCCAACTGGATGCCGTCCGGCTGGTAGACAAAATCAAGGGTGTTTTCCCCGGCGGGGCAGAGCACCGCCATCAGGCCCTCGTCCACCCGCAGGATGTCGGTCTCCTTGCCGTTGACCGTGGCCGTGAAGCCGTCGTCGTAAGGCACCGAGAAGAAGACGAGGTTCGGGGCGTCCAGCGTGATCTCAGCGTGGAAGCCGGAATTGGTCATCTGGAACACCGAACAGGCCGAGGCCCGGCGGTCGGCGCAATCCTGCACGTAGCGGTCATAGGTCAGGTCGTTCAGCTCAGCGGCGGGCAGCGGCTGCAAATACTGGCTGTATGCGGCGGCATCCGCATCGGAGAGCACCAGCGCCCGCATCAGCAGATTGGAGCGGGTGACCGTCACGGTGGACTCGTAATCGTCCTCGGTGAGGTAGTAATCGTAGGTGAAGCCCATGGGGACGTAGTTGGTGTTTTCATAGAGGGTGTAGCCATCCAGCGTGTCGTAATAGGCCCAGCCCTCATCGGCCTCTTCGAGGAAGTCTGCCTGCCGGTCGGGCTTGGTGATGAGGTACTTCACGCTCAGCAGGCCCCGCAGCGCATAGTTGGAAAGCTCCGGCTGGCTGCGGACGTCCCGCTTGACGCCCAGCGCCGGGTAAAAGCTGAGGATGCTGGGGGCGGCGGTGCTGCCGAAGTATTGCAGGCAGCTCTTGTCCAGCCAGAGGCCGAGGTTGTCGTGAGTCTTGTAAGTGTCGATGCGCCAGTCGCCCTCCGGCAGGTCTTCCTTCAGGGCCAGGGCGCTGGTGTACTCTTCCACCAGGTCGCTGTCGGTGTTCCACTGGCCGAACTTGCCGATGCCGATGTGGGTGATGCCGAACAGGCAGCTGAACGCCAGCACCGCCGCCAGCATCCGCTGGGGCAGGCGCTTGTCGGCCCGCCACCGCTGCGCGACCCAGCGGTAGACCAGCAGCCCGATGAGGGCAAAGCCGAACACGGCGGCGTACTGGCCGGGATTTTGCAGGACGCCCAGCGACCATTCCTTGGTGCTGGCATCCTGCACCGGCACCAGCGCAAAGGCCAGCGTGGCAATGACGAGCCCGCTGATGTTCCGGGCCGGGCGGTCCAGCTCGACGGCGGGGTCTTCCAGTGCGTTGATGGTCATGGCGGCCAGGATGAGCACCGGCATATAGAACCACCGGGCGTAGTAGCTGGAATTGAGGGCATAGAAGGCGCTGTTCAGCACCGGCACCAGCGCAAAGACAGCGCAGGTGGCAATGATCCGCTTTTTGCTGTCGCCCTGCCGGGCGCGCCAGTAAGCCAGAGCACCGGCCAGACTGCACAGGGGCAGATAGGCGGTCATGCTCGTCCACTTGATGACGCCCTCAGACCAGATGGAGGTCATATAGGGTGAGTCGGGCGGCAAAATCCAGCTCAGCAGGATGGCAAGGTACTGCTGGGGCTTTGCGTAGGTCAGAAAGCCCCAGCCGGAGGACAGGTCGATGGTGCGGGGGTTCTGCAGCAGCGAGAGGACGGCGGGCCAGAGGATGACGGCCCCCAGCCCCACACCGAGGAGGCTTTCAAAGGCCAGATGGACGAACAGCCGGGGCGTGAGCTTGAAATCCCCCGCGCTGACTTTACAGATGAAGTAGAGGAGCAGGAAGAGCACCTGCCCCACAAAGAAGAAGTAGTTGTTCAGCAGGTTGACGCCGACCCAGAACGCGAACAGCCCGTGCCGCCCATGGTAGACGGCCTCGTCCAGCGCCCAGAGCATCCACGGGAAGAGGGCCAGCACATCAATGAAGTGGTTGAAGAAGATGTTGTAGAGCCCCCAGCCGGAAAAGGCATAGAGCACCGCGCCCAGCACGGCATAGTTTTGGTCTTTTACGTAGCGGCGCAGATACAGGTATGCGCCGCCGCCCGCCACGGCGAACTTGAGCACCAGCAGCGGGACCATGAGATAGGGGAGCCACCGCTGGGGGAAGAGCAGCGAGAACCAGAAGAACGGCGAGCCGTACAGGTAGAAGGAATAGGCGTTCAGCGCCCCGCTGCCCAGGTCGGTGGCCCAGGAGAAGGTGTTGTGGACACTGCCTGCGCCGTCCGGGTAGCCCAGCCCCTTGAGAAAGCCGTTCATGTAGCGGTAAAAACTGATCTGCTGGCTGTTGAAATCACCGGCGTAGTGGAAAAAGCCGCCATCCAGAAGGTAAAATGGCAGGAAGATCAGCGCCGCCGTCAGCGCACACAGACAGACCGTGAGCAGGAATTTGTTCTGTTTTTGCCCCAGAAGCCGGGGGCTGTGAGATGAAGTCATGGCAGAGAACCTCTTGTTTCAAAAAATCCGGATCGTCCGGGAAAATCAGGGAAACGGGACCTCGCGTTCGTCGTCCGGGTCAAGCCCCGCTTTGCGCTGCTGGTCGAACACTGCCTCGATGAGGCGGTCGATGTCTTCCAGATGGGTCAGCTCGCAGCAGTACCGCCGCAGGGAGGCCGCACCCTTCAGCCCTTTCATGTAGTGCATGGTCTGGGCGCGGGCCTGGGGCATGGCGACGAATTCGCCCTTCTGCTCCACCATCTCCTCCACCTGACGGCGGAGGGCGTTCATCCGGGCCTGCAGATTCGGCTCTTTGGGGGCCGGGGTGCCCTCCAGTGCGGCGTTTACCCGCTCGAACAGCCACGGGTCGCCCAGGGCTGCACGGGCGATCATCACACCGTCGCAGCCGGTCTCTTTGACCAGAGCGACGGCGTCTTCAGCCGAATGGATGTCGCCGTTGCCCAGCACCGGCACATGCACGGCAGATTTTACGCGGGCGATGATCTCCGGGTCGATGCCGGGGGTGTACATCTGCTCCCGCGTCCGGGCGTGTACTGCGATGAGGGCCGCACCGGCCTGTTCGCAGGCCTTGGCGCATTCGACTGCGGTGACGTGGTCGGTGTCCCAGCCTTTGCGCATCTTGACCGTGACGGGCCGGGAGGTGTGCGCCACTACCTGCTCGACGATCCTGCCGCAGAGGTCGGGGTCCAGCATCAGTTTGCTGCCGGCGCCGCCGGAGACGATCTTCGGGGCCGGGCAGCCCATGTTGATGTCCAGAAAATCGAAATCATATTCCTCGATGGCGGCGGCTGCTTCGCCCATGATCTGGGGCACTTCGCCGAAGAGCTGGACGCCGTAGGGGGCACCGTTGGGTTCGGCCTTGAGCAGGCTGACCGTTTTGTGGTCGTGGTAGACCAGCGCCCGGCTGGACACCATCTCACTGACTGTGAAACCGGCCCCGTGCTGCGCCATCAGGCGGCGGCAGGGCGCATCGGTGAAGCCTGCCATGGGGCCGAACACGGCCCGGTGGGGCAGGGGGATGTGTTGGATCTTCAAAGGTTCCATTGTGTTCCTCTTCTGCTTGACAAAACGATAAAAAATTACTATACTACAAATAGAGAAAGACGCTGGCTGCAAAATGGTCAGCTCCTCCTCGGCTCAGGTGTCAAAAAGAATGACCGCTTGCTTTGGTAGGGCAGAGGCGGTCATTTCTTTTTGCTGTTGGAAATCGTCCATGTAATCTGAAACGTCACAAAAACTGCACCGCCGATCACGGCGAGCAGCTGAAGCACTTCAATCAGCGTCATAGAACATCCCCCCTTCCGCGTTTGCGTCAGGGGAAGCAAAGAAGAACGCGTTCCCCCCAACGCTTCGCCGGGGAGAGGAGCGTGACCACCTGCATTTGCAGACAGCGCCTGTCAGCCAGATGGCTGCAAAAACAGTATATCATAAATGAAAGCACAGTACAAGCACTGTGCTTTTTGTGTTAGCTCTGTTGTTTTGCGCCGATCCTTGCCAGCAGCGCGGCCAGCGCAAGGCCGGCGGGGGCGCTGATCCAGGTGGACAGCCAGAAGCCCGAAAAGCCGATGCGGGGCACCAGCAGAACGCAGGCGGCCAGATTCAGCCCGATCTGCCCCAGGTTCGAGGCCAGATACAGCCCCATCTTCTGGGCACCGCGCAGCCGGGCCTCGCACAGATGCTTCTGCGCGGTGAACACATACGAGATGCCCTCAAAGGCCAGCATGGTGGAGCCGTAGGCGGCGGCAGCAGCGTCGGTGGTGAAGAGCCGCAGCAGCGGGCCGTTCAGCCCGATGCAGAGCGCTGCCACCAGCAGCGAGTAGAAAAACAGGATGCGCCGCCCCTCCCGCAGGCCGGTATGCACCCGGCCTGGCTGCTGGGCAGTGGTGTTCTGGGCGATGAAAAAGACGATGGACTGCACGAAACCGTACACCGGCATCATCAGCAGGCTGGAGAGTTTGCCCGCGCAGGAAAAACCCGCGATGGCCGCGACGCCCAGCCCGCCCAGAAGCCCCTGTTTGACCGTCGTGATGATGGTGCCGCTGGCCTGCTGCAGGGAGTTGGGGGCGGAAAGGCGGAAGATGTCCTTCGCGTAGCTTGCCTTGAGCATTTCCCGGCGGAAGGGCAAACTCAGTTCGGTCTTGCGCAGGTGGGCCAGCATGTACCCCGCTCCGGCGATCTGTGCGGCAGCGGTAGCACCGGCCGCACCGGCGACCCCGAAGGGGCCGACGAGCGCCAGGTCCAGCACGATGTTCATCACGCTGGTGGCGACTACGGCCCGGAGCGGTGTTTTCGAGTCTCCGCAGCCCATGATGCACTCTTTGGTCAGGTCATAGAGCATCAGAAAGGGCAGGCCGACCAGATATACCCGCCCATAGAGCACCGCCTCGGCCAGGATCTCCTCCGGCGTCCGGATGAGCCGGAGCAGGGCGGGCAGGGTGAAAAGGCCCAGTGCGGTCAGGCCCAGCGCCAGCACAAGATCGACGAACAGCAGGTTGTAGAGCAGTTCGGCCATCTCCTGCCGGGTGGCCGTGGGCCGGCCCGCTGCCACCAGCAGGCCGCCGCCCAGCTCCATGCCGCCGGAGATGAACAGAAAGAGCATCAGGATGGTGGAAGCATTGGAGACTGCCGCCAGCGCGTCGGCATCCAGCCGCAGACCGATGATCATGGTATCGGCCACCGAATAGAACTGGGTGGCCACCATGCTCAGGATGATGGGCAGGGCGTACCGCAGCAGCGCCGGACGCACCGGCCCATGCAGCAGGGTATTTTCGGTCGGATTCGTGAAGAACACCTTCTTTCGGAAAATTATAATGTACACAGTGTACGTTGTCTCACAAAAGAAGTCAAGAGAAGTCAAGGAAACGAAAACCGGATTCATCTGAATCATTGCACAGATGAAAAATTCCCTCTTGACTTTACACGAATAAAGTGTATAATGCAATCAAACCGATGAGGCGGAAGAGAGCCTGCACAGCGCATCTGCTAGAGAGCCCGGAGGATGGAAACGGGCGAGAGCGGGGCAGGAATTCGTGGGCCGCCGAGGGCCGGGCAAACGAGAGCCAGTGCTTTCCAGTAGCTTGGGACGGAAGCCTCCGTTACAGGGCAGGGGAGTGTTGGCTCTCCGTGAGGGGCTCTGCAGCCAGAAGCTGGCTTGGGCAGAGCAAACAAGGTGGCACCGCAGAATCGTATTTTCGATCCTGTCCTTGTGGATGAACACACAGGGACGGGATCTTTTGTTACCATAAAAAGGCCCGTTCCGCAAGTGGAGCGGGTCTTTTTTACTGCCGCCCGCTCCAGGGAAGGAGCAACCGCTATGAAAACCATGAACATGATCTCCCGCCGCAATTTTCTCAAGGCCGCTCTGGGCGCTGCCGCGGTCTCTGCATTCAGCCTGACTGGCTGCGGCAGCTCGGCCTCGTCCGCTGCCTCCGGCACCGCCTCCAGCGCCGCCGCCTCCGGCACCGCCTCCAGCGCCGCCGCCTCGTCGGCAGCTGCTTCGGCAGAAGCGGGCCAGACCTTCAAGGTGGGCATCGTCAATTATGTGGACCATGCCTCTCTGAACCAGATCGTTGCCTCCGTTGAGAGCCGTCTGGATGAGGTGGGCAAGGAAAAGGGCGTGACCTTTGATTATGCCGACTACTACGCCAACGCGCAGGCCGACCAGACCAACCTGAACCAGATCGGCGCCGACCTTGTGGCCGATGACGTGGACGTCATCGTGGCCGTGGCTACCCCCACCGCCGCCACCATGCTGGCTTCGGTCGAGGATACCGACATCCCTGTTGTCTACTCTGCGGTCACCGACCCGGTCTCTGCCGGTTTTGACGGCGAGGAGAACATCACCGGCACTTCCGATGCCCTGAACACCGACGCCATCATGAACCTCATCCTGGCCGTCAACCCGGATATTGACACCATCGGCCTGCTGTACGACCTGAGCCAGGATGCTTCCACTCAGGCCATCGCAGACGCCAAGGCGTTCTGCGACAGCAAGGGCATCCAGTACATTGAAAAGAACGGCACCACCACCGCCGAAGTTCAGATGGCGGCCGAAGCCCTCGTTGCAGCCGGGGTCAAGGCCGTGTTCACCCCGACCGACAACACCGTGATGACCGCGGAGCTGTCCATCTACGAGACCTTTACCGATGCCGGGATCATGCACTTCACTGGTGCCGACAGCTTCGCGCTGAACGGTGCATTCGTGGGCTACGGCGTCGATTACGTCCAGCTGGGCGAGGCCACCGCCGATATGGTGGTGGAGCTGCTCTGCGAGGGTAAGACCACCGCCGACCTGCCTTACCAGACCTTCGACAACGGCATTGTGACCATCAATACAGAGACGGCCGCAGCATTGGGCATGGATGATAAGACTTTGGACATGATCAAGGAAGCCTTCAAGCCCTACTGCACCGAGATCGTGCAAGTGACCACGCAGGAGAACTTCTAAAATGATAAATCGGTAACAGCCGGACACAAAGGGTAGGTTATCCGTTTGTGCAACCTCTCCGGCATTGCTTTGCAATGCCACCTCTCCTTGTAGGAGAGGCTCTGGCGAAGAGAGAACGTTTTTCGCTTTGCCAAGGGCTCCCCTACCAGGGGAGCTGTCGAACGAAGTGAGACGGAGAGGTTGTAGGAAGGAGAGCCTGCCCTTTGGGAGGATAAATACATTCTAACTAAAGGAGTACACACCATGCTGGCGAGTATCTTTTCGCTCAACGTGATCCAGACCGCGCTGGAATTGGGCTGCATCTACGCCCTCGTTGCGCTGGCTCTGTTCTTGAGCTATTCCATCCTGAACATTGCAGACCTGTCCACCGACGGCTGCTTCACGCTGGGCTGCGCGGTGGCCTGCCAGGTCGCACTGACCGGCCACCCCTTTCTGGCTCTGCTGGCGGCGATGGCGGCCGGTGTGTGCTCCGGTTTCATCACAGCCTTTTTGCAGACCCGCCTCGGCGTCGAGAGCATCATGGCCGGCATCATCGTCAACACCGGCCTCTACACCATCAACCTCGCCGTGATGGGCTTCTCGTCCACCATGTCGCTGGTCAAGACCGATACCGTCTTCTCCATCGCCAAGAGCGCCCTGAGCTTTACGGGCGGCGGGTATAAGCTGGTGCTGGCGGCGGTAGTCATTGCGCTGGCCGGTGCCGCCATGGTGGGCTTCCTCGGAACCCGCCTCGGCCTTTCGATTCGTGCCACCGGCGATAACGCTGCCATGGTGCGTGCTTCCAGCATTAACCCCGCCTTCACCATCACGGTGGGCCTCTGCATCTCGGGCGCACTGACGGCCCTTTCCGGCGGCCTGCTGGCTCAGTACCAGAAGAGCTGCGACATCAACGTAGGCACCGGCATGGTGACCATCGCACTGGCTTCCCTCATCATCGGCGAAACGCTGGTGGGCAAGCGGACGATGGTGCGCCGTGTGCTGGGCGTCGTGTTCGGCAGCTGCCTCTACCGTTTTATCGTGGCGGTGGCCCTCCGCTTCAACGTCCCGGCTGCTGCCATGAAACTGGTCAGCGCCATCATCGTGGCGGTGGCCATCTCGATGCCTGCTATCCAGGAGAAGATCGCCTTTGAGAAACGCCGCAGTGCGGCCCGTCAGGCACGGAAGGAGCGTGTGTAAAATGGAAATGCTCGAACTTCGTGACCTGCACAAGACCTTCAACCCCGGCACCGTCAACGAGAAAGTGGCCCTGAACGGCGTCAGCCTGACCATGGAAGCGGGAGACTTCGCCACCATCGTCGGCTCCAACGGCGCGGGCAAATCTACCCTCTTCAACGCCATCACCGGCGGCTTCATCGCCGACGAGGGCAGCATCACGCTGGGCGGCGAGGACATCACCTTCGCGCCGGAATATCAGCGCAGCCGGGTCATCGGCCACCTGTTCCAGGACCCGCTCAAGGGTACGGCCCCCAACATGACCATCGAGGAGAATCTGGCGCTGGCCTACCTTCGCGCCGGGACCGCCCCCAACGCCATCTTCTCCCGCATCTCCCGCAAGGATAAGGAGATCTTCCGTGAGAAGCTGGCCCTGCTGGATATGGGCCTCGAAGACCGGATGAAGCAGCCGGTGGGCCTGCTGTCGGGCGGTCAGCGTCAGGCTCTGACCCTGCTGATGGCCACCCTCGTCACCCCGAAGCTCCTGCTTCTGGAC
>ENA-USUJ01002637-USUJ01002637.1-human-gut-metagenome-genome-assembly--contig:-NODE-2637-length-13242-cov-5.628409_pt1 | contig 13242 bp, 7 predicted proteins | sample MGYA00250061_ERZ773398 | MGnify/ENA primary metagenome ERZ773398 (study PRJEB29103, sample SAMN06111992) | human gut metagenome | biome: human gut; feature: ankylosing spondylitis patient; material...
GCACTCGGTCACGTAATGATCGCCCCAGCTGGCGGGCAGCGTGATGGAAAAATACCCGCCCTTACCGTTGTCATACGTCGGGCAGAGCGTGATGTCCTTCGCCTCGGCCTGTGCATCTGCCGCCTTCTGGCCGCCGCAGGCAGTCAGCGCCAGCGCCAGTGCCAATATGAGCACCGCAATGCTTCGTTTCATGCAGATTGCTCCTTTCCGTGTCTTGTATAGAGAATAGTATACGCCATCGGCCGGCACGTGTAAAGCCCCGCGCGGCGCGGCGCACGACGTGCAAAAAGAAGCACGCCAGAAATATCTGACGTGCTCCTGCGAAAAAGGTTCCGGATTTTTTATGCGGCGGCGGGCTTGCCGTGCTTGCGCATGACGATCTGCAGCACAACGACGATCACGATCGCCGCGATACCGACAAGGTCGGTCATAAGCCTGGGGTCGATCAGGCACAGGCCGCCTGCGGCAAGCAGGATGCGCTGCCACCAAGGTGCGCGTGTGACGACATAGCCCTCGAGCGCGGCGGCGATTCCGAAGATGCCGAGGCAGGACGTGATGATGACCTGAACTGCGGCGAGCACGCCCTGATCCATGAGCAGCATGGACGGGTTCATCGCAAACATGTACGGCACGATGAACGCCGCGATGGCAAGCTTCGTCGCATTGATGCCTGTCTTCATGGGGTCGGACTTGGCGATGGCAGAGCCAGCATAGGCAGCCAGCGCGACCGGCGGCGTGATGTCGGCGACGATGCCGAAGTAGAACACGAAGAAGTGCGCCGCGATCTTCGGAATGCCGAGCGTGATGAGGATCGGCGCGCAGGTCGAGGCCATGATGCAGTAGTTTGCAGTCGTGGGCACACCCATGCCGAGCACGATGCAGCAGAGCATGGTCAAAAACAGCGCCAGCAGCAGCGAGAGCGTCGGGTTCGGGATCTTGCTGCTCAGAGCGACGACGCCGCTGATGAGCTTGGACGCCAGACCCGTGACGGTGATGCAGCCCGCGATCATGCCGGCCATGGAGCAGGCCACGGCGACCGTGATGCTGCCCTTGCCGCCGGCCTCGAGCGCCTCGAGGATCATCAGGCCGGTCTTTTTCGCGGTGATGCCGGCAACGCTGCCGGACTTGGTCTCCCTGACCTCGGCCGACGCGTCGCGGATGGTGCCGACAAGGCTCACGGCGATGGAGATGAGGATAGCGATGGAGGCCGCATACTGCAGCGAGCGGATGTTCGCCGTGACCACCCAGATCAAAAACACAAGCGGCAGCAGCAGGTAGACGTTGCGCATGAGATACTTGAAGCGTGGCAGCTCCGAACGCGGGATGCCCTTGAGGCCGAGCTTCTTGGCCTCGAGATGCACGGAGATGAAGATACCGCCGAAGTACAGCACGGCAGGCAGGATGGCCCAGAGGGTGACCTGACCGTAGGTGACATTCATATATTCGGCCATGAGGAACGCGGCCGCGCCCATGATGGGCGGCATGATCTGACCGCCGGTCGAGGCGGCCGCCTCGACCGCGCCGGCGAATTCGGGCTTGTAGCCGGTACGTTTCATCATCGGGATCGTGACCGAGCCCGTGGTAACGGTGTTGCCGACGGAAGAGCCGGACACCATGCCGCACAGTGCGGACGAGATGACCGCGACCTTGGCCGGGCCGCCGGAAGTCCAGCCGGCGATGGCATTGGCGAGATCAATGAAGAAGCTCGAGATGCCGGTGCGCTCCAGAAACGCGCCAAAGATGATAAACACGGCGATGAACTTCGCGCACACCTGTATGGGCGTGCTCAGCACGCCGGACGTGCCGAAAAAGAGCGTGTAGATCACGCGGCCGAGCACCTGATCAAACGTCTGCCCGCCCTTGAGCATACTCACGAACGTGTACACGAGCAGCGCACCGACGACCACAAGGATCGGCACACCGACACAGCGGCGGCAGAGCTCGGCAAGCGTCAGGATGCCGGCCACGCCGACGGCGATGAGAAACGGCGTCATCTTGGCGGCGCTGGTGAGCGTCTTGATAAGCGTACCGTAGTTAAAGCAGTAGTAGAAAAACGCAGCCGCGCCAATGACCATGATGACAATGTCATACCACGGCAGGCGGTTGGCATGCACATGCTTCTTGCTGGCGGGGTAGGTCAGATAACCCATGATGATGATCAGACCAAGGAATGCCGTCAGGCGCACCTCAAGCGCGGCGGTGCTGAACAGGGTCGACCAGATGCAGTAGACCGAAAACAGCGCCATGACGACGGAAATGACGATCTTGGGTTTGCCCGCCCAGATGCGGGTGGCAGACTCGCGATCATACTTGCGCATGACGGCGTCCATATCCTCCTTCAGAGAGGCGGCTTCCGCAGCGGCTGCGGGCTTTTTGGTGTCAGACATATAAGAGGAAACCTCCGTTCCGGGTAGAATGGAAAAACTACGGCGTCAGGGGTACTGACGCCGTAGCGAACATTTACGGGATGCGGCGCATCACCGGGTCAGGCATCAATAGGTGCCGGCCTTGATGGTGGCGGCGGTGTAGTACGGGGAAGCGGAAAGCAGGGACTGCACATGGCTGTCGTCGAGGCTGACAAGGTAGACGCTGCCGGCGGTGGCAAGGTCGGTGATGGCCGTGGTGGGCGCACCGGCGACGATGAACGCGGCGTCGATCTTGCCGTCCTTCAGGCTCTCGGCGCTGTCGCCGAAGCTCTGGTACACAGCGGAGATATCGCTCTCCTTGAGGTCATAGGCGTTGAGCACGTCAATGGCGTTGAAGTACACGCCGGAGCCGGCTGCGCCGATGGAGACCTTCTTGCCGGCGAGGTCGGCAACGGTCTTGATGTCAGGGTTGGTGGTGACGATCTGCACCTGCTCCTGATAGAGCTGGGCAACGACGGAGAAGCCGGTGACCGGGCTCTCGAACAGGCGCTGGCCGTTGTAGGCGTAGTTCATAACGTCGCTCTGCACGAAGGCGATCTGGACGTTGCCGTTGGTGAGGTCCTCAACGTTGGCCTGAGAGCCGCCGGAGGTGAGCGCCGTGACCTTGCAGTCGGAGTTGGTGGAGACGTAGTTGGCCAGCACGCTGCCGAAGCCGTAGTACGTGCCGGTGTCGCCGCCGGTGCCGAAGCTGAGCGCAGCGGCGGTGCCGGTGCCGGCGCCGTCCTTGACCGCGTCAACCTTGAGGCCCTTCTCCTCGAAATACTTGGCAGCGCCGGGGTGATACGGCACGCCCTTGACCGAGGCGGCAGCCTCGAGGTTCAGCTCTGCGCCCTTGCCGTGCTGAGCAGCGATGGCATCGAGGTTGTTGAAGATGGTGGACACGAACGCATAGATTTGATCGGTCGGAACGTCGTCGCGCGCGATGACGACCGCGCCGACGGAGACGGTGCTGGTATCGACCTTGGAAGCGGAATTGCTGTCGTCCTTTTTGGTGTCGGTGCCGCCGCCGCAGGCGCACAGCGCAAACACCATGACGAGGGCGAGCGCCAGCGCCACGATTTTGTTGAACTTCATAGTCGTTTCTCTCCTTTTTGAAATTTTCCTCTTGAAAAGATTCAATATGTGTTCATTATACCTGTCTCAGGTGCAAATATCAAGCCAAAAATGAAACTTTCCATCCGTTTCTGTGCAAAAACTTTCACACACTAGCGGATTTCTGATACAAACCGCCACATCTTGCGCCGTTTGGGCAAATTTTCCCACTCCGGGCACAAGATGCCTCACACAGGAAAGCAAAAATCCGGCCCGTGCAAAAATTGCACAGGCCGGATTCTCCTGGCCGGAACGCGTTATTCGTCCCTGTCCTCGGGCGGGTCGGGCCGCACGAGCACACGCTCGACGCGGCGGCCGTCCATGGCCAGGACTGTGACGGTGAGATTTTCGTACCGGAAGCTGTCGCCCGGCTTCGGGAACGTGCCGAAGCGCTCGAGCGTCCAGCCGCCGACGGTGGTGCTGTCGGCATCGTCGAGGGCGTCCTCGGGCCAGTCGAGCAGCTCGAGAAAGTCCGAGAGCGTCATGGCGCCGTCGAGCTCATAGCCGCCGTCGGGCCGCGCGACGACCTCCTTTTCCACCACGTCCTTCTCGTCCCAGATGTCGCCGACGAGCTCTTCGAGCACGTCCTCCATCGTGATGACGCCGAGCGTGCCGCCGAACTCGTCCGTGACGACGGCGAGGTGCTTCTGCTCGCGGCGGAGCTTTGCCAGCACGTCGGGCAGGCGCGTGGTCTTGTAGACAAAGCACGGCGGGATGAGCTGCGCGCGCAGATCCTCCGGCCGGCCGTCCATCATGGCCTTGAAAAAGCGGTTGAGGTACAAAAATCCGATGATGTTGTCCACACTGTCGGAGTAGACCGGCAGGCGGGAATACGTCGATTCGTCGATGACGCGCAGGATCTCGTCCCAGTCGTCGTCGATGTCGATGGCGACCATGTCGACGCGGGCGGTCATGGCCTCGCTCGCGCTGATGTCGGAAAAGTCGAGCGCGGAGCGCAGCAGCTCGCTGCGGTCCTCGTCGAGCACGTCCTCGTCCTCGGCAGTCTCGATGATCGACTGCAGCTCCTGCGAGGCAGCCTCCTCCGGGTCGCCGTCACCGGTGTCGCCGCGCAGCGGGCGCGTGATCAGGTGCACGAGACCGACCACGAGCCAGATCACGGGATAGAGCACGATCGACAGCGCGCGGATGACATAGGCATTGCGCAGGGCGATGCCGTTGGCGTTTTGCTTGGCGACGATCTTCGGCATCGTCTCGCCGAAGATGATGACCAGCAGCGTCAGCACGACCGTGGACACCCACGTCCACTGTTCGCCCGCGAGCAGGATCACGATTACGGAGCCGAGCGACGACGAGGCGATGTTGACCAGATTGTTGCCGATGAGAATGGCACTCAGGGCACGGTCGTAGTGGTCGAGGATGCCGACGGCTGCCCTGGCGCGGCGGCTGCCGTCCTCGGCGGCGTTTTCCAGACGCAGACGGTTGGCCGACGAATAGGACATCTCCGACGCGGAGAAGAACGCGGACAGCGCGATCAGCACGACGAGCGCGACAAAATACCACACGATGCTCATGCCGGCTCGCCCCCTTTCTCCGGGGCGGCCTCTGCGGGCGCAGCCTCGTCCGGTTCCTCCGGCAGCAGGCGCACGATGAGCTTGACGATGCGCTTCTGGCGCATATCGGAGATGCGCACGTCGAGCCGGTGATAGCGGAAGCCCTCCCGCTCGCGCGGGATGTAGGAAAACTGCTCATACGTCCACTCGCCGAGCAGCTTATACTGCAGTTCCTCGTCATCCTCGGGGTCGGTGTAGTCGAGCCGGTCGAACACCTCGCCGACGGTCATCTCGGCATCGACCTCGTAGCGGCCGCCGCCGAGCGGCACGAACGACTCCTCAACGACGTCATCCTCGTCCCAGATCTCGCCGACGAGCTCCTCAACGATGTCCTCCACGGTGACGATGCCGAGCGTGCCGCCGTAGTTATCGGTGACGATGGCGAGATTTGCCTTGCGGCGGCTGAGCTCGGGCAGCACCTCGGCGATGAGCGTGCTCTGGTGCACGAACACCGGCTCGTCGAGCAGCGGACGGATATCCACGGCCTTGCCGCCGGCTTTGATGCAGGCCTTGATGTATTTGCGGATCTGCAGGATGCCGATCACATTATCAATGCTGTCGGCGTACACGGGCAGGCGGCTGTGGCGCTGCTCGCGCACGTAGGCGAGGATCTCCTCCGGCGGATCGTCCACGTCCACGGCGGCGACGTCCACGCGCGCCGTGATGACGCTCTCGACCGGCACCTCGGCAAACGACAGGGCCGAGCTCATGAGCTCGCCGCGCTCGGCGGTCAGCTCCCCGTCGTCGGTCATGTTTTCAATGATGTCGGCCAGCTCATCCTCCGTCACGGTCACGGCGGGCTCGCTCTGGATGCGGCGGGCGGCGGCGTTGCCGAAGGCGGTGAGGGCGGCGGACAGGGGCTTAAAGAGCACCATGAAAAACCGCAGCGAGCGCGCCGTGCGCATGGCCAGCCGCTCGGCGTATTTCTTGGCGATGCTCTTGGGCAGCATCTCCCCGGCGAAGAACACGACCACGGTCGTGATGAGCGTGCCGGCGGTGACGGCCCACATACCCCACTGCCGCTGCACGGCCACGGTCACGAGCGTCGCGATCGTCAGGTGCAGAATGTTCGTGCCGATCAGCAGCGTCGTGATCGCCTGATCGAAGTGGTCGAGCACATACATCGCCTGCTGTGCGCGGCGGTTGCCGTGGTCAGCGGCGGCTTTGAGCCGGATGCGGCTCGCGGATGCAAACGCTGTCTCCATGATGGCGAAATAGGCCGCACCAAGGAGCAGCACGATGATAACAGGCAAAAGATTCCATAAATCCTGCTTAGGGCCAGCGTCCATTGCGGATCATCACACTCCTGAGTTGTCTCCCCGCCCGGTGCCTATCCGGGGGCGGGAAATAAATTAGCGATTAGTATACCATATAACGACCGCCGCGTCAACGCGTTTTCTCCTCCGTGACGGCGACGTTTCCCTGCCCCGCGAGGGATCGCAGCTCCTCGACGAGCGCAGGATGCACGCAGCAGCGCGCAGCGGCGCGCTTGCCTGTGTCCTCAAAGACGAGCACGAGCTGCTCGTCGCCGGGGAACATTTTCAGGATCAGCTCGATGCGCTTCACGGCCGGGTGGTCCTTATCCGGCAGACGCACCCAGAGCCGGTGCCGCTTCGGCGGCTCGGGCCGGGGCGGCGGGTCGCGGCGCGGCGGCGTGCGCAGGGTCGCGAGCCCCTGCTCCGTCAGCGGCAGGACCTTGTCCGCCACGAGCTGAGGGTCGGATTCGTCGCGCGTCGAGATGCGCCCGGCCACGAACAGCGCGGGGTTTTCCTGCGCCAGCAGGTCGCGGCAGGCATCGAGCGCGGGCGAAAACACGAGCACCTCCATGCTGCCGCCGTCGTCCTCGAGCTGGAGGTAGGCCATGCGGGTATTCTTGCGCGTGGCGCGCTCGCGGCTGGCGGTGCAGATGCCGGCGAGCACGACGCGCTGCCCGTCGCGGTAGCGGTGCGCGGCGGTGGCCGGGGCGTGAAAGCTCGCAAGGATGTCACCCATGGGTGCGGCCTTGGCCTGCTGCGCGAGCGCGCGGTAATCGTCCATCGGGTGGCCGGTGAGGTAGAGCCCGGTCGTCTCGCGCTCCATGGCCATGCGCTCCGCGCGCGTGAACTCCTCCACGTCCGGCAGCACGAGCTGCGTCGTGTCGGTGGGCGCTCCCCCGTCGTCCGGCGCGCTGAAGAGGTTCATCTGGCCGGTGAGATTCATGCGGCTCTCGCTCGCGGCGCCGTTGAGCACGCGGTCGACCGACTGCATGAGCGCCTTGCGCTTGTAGCCCATGCGGTCAAAGCACCCGGCGCGGATGAGACTCTCGACGGCGCGGCGGTTGAGGTCGTGCCCGTTCATGCGGCGGCAGAATTCGTCAAACGCCGTAAACGGTCCGCCGATCTCCCGCTCGTGCATGAGCGCCTGGATCAGCCCACGCCCCACGCCCTTGATGGCCACAAGGCCGAAGCGCAGGTCACCCTCCTCAACGGTGAAGTCCGCGTCGGACGCGTTGATGTCCGGCGGCAGCAGGCGGATGCCCAGCTCGCGGCACTCGGCGATGTACTCCGTGACCTTCGGCGTGTTGTCGAGCACGGAGGTCAGCAGCGCCGCCATATATTCGTGCGGATAGTTGCGCTTCATATACGCCGTGCGGTAGGACACGATGGCGTAGGAAACCGCGTGCGCCTTGTTGAAGGCGTAGCTCGCAAAGGCGAGGATCTCGTCATAGATGTCGTTGGCGGTCTGCTCCGGCACGCCTCTGGCCACCGCGCCGGGGATGTTCCGCTCCGGGTCGCCGTGCACGAAGGCAGCGCGCTCGGCCGTGATGACGGCCTCCTTCTTCTTCGACATGGCGCGGCGGATCATGTCCGCCTGCCCGAGCGAGAACCCGGCCAGCTGCCGGAAGATCTCGATGACCTGCTCCTGATAGACGATGCAGCCATAGGTCACGGCGAGGATCGGCTCGAGCAGCGGGTGCTTGTAGGTGATGCGCTCCGGGTGCGCCGAACAGGCGAGAAAGCGCGGGATGCTCTCCATCGGCCCGGGGCGGTAGAGCGCGATCACGGCGGTGATGTCCTCGATGCTGCGCGGGCGCAGGCCCATGCACACGGCCGTGATGCCCGCGCTCTCGAGCTGGAACACGCCGACGGTGCGCCCGGCGGCGAGCATATCAAACGTTTTCGGATCGTCGAGCGGGATGTGCTCGACCTGAAATCCCGGCTCGCGGCGGCGCACCTGGCGCGCCGCGTCCTCGAGCACGGTGAGGTTGCGCAGGCCGAGAAAGTCCATCTTCAGCAGGCCGAGCTCCTCGAGCGTCGTCATCTGAAACTGGCACACGAGCGCGCCGTCGTTGCTCGCCAGCGGCACGTAGGCATACACCGGCTGCTCCGTGATGACCACGCCCGCCGCGTGCGTGGACGCGTGCCGCGGCATCCCCTCGATGGCGCGGGCCGTGTCGATGAGTTGGTGCAGCCGGTCGTCGCCGTCATACATCGCGCGCAGCGTCTGCGACTGCTGCAGCGCCTCGTCGAGCGTGGTGTTGATGCCGCCGGGGATGGCCTTGGCCACGGCGTCCACCTCGGCGTAGGTCATGTTCATGACCCTGCCGACGTCGCGGATGGCCGCGCGCGCGGCCATGGTACCGAACGTGACGATCTGCGCCACGTGGTCGGCGCCGTATTTGCGGATGACGTAGTCGATCACTTCCCCGCGCCGCTGCACACAGAAGTCCACGTCGATATCCGGCATACTCACGCGCTCCGGGTTGAGAAAGCGCTCGAAGTAGAGGTTATACTGCACGGGGTCGACATCCGTGATGCCCAGGCAGTAGGACACGACGCTGCCGGCCGCGCTGCCGCGCCCGGGGCCGACGGGGATGTGCTGCCCCTTGGCGTAGGCAATGAAATCGCTCACGATGAGAAAGTAGTCCACAAAGCCCATGCGCCGGATCATGTTGAGCTCATAGTCCAGCCGCTTTCGCACCTCCGGCCGGTCGCCGTAGCGTTTGGCAAAGCCGCGCGCGCACAGCTTCGTGAGATAGGCGTCCGCGTCCGTCTCCCCCTCCGGCAGCAGGAAACGCGGCAGGTGGTAGTGGCCGAACGTGAAGTCAAAATGACAGCGGTCTGCGATGCGCTGCGTGTTTTCCACCGCGTCGGGATATTCGTCAAAGAGCGTGCGCATCTCGGCCTCGCTCTTGAGGTAAAACTCGTCGTTCGGGAAGCGCAGGCGGTCCGGACTGTCGAGCGTCTGCCCGGTCTGGATGCACAGCAGCACGTCCTGATCGTAGGCGTCCTGCTTTTTAATGTAGTGCACGTCGTTCGTCGCCGCGAGGGGGATGCCCGTCTCGCGGTGGATGCGCAGCAGCGCCGCGCGCACGCGCGCCTCGTCGGTCATGTGGTGGTTTTGCAGCTCGAGGTAGAAGTTCCCCTCGCCGAACAGCTCCTGCAGCTCCACGGCGCGCGCCTTGGCGGCATCATAGTCGCCGCGCAGGATCGCGCGCGGAATGTCGCCCGCGACGCAGCCGCTCAGACAGATGAGCCCCTCGGCATGCCTGTGCAGCAGCGGCCAGTCGATGCGCGGCTTGCCGTAAAACCCGCGCTCGAACGCCGCCGACACAAGATAGCAGAGGTTGTGGTAGCCCGTCTCGTCGCGGCAGAGCAGCACAAGGTGCGTATACGCATCGTCCACACCGTGGACGCGGTCGGTCATGCCGCGCGGGGCGACATAGACCTCGCAGCCGATGATCGGCCGGATGCCGGCGGCGACGGCCGCCTTGTAAAAAGCGACCGCGCCGTACATGACACCGTGGTCGGTGATTGCCAGCGCGGTCTGGCCCAGCTCGCGGGCGCGCTCAATGAGCGGCCCGATGCGGCACGCGCCGTCGAGCAGGCTGTATTCACTATGTACGTGCAGGTGTGCAAACCCCATCGTGCGTTCCTTTCAGTCGTCCATGTGAAATTCCATGAGTTTTTTCAGCCGGTAGTTCAGGCAGCTCTTCGTCACCGGCGGATACGAGAGCATGGCGAGGTCGGCAAGGCTGGCCTCGGGATTGGCAATGCGCAGCAGCGCCGCGCTCTGCAGCTTCTCCGGCAGCACGTCGAGCCCGTAGTCGCGCTCGATGCGGCGGATGGCGTCAATCTGTTCCTGCGCCGCGGCGACGACCTTGTCGGCGTTGGCGGTGTCGCAGTTGACCTTGCGGTTGATGGAGTTGTTCATGGACTTTTCCACCTTGGCGGACATGATGTCCATGGCGGCGCAGGGCGCGCCGATCTTGGTCAGAAAGTCCTCGATGGCCTCGGACTTTTTAAAGTAGAGCACGGTGTTGGCGCCGCGGTCGATGCTGCGCGCGGCAAAGCCCAGCTCCGTGAGCAGGGCGGCCGTCTCGCGGCTGACGCTTGCGTGCGCCGTGATGAGCTCAAGGTGGTAGTTCTTGCTCGGGTCTGTGACGCTGCCGCCGGCGAGAAACGCGCCCCGCAGAAATGACGCCCTGCAGCAGTCGCTCTCCAGCACGCCGAGGTTGATGTGGTGCGCGACCGTGCGCGACAGATCCGCGCCGAAGGCGGCGAACACCGTCTCGATGGCAGCGCGGTCGGTGATGGTCAGCACATGGCGGCCACCGGTCTTCTCCTCGGCCGGCAGGGCAAAGTGCGCGCCGAACGCGCGGCGAAACAGCTTCGGCAGCCGCTCGGCGAAGGCGCCGCACGCCGTGACGATGCGGATCTCCCGCGTCGTGAACGTGTGGCAGTACAGCAGCACGCCGTAAGCCTCGGCCACAGCGCAGCAGTGGCGGCTGAGCGGCACGCGGCACAGCTCGTTTTTGACATCGGATGCAAAGGACATGGCGCGCCTCCGCTCAGGTCTTGGGGAAATCCCGGTTGCGCAGGCGGACGTTGACGTCGCGCGCGGCGAGATAATCCGTCAGCGCCTTGGCCACGGCCACGCTGCGGTGCTGGCCGCCGGTGCAGCCGATGCCGATCGTGAGCGCATAGCGCCCCTCGGCAGCGTACTGCGGCAGGAGAAAGTCGATCATGCCGGTGAGCTTTTCGAGAAAACGCTGCGCCACGTCGCTGCGCAGGACATATTCCCGCACCTCGTCGTCCATGCCGCTGAGCGGCCGGAGCTTTTCCACATAAAACGGGTTCGGCAGAAAGCGCACGTCAAACACCAGATCGGCATCGATCGGGATGCCGTACTTGAAGCCGAAGGCCACGACGTTGATGAGGATATCGCGCCGCGTGCCGCCGTCGACAAAGATCTCGCAGATGCGCTTTTGCAGCATCGAGAGCGTGAGGCCCGTGGTGTTGATGACGAAGTCTGCGCGCTCGCGCACGGGGGCGAGCAGCTCGCTCTCGCGGCGCACGGCCTCCGGCAGGGAGCAGCGGCTCTCGGCCTGCAGCGGGTGCGGGCGGCGCGACTCCTTATAGCGGCGCACGATGGCGCTCTCCGACGCCTCAACGAACAGAATGCGGTAATCCACACCCATGTTTGCCAGCTCGTCGAGCGCGGCAAAGAGCTCGGTGAAGCTCTCCTGACTGCGGATATCCGTCACGAGCGCGACCTTTTCATACCGGCCGCGCGTGGCGAGGCAGAGCTCGGCAAACTTCGTCAGCAGTGCTGTGGGCATATTGTCCACGCAGTAAAAATCCAGATCCTCCAGCACGTCGGCCGCGCGGCTCTTGCCGCCGCCGGACAGGCCCGATACGATCAGAAATTCCATCCCATCACCCCCGGATGATCTTCACTTCCGGCTCAAGCTCCACGCCGGACGTGCGCAGCACCGCGCTGCGGACATCGTCCATGAGCCGCAGCACATCGTCAAACGTGGCGCCGCCGCGGTTGACGACAAAGCCCGCGTGCTTTTCGCTCACCTGTGCGCCGCCGACTGTGTAGCCCTTGAGCCCGGCCTGATCGATGAGTGCGGCGGCATAGCCCCCCACCGGTCGCTTGAACGTGCTGCCGGCGCTCGGCAGGTCGAGCGGCTGTCTGCTGCGGCGGCGCTCGCTCAGGTCGCGCATACGCGCCTGAATGTCCGCCGGGTCGCCCGGCGTGAGCGCGAGCGTGCTGCCGAGCAGGACGCAGTCCGTGTCGGAAAACGCGCTGTGGCGGTAGCCGAAGTCATGCGCGCTGCCGTGCGCCTCACACAGGCGCAGCTCCCCGTCGAGGTAGCGCGTCGAGACGACGACATCCTTCATCTCGCCGCCGTAAGCGCCGGCGTTCATCGACACCGCGCCGCCCAGCGACCCGGGGATGCCGTGCGCAAACTCCAGCCCCGCAAGACCGCAGCCCAGTGCTGCCTGCGCCAGCCGCGCCAGCGGGATGCCCGCGCCCGCGCTCAGATGCGTCGCATCCGGCTGCGTGACGGCGGCCATGTTGTCGCCCATCTGCACGACGATGCGCTCGAGCGTGCCGTCGGTGATGAGCAGGTTCGTGCCGTTGCCGATGATGAGCGGCTGCGCGCCGCCGTCGCGCACGATGCGGCACACGGCCGCCGTCTCCTCCGCGGACGCGGGGCGCACAAGCGCACGCGCCGGTCCGCCGATGCGAAACGAGCAGTGCGCGCGCATCGGTTCGTGTTCCAATATCTCCAGTCCCGGACACTGCGCACGCAGCGCCCGGACGATGAGATCCAAATTTGCCATAGTGTTCGTTCTGTCCTTTCCGGGTCAAAATCCGATGCCGAGGTCAATGCCGCGGTCGTGCTCGGCGGCAAGCTTCTGCGCGGCGTTATAGCCCATGCCCTTCTGACGGTTGTTCATCGCGGCAAGCTCGAGGATCACGGCGAGGTTGCGTCCCGGTCCGACCGGGATCGTCACGCACGGCACGCGCACGTTGAGGATCTCGCAATACTCTGTTGTCAGGCCAAGCCGGTCATAGGCCCTGCCGTCCTCCCACGGCTCGAGCTGCACGACAAGGTCTATGCGCGTCTCGGGCTTGACCGCGCCGACGCCGTAGATCTGCCGCGCGTCGATCACGCCGATGCCGCGCAGCTCCATATAATAGCGGATCATCTCGGGCGCAGAGCCCATGAGCGTCGTGCGGTTGATGCGCTTGATCTCCACGGCGTCGTCCGCGACGAGCCGGTGACCGCGCTTGATGAGCTCGAGCGCCGTCTCGCTCTTGCCGACGCCGCTGTCGCCCGTGATGAGCACGCCCTCGCCGAACACCTCGACGAGCAC
>ENA-USUJ01002638-USUJ01002638.1-human-gut-metagenome-genome-assembly--contig:-NODE-2638-length-13223-cov-4.186749_pt1 | contig 13223 bp, 8 predicted proteins | sample MGYA00250061_ERZ773398 | MGnify/ENA primary metagenome ERZ773398 (study PRJEB29103, sample SAMN06111992) | human gut metagenome | biome: human gut; feature: ankylosing spondylitis patient; material...
AGAATGGATACATGCAGGATTTTTTGGTATGACGGCTTCGTAGGATGTCTCGGAAACGCGACATTTATCTAATTTCAGCATGGCTTCGCCCTTCTCGGTATTGAGAAAGATAAGACTGGTTCCTTTGTCATCATCCATTTTAGGTACTATGCCATTGATCCCCCAAAAGTCGGCCATCGTTATATCGCTCATACTTTGACCACAGCGTGCTTGACACGAATAACATGAAGGACGAAGGATGACATTTTTAAGGAAGACATTCATGTAAAGATCTTTGTCAAATGGAGAGAGTAGAGAAAGACTCTCTCCATCCCGATTATAATTGATCGAGAATCCAAATTTCTTCCACCCGTTCAGTTTGTTACGGAACTCTATGTTGTTGATACGCTGCCCTTCCTTGATAACCTCATCGAGATACATTCCCCAAACTTTAGGGCTTGGAGTACCATGACAGATGAAGTCAACAGATAGTAGGTTTTCGTAGGGCTTGTGGAGATATTGGTGCAATCCTGCTATCTGACAAGGTGTACCAGAGAAAAGGACTTGGCGGCCTTCGTGAAGAAAACGCTTTACATTCTTGTATGCATCTTCTATGCGAGCTTGTACATATTTGGAACCCATGAAAGCTTCTATGCCCTCCATATCTTCCGTATAGTCAATGACTACTTGCCAATTCTTATCGAAACGAGCGCCAAATACAACTCCTCTTTCGTTGATGGTTTTCTCGGCAAGGATGTGAAATACACCTCCTGAAGAAGACTTGAGTCGGATCCTCTCATTATTATTAATAATGGCAAGAGTCTTTAGTGGCTTACGTTTATCAAATGGATGGAGTTCGTTGCAAACTTTCTCGCAGAGGCCACAATCAATGCAAATATTCTTATTCACTTGGGGATAAAGGAATCCTTCGTTATCAGCAGCCATCGTTATGCAACGCTTGGGACATATTGTAGCACAGGCACTACAGCCACAGCAGTTTTGCTTATTTGTAATATTTATCATTTTCTTATGGCGATTATTCGTAACCCTTTATTCAAGAAGAACAAACGTTCATTCTTCGTTAATCCAATAAAGAATGCGCTAAAACCTACAGAGAGTATACAAGAGGCGACTACGGTTATAAATCTTATCCAACCCATTTCCATCTGCGAATGAACGAGTATAGGAAGGAGTATGGAGACAACGATCACTGCAAGAACTGGTAGGTATATATTGCGCACGTATTGTTTGATTGAAAGTTTGATATTTTTACGTAATAAGACCATTCGGCAAATTTGAGCAATAATCTCTGCACATAAATGAACGATAAAAACAGAGTAGGCCGGAGCTCCAAGATTAAGTACTATATAAGATATTGGCAAGATAGTGAGTAGAATGCCTCCGACCATCAATTGATAGGTTTTCACATTGCCAGTTGCTTGATTGGCGGTAGTGTATGGATTAGCTGTGGTAAAGAGCAACGATATGCATAAAATAAACTGCGTGAAAATAATTGTATTTTCTGGTACCTCTTTGAGCCAAATAGTTAACAAAAATTTTGTTTCTAGTAATACGGGAAGCGAGATAAAGTAAAGCAAGAGAAAAGAGAAGCGTGCACTACGGAACATAAGACTGTGCATTTGTTCTAGATTGCCTTCTGCGTAATTCTTGGTAATCTGAGGATTGATTGCTGTTTGAAAGCCTGTCACAAATTGTGTTACGGTTGACTGTACTTGAACGGCGATCCCTCTTGCCGCATTGATGACCGGGCCAAAAAATATGTTAAGCATCATATTTAATCCTTGATTGAAGAGGATGCTGGCGAGGTTCCCAACGAAACTCCATCCGGCAAAACCTGACATCTCTTTGAAGAGAGGTTTATTGAATTGCCACACAAGCTTGGATTCCGTGAAATGCTTGTGGCAGTAACCAGAGTAAATTGAGCGAATAATTATTTGAATCATCAATGTGAGTATCGCGTATACAATCAGTTTATCATACGGAGAGAGCCAAAGGAGATATACTATTAGAAGTTTTAATGAAACCTCTAACACTGAAATATAGGCGAAGGCTGACATCTTTTCATGAGCAATAATATCTGCATTATAAGGGGCTGACATAATATTGACAGCACAAGAAAGTATCGAGCATTGATAGACCCATATGGCTGCAGTCATTCGACCTTCCGGGATGACAAGTTTTTCTAGAAGAAACCATAGACCAATGGTTTCACCTAGTACGATAATTGTGATGGCGATAATAGCATGAATTTGAACAGAGGTGTTGAATACACTTTTGAGTTTACTTTCATTCCCTGTTGCCAACTCAAAATTGAGGTATCTTTGGGTGGATGATACCATAGCTGAATTTATGAAAGTAAACATTGTGACGATGCCCCCGACAACATTGAATACGCCAAAGTCTTCTACGCCAAGAGCCTGTAATACAACCCGAGAGGTGTAGAGTGATACAACCATAATGAATAGCATTCTGATGTAAAGCATCAGTGTGTTTTTTGCTATTCGTTTATTGTTAGTTGCAGAGTTTATCATCGTAGCATTAATGTTGTCGTTTAAATTTACTTTAGTGTGAATATTTCAACCATTTGAATCCTCTAATTTTCTCTAATGAAAGTATTATTGTGGTGATTATCAGCGATATGCCTGCTGCTATTGTAAACTTTACAAGAGATGAAAGATTGGGACTTTTCCCCTCTATCAGAGTTAATATAGACAAAGTTATAAAAAGGATATTATAGTGAGAACAGTATATGATAGTGCTTGCACTACGTAATTGCTTCGCATGAGAGCATGTGTAGTCAGTAAATGATAGAACATACATTAACAAGAAAAGACATGATGGAATAAGCATCAAATAGCAATCTCCTGTCAACCATATGTTACGAACAAAACGGTACTCTAACTGTAACAATATAAGAGATGCTAACGCAGATATGCTTAATGTGAGTCTGCTTATTTTTGTGGGATTGTAGTTTATCAATGATTTGCCCACTGCTATCCAGAATAATGATACAGGGAAGCTAATAGAAAGATGTGTGCCCGTGATTTGATAAAAAGCATCTTCTAATTTGCTGAAAGAATCTGGGAAAAGATGATAATAAGATGTCCCCAAAGTAATAGTAATATAGATTAATGCAGTAATGAATATTAACCATCTATCATTTAATAGCTTTGAGAGAACATATACGATAATGGTTCCAATAATTGATGCTGCAATATACCAAGAGGCAGCAAATGTGCTACCAAAGACTAAGGAACGCAAAATAAACACGAAACCTTGAGATGAGAATACAATAGCTCGATTAGCATATACAAAATATAGTCCCCATACTATAAACCAGAAGAGGTATAGAATTGAAAGTCTTTTAATGTATCCTATTAATTGTTCCTTTCCTGGATTTCTTCTGAAAAAGAAGAAAGCTGATATTATGAAGAAAATTGGTACGGCTAATCTGACATAAGGTTTCATCCAAATAAAGTAAAACTCTGTATGGATCTGAATAATTAGAAAGGATAAGATAAATTTCAGTACGTCTATACTATCATACTTTATTTTAATTGTATGGGGCATTTTGGGATATATTTATTATACGTGTATTGGGTTTTATTGCTGCTTTAACCGTTTTTACCTTATTTCTCTAAGGCCTATTATTTCGTTTGTTGTTGCTTATTTTGAGAATTAGAACAGCAACGATATGAGCAAATTTGTTTTTTGTGGGAGGATAGTTTGTCTCTATTTTCTATTGGATTATTAGTTATTCGATGAGAATTTAGTTTCTGCCAAGAGTCGTGTGAAAGTTTGACTGCGTTATTCCTTTCAAATCCCTCCCCTTGAGCAGAATATTCAAACCTTCTTTTGTGTTGAAGAAAAGCTTATGCTTTAATTTGTACAGAGATTGAGGCTTTATCTAAAGATATCTTTTACGCATTTTGTATTTTTAGTTGCTCTGGAATATGGACTTTGAAATAATGCATAGAACTATTTCTATTCAAAAGCATTGGTTGTCTATAACTTATCAGCTTTCTCTTGAAGTGATCATCTTTAATTAATTATGTGTAAGTGATACTGTCTATCTAGTATCAACCATTATTGCAAGGACAATATCTCATTTTATAGTTGTCGTTTCTATTAGGCTGTATCACTCTGGTAAATTAATCGCTATTGTATTATCTTCAATAAAGATGAATCCGGAGTAAGCAAGTTTGACATGGATCTGGTATGCCTGAAAATGTGGAATATTATACTAATGCAATGCAGTTTTTATTACCCTCATTATAATCCTATATAAACTTTCTATATTCCGAAAAATGTCAGTGGATTTCAGCTTCCGACTTAAGTATATACGTCCAATAATGAAATAGTTTTATAACGTGACAGATAAATATTTGTAGGATAGGAGTGCCAACCTCAAATCAATATGTCTTGTAAAGTTGTATGTGTCTCTTTACTATCTGTAATGTATTTTTTAGCAATAGAGACATTAGACTGTATTTGTAGGAAACCGCTGTACGTCTGAGAATTTTTAATTATTTAGAGGGATTAGACTTCCTTTCGCCACACCATCTTGTTCACTACGCCAACGTAGCTCTGGATGATCTTCACTACCTTGGTGGAGACATTTTCATCCGTGTAGTCAGGAACCGGAGTGCCGTAGTCGCCGTTCTTGACAAGTTCTACTGCCGTGTCGACGGATTGGAGAAGTCCTTTGGTGTCGATGCCGGAGAGAATAAAGCCTGCCTTGTCGAGAGACTCGGGACGTTCGGTCGAGGTGCGGATGCAGACTGCCGGGAAAGGATGACCTACGCTGGTGAAGAAAGAACTCTCCTCGGGAAGGGTGCCCGAATCGGATACGACAGCGAAGGCGTTCATCTGAAGGCAGTTGTAGTCGTGGAATCCCAGCGGCTGCTGAACCTGTACGCGCGGATCAAGCTTGAACCCGGTAGCCTCGAGACGATGACGGCTGCGGGGGTGGCAGCTGTAGAGAATCGGCATGTCATACTTCTCGGCCATCGCGTTGATCGCATTGAAAAGGCTGAGGAAGTTCTTCTCCGTGTCGATGTTCTCCTCGCGGTGAGCACTCAACAGGATGTAATGCCCCTTCTTGAGTCCGAGTCTCTCGTGTACGTCGGATGCCTCGATTTCGGCGAGGTTCTGGTGGAGTACCTCGGCCATGGGCGAACCGGTGACGTATGTACGCTCACGGGGAAGTCCGCATTCTGCCAGGTATCTTCTTGCATGCTCGGAGTAGGCGAGATTGACATCCGAGATGATGTCCACGATGCGGCGGTTCGTCTCCTCCGGCAGGCATTCGTCTTTGCAGCGGTTGCCGGCCTCCATGTGGAAAATCGGAATGTGAAGGCGTTTTGCGCCGATGACACTCAGGCAGCTGTTGGTGTCGCCAAGGACGAGCACGGCGTCCGGTTTGGTTGCGGCGAAAAGCTTGTAGCTGCAGTTGATGATGTTGCCGCAGGTCGCGCCGAGGTCATCTCCGACCGCATCCATGTAGACCTCCGGCTCGGTGAGCTTCAGGTCACGGAAAAAGATGCCGTTGAGGTTGTAGTCGTAGTTCTGTCCCGTGTGGGCCAGAATCACATCGAAATATTTGCGGCATTTGGAGATGACGGCTGCGAGCCGGATGATCTCCGGGCGGGTGCCGACAATGATGCAGAGTTTGATTTTGCCGTTATTTTGCCAGTGAATATCACTGTAGTCGAATTTCGGAGTTTTGGTTTCCATAGATCGTTTTGATTATTCAGCCATCTTGCGGCTTTTATTCGCTTACTACGGGATCGAAGAAGGTGTCCGGCCGCTCCGGATTGAAAACCTCGTTGCAGTACATGACCGTGACAAGATCCTGAGTCTTCGAGAGGTTGATGATGTTGTGCGTATATCCGGGCAGCATGATGACGCTCTGAATCTTGTCGCCCGAGACTTCGAACTCGATAACCTCGTCCGTACCCTCTTTCCGCTGCTGGATCAGGCCGTGGCCGGAAACAACGATGAACTGCTCCCATTTGGTGTGGTGCCAGTGCTGACCTTTGGTGATACCCGGTTTGCTGATATTGATGCTTACCTGTCCGCAGTTGAGCGTGTGAACCAGTTCGGTGAAGGAGCCGCGGTCGTCGCAGTTCATCTTCAGGTCAAAAATGGCCTTGTCCTTGGGGAGGTAGCTCAGATAGGTGCTGTAGAGTCTCTTGGCAAAGCTGTCGGCCGGAATCTCGGGGATCATCAGCGTCTTCGGCATGTCGTGGAACTGGTGCAGAAGGTCGACGATTTCGCCCAGCGTAGCCTTGTGAGTAACGGGGCAGTAGCAGTAACGTCCTTCGGCCGAGGGCAATACGGTCAGCCCTTCGAACTCGCAGTGGTGCTCCTGACCTTTCAGCGCGGCAATCATCTCTTCAACAAGGTCGTCGATGTAAAGGACCTCGAGCTCCACTTTCGGATCGTTGACCGTGATGGGCAGCTCGTTGGCGATGTTGTTGCAGAACGTGGCGATGGCGCTGTTGTAGTTGGGGCGACACCATTTTCCGTAGAGATTGGGGAAGCGGTAAACAAGAACCTTTACACCGTTTTCCTCGCCATACTGGAGGAAGAGATCTTCGCCCGCCTTCTTGCTTCGCCCGTATTCGCTGTTGCCGAAACGGCCGGTAAGAGAGGCCTGGGCCGAGCTCGAGAGCATGACGGGGGCCTTGTTCCCATGCTTCTTCAGCGTATCCAGAAGCGTTGAGGCAAAGCCGAAATTGCCGGTCATGAACTCTTCGGGGTTCTGAGGCCGGTTCACACCCGCAAGGTTGAATACAAAATCGCATTCGGAGCACCAGGCATCCAGTTGCTCCATGGTGCTGTCCAGGTCATACTCAAAGACCTCATCGATCTGAAGGTCTCCGTAGCACTTGGCCTTGCCTGTTTTGATGTTATTAAGTTGGGAGCAAAGGTTCCGACCAACGAAACCTTTTGCTCCGGTTACCAGAATCTTCATCTGTTATTCGCTTCTATAGTCGCGGGACTTTGCTTTGGGCTGCAGACCGAGGTCTTCGCGGATGAAATTGAGCTTGAGGAGCAGCGCCTTCATGCCTTCGACATCGAGTCGCTTGGTGTTGTGGCTGTGATAGTCCTCCATGCGGCTGATGGCATCGTCGCCTTCCGTGAAGAATTTGTCGTAGTTCAGGTCGCGGGCGTCGCAGGGAATGCGGAAGTAGTTGCCGCAATCTTCCGAACGGAGCATCTCTTCACGTGTTACGAGCGTTTCATAGAGTTTTTCGCCGTGACGGGTACCGATGATTTTCACCTCGGTCTCTCCGTATTTGGGATTCACCTTGGCGTAAATCTGCTTGAGGGCCTCTGCAAGCACGTCGAGGGTTGCGGCCGGGGCCTTCTGAACGAAGAGATCGCCGTTGTTGCCATGCTCAAAGGCATACATGACAAGATCGACAGCATCATCAAGCGTCATCATGAAGCGGGTCATGTTGGGATCCGTGATGGTGATCGGCTTGCCCTCTATCATCTGCTCAACCCAAAGCGGAATCACGGAACCTCGGCTGGCCATTACGTTTCCATAGCGGGTGCAGCAGATGGTGGTCTTTGCATCCGGCCCCAGTGCACGCCCCTGGGCAATGGCAACCTTCTCCATCATGGCCTTGGAGATACCCATGGCATTGATCGGGTAGGCTGCTTTGTCCGTAGAGAGGACGACGACATTCTTAACGCCGTGAGCGATAGCGGAGAGAAGTACATTGTTGGTGCCTTCTACATTCGTACGCACAGCCTCCATCGGATAGAATTCGCAAGAGGGTACCTGCTTCAGTGCGGCCGCCGAGAAGACATAATCGACTCCGTTCATTGCGAAATCTATAGCCTCGCGGTTGCGTACATTTCCAATATAGAATTTCACTTTGGTTGAAACGTCCGGACGATTAGCCTGAAGGAAGTGGCGCATGTCATCCTGTTTCTTCTCGTCGCGCGAGAAGATACGAATTTCCCGGATGTCAGAGTCGAGGAAACGGCGCAGAACTGCATTGCCGAAACTTCCCGTACCGCCTGTGATTAACAGGATTTTGTCTTTGAAAATAGACATGACTTATGTGTGTTAATTTGTTTAATAGTTAATCTCTTCTGAAAATATCTCGGGTATAGACCTTTGCCTCGACATCGTCCAGGCAGGGGTCATAGCGATTGGCGATGATAGCCGCACTCATCTGCTTGAACTTTTCGAGATTGTTGACAACCTCGCTGCCGAAGAATGTCGATCCATCCTCAAGGGTAGGCTCATAAATGATAACCGTTGCGCCTTTGGCCTTGATGCGCTTCATGACGCCTTGAATCGAACTCTGGCGGAAATTGTCGCTGTTGGATTTCATGGTCAGACGATATACGCCGATCACGATGGGCTTCTCCTGTTCCTTATTGTAGCCATTTATCGAAGAATAGCTGTAATACCCCGCTTTTTTCAGAACCTGATCCGCAATGAAATCCTTGCGGGTGCGATTCGACTCGACGATGGCCTCGATCAGATTCTCCGGGACATCCGCATAATTGGCCAGCAATTGTTTGGTGTCTTTCGGCAGGCAATATCCGCCATAACCGAACGACGGGTTGTTGTAGTGAGTTCCAATACGGGGATCCAGACCAACTCCGAGAATAATGGCTTGGGAATCCAGACCCTTTACTTCGGCATAGGTATCCAGTTCATTGAAGTAGCTGACTCGCAGGGCCAGATAGGTATTGGCAAAGAGTTTTACTGCCTCTGCCTCTTTCAGGCCCATAAACAGCGTGTCGATATTCTCTTTGATGGCCCCTTCCTGCAGCAGCGCGGCAAACGTATGGGCAGCCTTTTCAAGCGCCGGAATATCTGCGATGGCTCGAATGGCATCATTCTCCTCTTTAAACCGCTCATCGTTGATAATTTTGGGAATACCCACAATAATACGGCTCGGATAGAGATTGTCGTAGAGAGCTTTGCTTTCACGCAGGAATTCGGGTGAGAACAGCAGATTGAACCGTTTTACCCCCTTTTGCATGTACTTGATATACAAACTCCGACAGTAACCTACGGGAATCGTCGACTTGATAACCATGACAGCCTGAGGGTTGACCTCCAGGACCAGATCGATCACCTCCTCGACGTGGCTTGTGTCAAAATAGTTTTTGATAGGGTCGTAGTTTGTCGGAGCGGCAATCACGACAAAATCCGCATCCCGATAGGCCGCAGCACCATCCAATGTGGCTGTGAGATTCAGCGGTTTATCGGCTAGATATTTTTCAATATAGTCGTCTTGAATCGGAGACTGTTTCCGATTCAGCATCTCCACCTTCTCGGGAATAACATCAACTGCGGTTACTTGATGATGCTGGGCCAACAATGTGGCGATAGACAAACCGACATAGCCGGTTCCGGCTACGGCAATCTTTAAGTCTTTGTTCAAATCTGTGTTCATTATGGTTGATTTTACTTTGTTTCTTTATCGAACTCTTCGAATCGGGAGTTCTTGGACTTGAACTCGGGGACGATTTTCTTCATCAGGCGAACCATGTCCGGAATGACGACGGCGCGGCAAAGCTCCTCCAACTCCTGCGCACCCTTGAGAGCATCGGCGTAGTCGTACTCGCGGACCTTGGCGATGCGGATACGGTCGTGTGACGTCGGAAGCGTGTTCTCCGTATTCGACAACACCTCCTCATAGAGTTTTTCGCCCGGGCGCAGTCCCGTGTATTCGATCTTGATGTCCTTGTCGACCTCCAGACCGGCCAGCTCGATCATGCGCTTGGCCAGGTGGGCGATCTTCACCGACTTACCCATGTCGAAGACAAAGATCTGCGTTCCGGTGGCCATCGTGGCGGCCTCCATCACCAGCCGGCAGGCCTCCGGGATCGTCATGAAGAAGCGCGTGATGTCGGGGTGCGTCACCGTTACCGGGCCGCCCTTGGCTATCTGCTCGCGGAAGCGCGGGATCACCGAGCCGTTCGAACCCAGCACGTTGCCGAAACGCGTAGTGACGAACTTCGTCTTGCCCTTCACCTTGCCGGCCTCGATGGCCAGACCGAGCGACTGCACGTAGATCTCGGCCAGACGTTTTGTACAGCCCATGATGTTGGTCGGGTTGACGGCCTTGTCCGTCGAGATCATAACCATCTTCTCGACGTCATATTCGATACACTTGTCCGCCACGTTGCGCGAGCCGGCAACGTTGGCCAGAACGGCTTCGCAGGAATTCTCCTCCATCAGCGGCACGTGTTTGTAGGCTGCTGCGTGGAAGACCACCTGCGGACGATAGGTGCGGAAGACGAAATCCAGACGCGGAATCATGCGTACGTCGCCGATTACGGGAATGAACTTCAGATTGGGGTAGCGATCCTCCAACTCGAGGCGGATGTTGTGCATCGGCGTCTCGGAGTTGTCGAACAGCACGAGTTCCTTGACTCCGAACGTCGCCAGCTGGCGGCACAACTCCGAACCGATGGACCCCGCCGCGCCCGTAACCAGGATCGTCTTGCCGCGGAAGTTGGCGATGATCTCGTCCATCGAGATCTTGATCTCTTCACGTCCCAGCAGGTCCTCGATCCTGATCTCGCGGATTGCCTGACGCTGCACCTTGCCGTCGACCACCTCGTCGATCGAGGGAGCGATCAGCACCTTGAGGTTGCAGTCCGTACAATAATGGATTAGGCGCTCCTGCTCTTCGCGAGCCTCATGGACGTGGGCGAAGAGAATGGCGTCAATATCCTTGCAGTTGTGCAGGTACTTGACATTCTCTTCGGTCTCGAAGTAGTAGACCGGGAGATCGGCCAGCATATGATTCTTCAGTGTTTTGCCGTAGGTCAGGAAACCGACGACCTGATACTCTTGAGAATTTTGGAGTTGGGTCACCAACGAAACGCCCTTGTCGCCGGTTCCGTAGATCAGGATCCGCTGGCATTTGCAATGCCTTTGACGGCTGTCTTTGAGCCAGTCATAGACGACAACCATGGCAACGCGCATAATCACCAGTCCTGAAAGGCTCAACAATATGTCAAACAACAGAGTGATCCAGATCGCTGGAAATGTCGGGCCAGCGACACCCAAAGCCAATATAACTGCGATCCCAATTCCCTTGAAAACAACGGCGACACTCAAACGGCCCAAACCCCGCAAGGTGGCGTGACGGATGATTGATTTGTGGGTTTGGAGCAACACGAACGCGATCCAGGAAAAGACAACGGATCCTCCGAGCCACCAGCCTATTGTTTTCCAGGTAAGTGTTTCCGGTCCGGAAAGAATACTTGCTACTAACAGAGAGATGATCGAGGCCCCGGCCGAAACCAGCAGGTCCAATGCAAGAATCAACCGCGAACTGACATAGCGGTCCAGACGTAATTTCTCAATTAAGCGATACATGATAAATTTGTATTTTGATTTAGATTACGATCAGATGGGGAGGAGGCTATTCGCCCCCATGGCCGAACTGCCGGTCGAAATCGGCCAGGTGGCGGATCAGCTGCGCCTTGCTCTTCTTGGGCGACTTCTCCGCGAGCCAGGGATCGATCAGGGCGTGCGCCTGGTCGTAGTAGAGCCGGCTGTCCGTGCACCCGTACAGTGTCACAAGCAGGAGGGCCCGGGATTGCTTGGCCCGCACGGCCGGCAGCATCTTCTGGATCGCCATGAGTTGACTTTCGCGCTTCGAAGTCTCGTCGAGAATCGTGTAGGCCTGCAGCAGCAGGACATAGAGCTTGCTGCGCATGATGTCGGAGTCGAGTGTCAGGCTACCGTATTCCTGCAACACCTCGGTAGCCATGCGCCGGTCTTCTGCGGACCCCGTTCCCGCCCAATGCCTGCACAGGGCGTCGTGGAGCCGGTCGAGGAGTTTGCTGTTGTTCAGTCGGGAGTAATAACTCGGGGTCTCGGCATTCAGTTCGACCACCTCATACTCTCCGGGCTGAACCTTGAGCAGCGGGACGCACATCCAGTTGTCGATCGAGACCAGAATCTCCTTGTGGCGCGAGGTGGCGTTTGTAACGACTTTGGCCTCAATCCCCGCAAAACGCCCTTCCGTGATACGAATCCGGTCACCCTTGACCAACCAAGCGGGATCCGCGGTGCAGACCGGGACCGGCTCGGCATACGAACGCGCAATCCATTGAAGATCACGCATGGCCTTGTCGGTCAGATAGGGGTAGTGGTAGCTCTCCTTGCTGTCCTTTACCCGCGGTAGCAGGTTGTATTGGGGCAGGCGTTGCTTGATCCGGTAGATTTCGCATTCGGAGGCGTGTACGAACAGGTAGTTGTACAACAGCGAACGTCGGGCTGTCACCAACCGCCCGTTCATCTTTCTGGCCTCGACAAGAACCGGTGCAAAGTACTCGAACAGAGGCTCGTTGTCGCGCCGCCTGCGGGCCAGTTCGCGATCCAGCTCTTCGGTCATGGCTTGGTTGCTGGTCGGGTAGACCATCACGTACCAGCGCACGATGTGGCGGTTCTGGACCTCGGACAAGGGGGCTGAGGCGGATTCGGATGGATTGGCGGTTTGGGAGAGTGCGGACGACACGGATTTTGCCATTCATTCGGGAGACTGCGCTCCGCGACCTCATCAGGCTAAATGTAATAGCCTGACAAATAATAAATTGTATATTTCTTTTGAGTGATGCTTAAAAATTTCATACAGTTTCGCACGTGTGTTTCAACCGCACATAATCCCGCACTCCTTTTGCTTTCCCGTAATAGAGTTTCCTCCCGTTTATGCGGGAGTAAGGTCTCTATTTAAGAAACCATACTAGACCTAAATTGTTTAGCCGTCAAAAGCATACGGATATTGACCGTTTTACCATCCATTCGGGAGGTGCATTTTGTGTAAAATTATGGCACAATCGGCGTCCTGAGTATCTGGGACGCGGATTTGGGAACTTCTGACAGATCTTGGAAGAACGTGACGGTTTTAATGATCGGAGTATGACCCAAATAAAGGCCTCACAAGAGGATGTTACAAGCGTAAGAAATATGATGATTTTTTTTGTACTAACCCCCTTTTTTTCTACCTTTGCGGCAGTGATGTGTGATTTCTTAAATAGAGACGTGAGGTTTTTGGGGGTGAGTTTGGCCGATCGACTGGATTCTGTTGTCCAAAAATTTTCACGAATTGTCTATTTTTTTGAAATCTAATTTACTGAATGTCAGCGCATTGTGGTTGCGTATTGACAAGGCCGGGATTTGGGCTCAGTTTGAAAACTTGGGGGAATTAGTTAAAAACACTATC
>ENA-USUJ01002644-USUJ01002644.1-human-gut-metagenome-genome-assembly--contig:-NODE-2644-length-13210-cov-12.566436_pt1 | contig 13210 bp, 11 predicted proteins | sample MGYA00250061_ERZ773398 | MGnify/ENA primary metagenome ERZ773398 (study PRJEB29103, sample SAMN06111992) | human gut metagenome | biome: human gut; feature: ankylosing spondylitis patient; material...
GCTGGTATTTGGTAAGAAATCAGATGGAACAACAGCACAGGAATGGTACATCTTAGGAAAGGATGAGGGTGTATCAGAGGATAATACCATCATCTTTGCCGCAAACCCCATAGCAACAGGGCAGATGTTTAATTCAAGCAAAAGTAATAAGACTTTTGATTCAAGCTTTGGTGTATATGCAAGTAATCCAACAGAAGTATATCCAAACCACTACGGAGCAAGTGACCTCCGTGTGGCATTGCAGGGTATGGCTACGAATATATCCTACTTCACCACAGCCGAGCAGGGTTTGATGAATCCCACCACAGTGACAACGAACGATCCGAAGAATGATGTAACCTATACCACCACGGACAAGCTGTATGCACTGGCGGCAGATGGTACTTCCCATACAACTATAAAAGCAGGGAGTGGTGACAGTACAGTACTTGCCATGAATATTTACTGGAGCAACGGTTCTAAGTTCTGGCTGCGCTCGACTTACGGTTATGGTGATGGCGGTGCGTTGATCGCTTCTCCGGGCGTTTATGTCAACGCCCACACTGTCCGCAGCGCGAACGCTGTTCAGCCCGCTTCCAATCTGAATCTGTCATCTGTTCTCTTCGCATCTGCTGCGATGGCAACATCATCTAATCCAGCAGAGTTAGGAACAATCGCATTGGATAAGGCGATGACATTAAGACTTGACGGAACAGGAAAAGATATTGGTACAGTGACCTATAATGCCACAACAGGTGATATTGAGGTGGCGAGGGGTGGTACATCACAAACTGTGTCACTTGTCGTACAGGGCAATGACGGAACAAACGATTGGTATTACAATAAACAGATTGAAGGACCAGAGACGGTTAATGCTTTAGATATTAAGTCAGCACTCAGTTTGACATCAGACATAGATTTATCCGCATGCAAAATCTGGCTGGAAATAACCGAGGATAATGTTTCGTATGCGGTAAATGCAGAAAAAGAGATTGAAAAAATCAATACCACCTATGTAACCAAGGATGAATTGATGACGGCATTTGAACCGAATGCTAATGGTACTGAGACAAATTATGGCAAGCTGGTATTTGGTAAAAACAGTAGTGGAACACCACAGGAATGGTACATCTTAGGAAAGGATAGCGGTGTATCAGGGGATAATACCATCCTCTTTGCCGCAAGTCCGATAGCAAAAAATCAGGCGTTTGAGGATGACTTTTACAACAATAAGGCTTTTCATATAAATTTTGGGGTTTATGAAAGTGCTCCAACGGAGGTATATCCAAACCACTACGGAGCAAGTGACCTTCGTGCAAAATTAAAGACTATGGCTACGAATACATCATATTTTACAACAGCCGAGCAGAGCTTGATGAATGCTACCACAGTGACAACGGAGGATAAGAAGAATAGTACAGCCTATACCACCACAGACAAGTTGTATGCACTAGCGGCAGACGGCTTAGGTGATTCCTATACAACCATAAAAGCAGGAAGTGATAACAGTACAATACTTGCCATGAGTAGTTACTGGGACAGCGGAGCTCGGTTCTGGTTGCGCTCACCTAAAGCTGGTTATGGCGGCGAAGTGTTGCTCACCTATCCGGCCGATCATGTCTACTCCAGCGTGGTCAACAACGGTCTCGCAGTTCAGCCCGCTTCCAATCTGAATCTGTCATCTGTTCTCTTTGCATCTGCTGCGGAGGCAGCATCATCTGATACAGCAGAGTTATACGCAATCGCATCGTATACGACGATGACTCTAAGACTGGAAGGAACAGGAAAGAATATTGGTACAGTAACATATAACACCACAACAGGTGATATTAAGGCAGCTAAGGGCAGTACATCACAAACCGTGGCAATTGTCGTGCAGGGCAATGATGGAACAGACGACTGGTATTACAGTAAACAGATTACGGGAACAGAGACGATAAATGTATCTGCTATTGCGTCAGAATCATATACACCGAGCTCAATTGATTTATCCGCCTGCAAAATCTGGCTGGAAACTACAGACAGTACGGAAAATTTGACTTATGCGGTAAATGCAACAGAAACTGCAAGCAGTGATATCACATCAGTAGCAATTACAGATATCGATATTCCGGCAGCAAATACTGCCTTAGATACATCTGCATCCTGTACAACCACAGGTGTAAGCAACACCACACCACAGATTACATGGACACCAAGTGCTACCACAGCGGGATATAATACAAGCTACACCGCAAGCATTATACTTACGGCAGCTGCAGGCTACGAGTTTACGGATTCCACGACAGCGACCATAAATGGTAATACTGCAACAAGTGTTAATAAGAATGCTGACGGAACGCTTACAGTAACATATGTTTTTCCTGCCACAGCAAAGGATAAATTGACAAGTATCACCGCACCACAGGCGATAACCGTAGCGAATGGAACCACTTATAGTGCCATGAATTTGCCGGAGCAGGTAAATATTGTGACAGAAGGTAATACGGTAAGTAGTGCATCGGTCACATGGGATACAACTACACCGGCAAGCGGAAACTATGACCCGTCTGTATTAACTGAGCAGACGGTAACCTTAAATGGTACGGTAACATGTCCTGACAGTATTGATGCGAATGGAAGCTCGCTCACTACGACCATTACTATTACCATAAGTGCGGCAGGCATTGTTGGAGCACCGATAGCAAATCCGACAGCCGGAACTTATTCAGAGAATCAGTCGGTAGCACTTACTTCTTCTACAGAGGGAGTAACGATTTATTATACAACCGATGGAAGCGAACCAACAATCACTGGTGGTGCACCTGACGGAACTACAGCAAAGTACACAGCACCGATTGCGGTGACAGGAACAGAAGGACAAAGCAGTACAACTACCATCAAGGCAATCGCTGTTAAGAACGGTATGCAGGATAGCAGTGTAGAGACATTCACCTATACCATTAAACAGGACAGCCAGACTCCTGATGTTCCGGGTGTGACTGCACCAAGCATAACCACACAGCCGGGCAATGCGACAGTGAAGGTAGGTGAGACTGCGACCTTTACCATAGCAGTAAACGGTACAGACCTTACCTATCAGTGGCAGATAGATAGAAATGATGGAAACGGATGGGTAAACATTGACGGTGCAACGGCAGCAATCTATACCACATCCACAGTCGATATAAACTGTAGCGGATTTAAGTATCAGTGTGTGGTAAGTAATTCTGCAGGTACGGATACATCCAATACAGCAGTGCTTACCGTTATGGAAAATACCACTCCTGCCCCTGACTCTGTAGACTATGAGATTTTAGATGGTGCAAACACTAGCTGGGAACAGAATTCAGACGGAAGCCTTTCTATCAGCGGTAGCGGAGAGTTTTCTAAGTTCGTGGGAGTTAAGATTGACGGCAATCTTGTTGATGTAAAGAACTATACTGTAAAGAAAGGTTCTACCATTGTTACACTGAAAGCAGACTATCTGAATACCCTTTCTGTTGGAAACCATACTTTTGAGATAATATGGACAGATGGCACAGCCGCTACAAGATTTACTGTAATTAAGAGTGATTCCGGAAGTGATGAACCAAAAGATAATGATGGAAACCAGACAGATGATAATCAGCAGATAACCGCTCCAAAGACAGGTGATAATAGTCATACGGTTTTATGGATTTCTTTGTTAGGAGTGTCATTGGCAGGATTACTTTCAATGATGTATGTGAGAAAGAAAAAGGAAAATGAATAATATGTAGCTTTAGACGAGAACATATATTTAGTTTAGGGGATAACCGGCATTACAATAGATGCTGATTATCCCCTTTGAAATTAAAAAAACAAGTGATTTACAATGCAAAAAAGTCAATTAATGAAGAAATATTAACAAATTTACCGCCTTATTGTATACTAAAGTACCAATATATATACCAAAAAATTTCTAATCAGAATAAAAAACAAGTGGTGTTTTATCTGGTAGGAGTTTCCTAAATAGAAAAAATGGTTTTAAAAGGAGACAGTATGAGAAAATTATTAGAAAAATTTTTTCAACATTATTTGACGGAACGGAATCTTGAAGCTACACTGGCAGTTCTTACAGAAGATGTTGTTTCGGTGGGAACTGGAGAACAAGAAATTTCAAGGAATAAAGAAGAGTTTCGTGAATTGTTGTTAAGTGAATTTGAGGAGCTTCCAAATGCATTAGAATATGAGATTTGTGATTATATGCAAAATTTTTCGGGAGGGGGTAGTATATGTACACAGTTAGCTGTTTTTAACATCAGATTAAAGGCAGAAAATGAAATTACGGAAATACATACCCGACTTACTTCTACCTGTGTAAAAGATGGCAATGAATGGAAAATTGCAAGTCTGCATATGTCTACCCCGGAACACGATCAGGAAAAAGGTGCATTCTTTCCGCTTTATTACGGAAAAGGTGTAGTAGGAACATTGTCGAAGGAATCCGAAGAAAAACTTACGGAACTTGTGACAAATGCACTTCCGGGAGGTATTATGGGTGGATATCTGGAAGAAGGTTATCCACTATATACCATTAATAATAAAATGTTGGAAATTCTTGGATATACTTATGAAGAACTAATTGCTGTAACGGATGAAAAGATGATGAATGTTATTTATACAGCGGATCAGCAAAGAGTAGAAGAAAGTATCGGGGAACAGATACAGGAAAAAAACGAATATGAGATAGTGTATCGTGTTGTTGGCAAAAACGATCGTCTTATCTGGGTAAATGATATTGGAAGAAAAATCATTACAAATGATGGGCGGGAAGCCATGATCAGTATTATGACGGACATTACAGAACAGTTAAAGAGAGAGGAAATATTAAAGTATGAGGCAGGGTATGATTCATTGACAGGACTAAATAATAGGAAAAATGCAGTCAGTTTGATGGAGAAAGAATTTAATAGAAAGGCAGGCGGATATTTCTTCATTTGCGATATTGATAATTTTAAGAGTGTAAATGATACCAAAGGACATTTGTTTGGAGATAATGTGTTGATCAAACTTGCTGACATTATGAGAAAGCAAGCAGGTGATAAGTCAATTCTTGCAAGGCTGGGCGGAGATGAGTATATACTATTTTTTCCTGCTGACATAAATAAAAAAGATGTCATGAATATTATGCAGGGGATTCAGAAAGAATTTTTGAGCTATATGAGAGAACTTATACCGGAATTAAATGTTTCCTTGAGTATCGGTGGTACGGAAAGAACAGCAAATGAGGATACAAAAACTCTGTATGACAGAGCAGATAAAGCATTATATCAGGCAAAAAACCAAAAAGGTGAATTAAGATTATATGAGCAGACTATATGAAAAAGGTCAGAAAACAACATTTTGGAAGCACAATAAAAGGAAAAATCACTATCTATGCAGCAATCAGTATGGTAGTAATGATAGCAATAACTGCATTGATTAACAGAATTGTACTAAATTCAGCACTTAAGACCAGTGAACGCAGTGCATGTGAAATTTAAACCAGAGGAGGTGGAATTACTGCATGATAGGATGAAGGAAGCAGGAGTTCAAAATATGAGTGCATATATTAGGAAGATGGCGTTAAATGGAGGCGAGATAGAGGTTTGGCCGAAAAAAGATAAAATTATCTGCCTCCACTATCCAATGGAGGTGAAGTGAGCTTTTGAGCCATCAAAAATAAAAAAAGAGGGCCTGCAGGAAGTAACTCCCACAGACCCTGTGAAAAGGTGTGCCTTATAACTTCTTTGCAAAGTCCAGAGAAATCCATCCAGCTCCGGATTTCAGCTTGCCCCAGAGGGTAGCGCCTTCACCATTGGATTCCTGAACGATTGTAAAGATTCCCTTGCCAGTGAACTGACCGGTTCTTCCATAGTTGGTCCCACCAAAGAGAAAACGGTAGGCGCTGCCATTGGTGCTGTTGGTAGGCTTGTCTCTCGCTTTGAATATTCCAGATAAAATTCCCATATGTATCACACTCCTTGCTGAAAATGGGCATAAGAAAAGCACCTATCTAGCGACAGATGCTTTTCTTATCAGCTTTTATTACATTTTTGTTGCAAAACTTGAAATGACAAGAGCCTTAAACAACTGCAATTTCAAGCTTCTATAATATTGGGGAACAAAATGCGGTAAAAATAATAGAATACGCTCCCTAATATGAATGCTGTTTAAGATTCTATTGTTTTCCAGCAGCGTTCTTTCATAAATGTCGCAATTACTGCGATGTCTTCACCTTCGTAGTATTTTACCAGCAGCCGCTTGAATTCAGGTACTTCCTTTTCAGGAATTACCAGAAAGCCACCGCCATGTGAAATAAGATAATGGTTTGCAAAAATGACAGAAGCACGTTTATTGCCATCCAGGAATATCTGAGTCTTCATGCAGTAAAGGCACAGTTTGATGGCGATATTAATGGGTTCATCATCTTCCCCAGCAATCTCTCGGATTTTGTCTTTTACATTCAGTTCATTCGGCAAAGGTGGAACATAAGATGAGCCTCCAATGGTAACCGGGACTCCCCGAATACGGCCACCTTCGGCGAAAAAGCCTTCATTTACAAGTCTTGCAATATGACTGAGCATATAATAATCGGAACGGCTGGCAACTACATCTCGGTCCAAAATAAACTCCCATGCGTGTTTCAGATTTAAAATTTTCTGCACATCAGTAGCGGTCATGCCGGAAACCTTTCCGTTTTCTATGATTTCCTCTGTCTGTGGAAAGGATGTTGCAACACCTTCCAAAACAGCCTGATCATAGATGTTCATCTTCATATTGGCACGTGCGAATGCAATGTTGTTTACGACATCAGTAGAAAGTTCGTCTTCAGAATATCCGGCTGCAGCAAGTTGTTTTTCAATGCTTCGGAGTGATTTTCTGATTTCACGGGCCTCTCTTGCATTTCGAAGAAGCAGATTATACAGTTCTTCGGTATATGCACCCACGTAAGTTGATGTCTGCTTGCCAGCAACACGTTTTCTTACATAGAGGTATTTTCCATCACCACGTTTTTTGATTTCAGGTGTTCCGTCGTATGGCATCAAATTAAGTCTAGCATGAAGATCAGCGCGACTTCTGAGCAATTCTTGTATTTCACTATATTGTACGGACATGATTTCTCCTCCTTATGGGGAACAATTATTGTAATTATTGTACCACAATGCTCCCCAATAGTCAATGAGGATTGGGGAACATTTTTACGAATACAAGAACATAAATGTTCCCCAAAACTATAAACTCAAGACATAGTATGCTCAAATCGCACTGTTTTATTCAAATAAAAAGGATTCCTCTGTCATCATAGACAGAAGCACCGGTATTATTTCCACATCGGATGGCACGGTCGAGCCCCATAATGGTGGCAACAGCACCGTCGATTTTTTCTGTGGATTTTTCTTTGTCGGCTTTTATATTGCCAGCCGGATTAGTACGAACATAGATGTTATCCATCATCCAACGAAGTACTGGATGACCACCGTGGGCCAGCTTTTGCTCCAACGTCAGCTTCATAAGTTCCTTGGTCGGTGGAGACATATCCTTGAACCCCTGACCGAACGGAACAACGGTAAAGCCCATGCCCTCAAGGTTCTGTACCATCTGGACAGCTCCCCAGCGGTCAAAGGCAATTTCACGAATGTTAAAGCGTTCTCCAAGTCGATCGATAAATTTCTCAATATAACCGTAGTGAACAACATTTCCTTCCGTGGTTTCCAGAAAACCTTGTCGCTCCCATACATCGTAAGGAACATGGTCTCTTCGGACTCGAAGCTCCAGCGTATCTTCTGGTATCCAGAAGTACGGAAGGATACAGAACTTGTCATCTTCATCTAGCGGAGGAAATACCAGCACGAAGGCTGTAATATCCGTTGTGGAAGAAAGGTCAAGACCACCATAGCAGACACGGCCTTCCAAGGATTCTTCATCGACTTTGAAGGAGCAGGCATCCCATTTCTCCATCGGCATCCAGCGGACAGCCTGCTTGACCCATTGATTAAGCCTGAGCTGTCTAAAGGAATTCTCTTCTCTTTCTGCCTTCTAGGATATCCTTAAGAAAATATTTAAGGATAGTGAACTACAGGAGAATCCAGTTATTCGAAAATTTCGAATAACTGCCGCTGACGGAAAAAGCTACAGCACAAATCACTATTCCTTGGAGATGATTATTGCTGTTGGATTCAAGGCCAATTCTGAACGTGCGGTGCAGTTTCGCAAATGGGTCAACCAAATTGCAAAGGACTACACAATCAAAGGCTGGGTTATGGATGATGAGCGTCTCAAACGCGGAACTTATCTGACAGAAAAGTATTTTGATGAGCAGTTAGAACGAATTCGTGAAATTCGAGCAAGCTGACAGATCGGACACCGTTGATTTTCGTGCATTTTTAAATATGGCCAGTGTAATATTTTGAAATAGAATAAAACAGGTGTGCTTCGGCTAAAATATACTTTAAATAGGAATCAGCCGAAAACCGCTTGCTTTTTGATAATGGTTCGGCTAAAATATATTTGAAATAGAAATTAGCCGAAAAGAGGGTTCTGATATGAGTTATATAAAAAGGAATTTGGAGAATATTGTAAATCAGGTTACAAAGGAATACCCGGTGGTTCTTGTTACAGGACCGAGACAGGTGGGTAAAACTACAATGTTGCAGAAGTTAATGGAGGGAACGGAAAGGGGATATGTCAGCCTGGATGATTTGAATGAAAGAGCCCTTGCGAAATCTGATCCGGAATTATTCCTGCAATTGCACAAACCGCCTGTATTGATTGATGAAGTTCAGTATGCACCGGAATTATTTGCTTATATTAAAATGAATGTAGATAAAAATCATGCACCGGGAGCTTTTTGGTTGACTGGATCACAGATATTTAAATTGATGCGAGGAGTACAGGAGTCGTTGGCGGGCAGAGTGGCAGTGCTTTCTCTTACATCTTTGTCACAGGCAGAAATAGCAGGTGGTGAGATGGAGCCATTTACCATAGATATGGAAACATTGCTTGAAAGAAAAGCAGGCAGGACAGAAATTGATACCGGAGGCATTTTCGAGCGTATTTATAAGGGGTCCATGCCTGCGATTGTAAGCGGTGTAAACAGTAACAGCCAGATTTTTTATAGCAGTTATTTGTCTACTTATATTGAACGTGATGTTAAAGACTTGTCGGATGCTATTGATTCACTTGAATTTCTTCAATTTATTACTGCGGTGGCTGCAAGATGTGGTCAAATGGTTAATGTGGCTGAAATCGCAAGAGATGCGGATATTAATCAGACACAGGCAAAGAATTGGCTTGGAATTTTGGAAACATTGGGGATTATTTTTTATCTTCATCCTTATTCCAACAATCTGCTAAAGCGGCTTGTAAAAACTCCAAAGTTGTATTTTTATGATACGGGATTGGTGTGTTATCTGACAAAGTGGAGTAGTGCTGAAACATTAGAATGTGGGGCTATGAATGGTGCAATTTTAGAAAATTACGTGGTTGCGGAAATTAGGAAAACTTATCTTAATTGCGGAAAGGAACCATACATGTATTATTACCGTGACAAGGATGCCAAAGAAATTGATGTTGTATTGGAACATGATGGAATATTAAATCCAATTGAGATTAAGAAAACCTCAAATCCGGGAACAGAATTGATAAAGGTATTCGGGCTGCTTGACAGGGCATCAACACCACGCTCTAAAGGAGCGGTTATTTGCATGAAGCCTGTACTTGGTGCAATTGATAGGGATAATTATATCATACCGGTCTGGATGATATAAGGTGGCAGTCAAAATGTATGACAATAAAAATGTTGTAGAACAGTTACAGAGATACTATTCACTCTGGAAAGAATTCCTTAAACCATGAAGGCATATCTTAAGTCACTTTTTTGGGAAGTATATATAAAAGACATCATAGAGTATAAGAAAATAGAGCGCCAGGATGTACGATAGCCGCCTATATGAAAGAATACCGCATGAATCCAGGAAAATTTGCGGCTGCATTCAAAAACGTGCTTGGCGTTACGCCGACCGAGTACAGAAAATCTTTTTTTAGTGGCATAAAATTGACCTTTATAGTATAATTTCACTATATAGAGGTAATAGAGAAAAATGAAGGAAACGAACGTCAATAGTATTTTAATGCAGGAGCAGCCATAGCCAATAAAAAAATTAATAAAAAGACACTTCAAGAGTCATTGGGACTTGATGTGGATGACCATAAGATTGTAATAGGACTTATATATGGAAAGGCATATGCTATCCGGGCATATGTCTTTTTAAAAAAAATGAAACTTGCTTATAATATATGTCGTATTAATAAGTGAAGGGATAAGAAAGGAGATGCTTCCCATAGAAGATGAAATAATTATAGACCGTTATATTGTAAGAGATGAAAGTGCAATTTCTTATACGGCAGATAAGTATGGAAAGCAGCTTGTTGCTATTGCCAATCGTATCTGCGATGACCTGGATATTGCTGAGGAATGTGAGAATGATACTTATTTGCGCGCATGGAATTCAATACCTCCTCACGAACCACGAGGCTATTTTTTTACTTTTCTGGCAAAGATAACCAGAAATCTTGCACTGGACCGGTATAGAGAATCAAACAGGTTGAAAAGAAGTGCTGCAATTGTGGAACTGACAGGCGAACTTTCAGAGATAATTGCAGGCAACGACGATGCAACGGCAAATGTAGAAAGCGAAGAACTAAAAAATTATATAAATTCTTTTCTTAGAACACTTCACAAAGAAAAAAGAAATGTTTTTATAAGACGGTACTGGTATATGGATTCTGTGGCCGAGATTGCAGACAGATATGGCATCAGTGAAGGCAAAATTAAAACAATTCTTTTCCGTGTCAGAAACGGGTTAAGACAATATCTTAAGAAGGAGGGCTATTATATATGAATTCATATGATTTTTTAAAAGCTATGAATGATATTGACGTGGATATGATTAAAGCGGCGGGAAAACCAGTCCGTAAACCATCTAATGTCATTAAGTGGATTGTAACAGCAGCGAGTCTGATATTAATAACAGGCATAAGCTTTATAATTGGAAATAAAGTAAGAAAGCAACAGCAGCCACAAGTATCATATTCGCTTATAGAATTTTCATTGAACGATAAAATATATTGCACTCCCGTGGTACAACAGTGTTCAGAATATAAACTTGTTGATGATGCTAGTACAGTGATATCGGTTCAGATGAAACAACCGGATGAAAGCGACCTTGGTGATGAAATGGGGTCAATAACTGTCAAGGCAGGTAAAAAAAATGTAATATGTAAGGTTTATTACTATAATGAGTATAATATGGATGATGAGATATGCATTGTGGCCTTTCCGGATGGACATTATCAGTTTTATATAAGAAAGGATTAAGCAAAAAGTGAAATGTAAAAAATCAATTATGGGACTGGCGGCTCTGCTGATTATGATTTTCCACTTTTATATCCCTTTTTCAGGATTAAAAGCAGAGTTAGTAATATACCGGGCAGCATATATAGGCGTGGATATTTTCTTCTTTGTGTCAGCGTATTCATTGGCACAGAGAGACAGAATTGAATATTGGAAGTTTGTGGGCAACAGGCTGTTGTCAATATATATTCCATTTGTATTGTTTGCTGTTGTGGCAAACTTTTACGAGAAATGGAAATATCCGAGATTTTTCAAGGTGATAGCAGGCATTGAATTTTTCAAAAGAGGAGGTGGTTCATTTTTATGGTTTTTTGTTGCCATAATGCTTATATATCTGATAGCACCATTTTTGATAAAATTAAAAAAACGTTTTGGTTTAAAGGCGTTTTTCGGGATGCTGCTTGGCTGGCTGCTACTTGGTGTGTTATGTAAGGATGTCCTTGGAAACAGAGCTGTTTTTGTACTGATAAACAGACTGCCAATAATTTTTATCGGTATATATTATGAAGAAATCAGAAAACTTTTGTTAAAAAAATCTGGGCTTCCTGTAATAATTGCAGGATTAATTGCAGGTTCTTATCTGATTTACAGATATGGCAGTATTGAAAGACTGAATAACCCTTTCTTTGAAATGTATTATATTATTGCAATTCCTTTTGTGATATCGCTGATATTGCTCTGGGATTATATTTCATCACACGTATCAATCAGAAATCTTCCGATGCAGTTTATAGGCAGGCTTACGTTGGAACTATACGGCCTGCAGATGATTTTCGGTTTTAAACTTGAAACCAGGATTTATAAAGCAACCGGACAAAAACTTATTACATTTCTGATTACTGCGGTATGCCTCATAGTGGCAGCATATATTTTATATCTTATAAAAAAACTCACAGTAAAATTAATTAAAAAAGTTAAGGAGAAAAAATTATGAAAAAATTATTTACAGGTATTATTATTTTAACAATGGCAGTTGGACTGTTTGGATGTTCAAAGCCTGACGGCAATGGTGGTACAACAACTGATAATACAAAGGAATCAGTAACAGATACTACAGATAAGCCTACAACTGAATCAGAAGGTAATAATTCAGGTTCTGACAAAACGGATTCGGCAGAAATTGAAAAAAAGATTGTATCTATTTTTGAAGAAGGGATTGATAAAGGAACAGACATTGAAGAAATAGCAAAATTAATCGCTCCGGTTGGTGGATATGATTGTGAGGTAAATAAAGTCGAAGAAGGTTTTTTGACGGGATTTGATGAGGACATCAAAGGTTTTAAAAATGGATATGGAATTGCACCTGCTATTGGTTCAATTCCTTACGTTTCATATATTTTTGAAACTGATGATGCAGAAGCCCTTGCAGCACAGCTGAAAAAGACGGCAAACCCACGCTGGAACATCTGTACAGAAGCCAATGAACCTGTAATCAAGGTTAAAGGGAACTATGTATTTTTTACAATGTGTCCAGGTGCGGACTGGTAATTTTTAGTAGTATTTTATTTCACAACAAAAAAAGGTCAATTCACAACATTCCAGATAGATATTGCATGAACTTGTCCGATATAATAGCTATAAATATATGTGAGCAAGGAAGTGACAATATGCGAATTGCTATCTGTGATGATGAAGTATCTATGGTTCAGATATTGGAAGAAAAGATAAAAAAGTTATTGCCGGATGCGGTTATAGATAAATATTTAATGGTACAAACAGACACAATTAAAAGGTATGTGCCGATTGATATTAGAGCCTAATGGTATTTATCTGGGAAGGAAACAGCTATGAAGATTTACAATAATACAAATATTACATATTCTGCAATCGAAC
>ENA-USUJ01002650-USUJ01002650.1-human-gut-metagenome-genome-assembly--contig:-NODE-2650-length-13168-cov-5.487511_pt1 | contig 13168 bp, 7 predicted proteins | sample MGYA00250061_ERZ773398 | MGnify/ENA primary metagenome ERZ773398 (study PRJEB29103, sample SAMN06111992) | human gut metagenome | biome: human gut; feature: ankylosing spondylitis patient; material...
TCTCTCATCAACTACTATACCTACAATCCGAACAACAACATCTATCGTTCGCAAACCTACAACAACCTATACAAGGGTATCCGCGAGGCCAACTACTTCATGCAGCACGTCTTCGAATGTCCCGAAATGTCGGAAATTGACAAGGGCTATCACTACAATGAAGCCCGCTTCCTGCGCGCCTACTACTATTCGCTGCTGATGTCCGCCTACGGGCCCGTTTTCCTCATCGGCGACGATCCGGTCGACTTCACGCAGGAGGGGTTGAACGAACGCGAACGCAACACGTGGGAGGAGTGCATCAACTACGTGGCGAATGAACTGTGGGAGACCAGCAAGGGCCTGCCTGATGTATGGACGGGAGAGACGGCCAACTACGGTCGCGCTACCAAGGGCGCCGCACTGGCAATCCGCTCGCGGATGCTTCTCTATTCGGCCCGCAAACTCTTCAACGGCAACGACCTCTACAAGGGCGTGATCGACAAGTACGGCAACCCGCTCTTCCCCACGGTCTACGACGAGAAGAAATGGGAGACGGCCGCACAAGCCGCCAAAGACGTGATCGACCTGAACATCTACGGTCTCATCGGAGCCGACGGAACGGATCCCTATACGAGCATGCACGACCTCTACACGAAGGTCGGTCCGGTCAACGGCGTCACCGAACGGATTTTCTCTTATCTGGTCACCGCCTATAACTGGGGCGTCTCCACGACACCGCGTGCGGCGCGTACCCGAGCCTACGGCTCCTACGGCCCGACGCAGAAACTGGTCGACGCCTTCGCCATGGCCAACGGCCGTTATCCCATCACGGGATATACGAACGGCGACCAGGCTCAGCCGATCATCGATCCCGAATCGGGATACAGCGAGACGGGATTCTCGACCTTCACGCATCCGATTTACGGCGACGAGTTGAAAAACACCTTCATGATGTATCAGAACCGCGAACCGCGCTTCTACATCAACGTCTTCTGGAGCGGCATGACATGGCACAGCGGCAACGTGAAGAAAACCGACATGCAGTTCTACAACGGCGGAAATTCGGGCTACGGAGCCACGCAACAGAACTACACAGCGACGGGATACTTGGCCCACAAGTTCATCGACTACACGCGAGATACAGCCACCAACGGCGATAAATACGACATCGCTACATGGGGTTACCTCGACTGGCCGATCATCCGTTACGCCGAGATTCTGCTCAACTACGTCGAGGCGCTCAACGAATACGATCCCGGCAATCCGGACATCCTTACCTATCTCAACATGGTGCGCAAGCGCGCGGGCGTCCCCGACATCGACAAAGTCTACCCCGAAGCGGTGGGCAACCAGACGCAGATGCGCGAACTGATCCGACGCGAGCGGCACGTCGAACTGTGCTACGAGAACCTGCGCTACTTCGACATCCGCACATGGATGACAGCCGAAACGGAGCACGGCGATGTCTACGGCATGAACGTCGACGCCAAAGACCACAAGCCCAACGGCGATTTCTGGAAACGCACGCTCTGCGCACATGACAGCGCCCGCGACGGACATCGCAAATTCTCGCCGCGCGGCTACCTCTTCCCCATTTCGCAGGAGGAGATGGACCGTACGAATTGCACGCAGAACTACGGTTGGTAACCCTAATTCAATTCAGACAATCATGAAACTCAAACAGTTCATCATACCTGTCGCCGGAGCGTTGCTGCTCGGCGGCTGCGAAGCGGATCACCGCAACGACAACCTGCTGGACTCGGTCGTCTATCTGCTCGAAAGCGACCTGCAAAAAGCCCTCTTCTACGATATCGAAGAGACCACCGACTACTCCTTCCGCGCATTCAGCAGCGGATACACCGTCACGCCCTCCGAGCTCGGGATCGAACTTTCGGACGACGTCCTCACGGCCTACAACGAGGCCAACGGCACTGCCTATACGGCGCTCGATCCCGCCTGCTACCGGCTGGTGAACAGTACGGGATCGGTCGATGCCGACCACCCCTCGACGACGTTCACCGTGCAGCTCGACTGCTCGGCGATCAAGCAGCTCGGCGATCTGACGTCCTACGTCATCCCGCTGCGCCTGACCTCCTCCTCTTCGAAGGTAAACGAGGAGCTCGGCAGCATCCTGATCAATCCCGAGATGGCGGAGACCCAGGTGCTGGTTCGAAACGCCGGCGTGGTGGAGTGCGATCTGGGCTCCTCCCAGACGCTCGACTTCACCGCCTACGTCGAATTCGACAACAAGTGGGAGACCACGACCGAATACGTCTACGGCGACGAAGTGCTCGACGCCTACAACGCCGAGCACGGTACGAACTACCTGCCGATCCCGACCGACGCCGTCACCTTCACGCCGGCGCAGCTCGAAGTGGGCAAGCGCGAGGCCGTGTCGCATTTCGAGATCGACAAGTCGAAGCTGACGCCCGACCGCTTCTACACGCTGGCCGTACAGTTGAAAAGCAACTCCGAATTCAAGATCGGAGCGGACAACACCGTGCTCTACCACATCGCGCTCAATCCCCTCTTCACCGACCGCAGCAAATGGATCCTCGTGGCATGCAGCTCGTGGTACACCGGCCGCGGCCCCGAACTGACGATCGACGGCGACGTATCGACCAAATTCGAGAACCGCTACAACGATATCGGCCAAGGCGACATCGAAACGCTCCCCGTGACGATCGACTGGGATCTGGGCAAGACCTGCTACTACGCCGGCATGAAACTCACGCGCCGCAACGATAGCTACGTCACCGACCTCAAAGCGGGCTGGATCGAAATGTCCGACGACGGCAAAACCTGGATGCCCCTGCAATCCTTCGACTTCGAGGGCAGCAAGACGGTCGTCGGCGATTTCCGCAGCGAACAATGGTTCGGAGCGGGACGCTACCTGCGGCTGAAAATGACCGAATCCGGCCGTCCGGGCAGGAAACTGGTGTCGGTATGCGAATTCGAACCCGTACTGATCGACGCCGGCGAATGATCCCTCCCATGAATCACAGCAACTACCGGCTACCGGTTCTGCCTGCAAACGGCAGGGCCGGTAGCCGGTTGAAATCATTCGTCATGACCTGCTCCCTGATCTTCGCCGCAGCAGGCTTCTGCCTCGCCGCTACGAACTGTTCGAACGGAAACAAAACGTCCGACACCCCGCCGGCCCTCTCGTTCGAAACCACATCGAAAACACTCGAAGTGGGCGAAACCTACCGCCCGACGCTGCGCATCCGCCACGACGGCGATGCGAACGACACCGCATACGACATGGACGGTAACCCGCTGGGCGTGACATTCCGCTCTTCTTCGCCGCAGACGGTTTCGGTCAATGCACGGGGCATCGTCACGGGCCGCAACGTCGGTACGGCGACCGTAACGGCCGAAACGGCCGAAACGGCCTCCGGCGACGCCCGATGCGCGATCGGCATCACGGTCCGCTCCTCGAACACGACGTGGATCGATGCGCCGCTGAGCGACGGAATCATTTTCAGCCGGTTCGTCCAGTTGCCGGCCAATACGGTCATGCAGGGCTTCGACGTCGACTCCCGCGGCGAAATTTTCTACACGCAGGTGACCGATCGATACAAAATTCTGGTTTCGCGCAGTATGCCCGACCGACAGGCTACGGAGTACATGACCCTCTGTTTCCACGGCCACTCCTCGAACATGGCCGTCGAAGAGGCGGGCGACGAGCGTTTCGTCTGGGTAGGCAATTACGCCAATCGGGTGGACGACGGCAACTACTGGCACGAACAGGTCGTCTCGCGCATCCGCTACAACCCCGGCTCGACCCACTACCCGTGGAACTCCGACGAAAATTATTTCATCGAAGCCGGCTGCCTCAACATGAATCCCGCCGTCGACGCGGCGAACGACCAGCTGGCCATCCTCTACACCCGTGTCGACACTCCGGGCCGTTACTGCTGGGTGGTCTATTCGCTCAGCGAAGCGAAAGCCCTTCCCGAAGAGACCGTCACGCTGCAACCGCTCTCCTACGGCGGCGAAACGGAGAGCTATCCGCTCCGAAAAGACGTCACGCCCGAGGTGCGCGTCCGCAATCTCTCGCGGCTGCAACCTCTCGCGCGATTCAGCATTCCGACGCCCGCCATCGCATGGCAGGGATACGAGATACACGACGGCCGCATGTATCTCATGGAGGGAACGAGCGGAAACAACGACGGTACGACGGGAGAAGCCTACATGACAGTCTACGATTTCGAAGGCCGCATCGTACAGTCCCGCACGAAAGTTCGGGCCGTCTCCGATCTGAAAGCGCTGACCGAAGCGGGCATCACCGAAAGCGGATACATCGAGTCCGAAGGGGTGAAAATCCGGCACGGGAAACTCTTTCTGGGATTCGCCTCGCAATCGAAAAAGGACGGCAACCGACGCCGCGCCAATATTTTCCAATACGAACTTCCTTAACTCAAACCGCACGAAGTCGGATTTCGCACGATTTTCGGAAAGATTTTCAAAGAAAATGAAAGAATCCGACCGTTACGACTGACTTTTAAGGACTTGTATTCGAATTTTCAAAGAAAAAATCCTATATTTGTATGAAGACATCCTATGTTTTGATCGGTACATTAATATATAGATGTCTAACTTAAATCAAATCGAATCATGCAACGACTACTCGCATTTTTCTTCGCGGCCGCGCTTCTGTGGACACCCGCATGGAGCCAGTCGGCCCCCGACGCCCTGGTGCCGGATCTTTCGCAGTACATTCTCACCCCGCCCGCGCCGCCTACTCCCCGCATCAACGGGGCGAAGGTCTTCGGGGCCCGTCCCGGCTCGGAGTTTCTCTTCGCCATACCGGCATCCGGAGACAGACCCATGACATTCGCCGCCGAAGGTCTGCCCAAAGGCCTCTCCCTCGATCCCTCGACCGGCTTCATCACGGGCCGCGTCAAGAAGCCGGGCACCTACCTCGTCAAACTCACCGCACGCAACGCACTCGGGGAAGCCACCCGCGAACTTCGCATCGTCATCGGCGAGCGGATCGCCCTCACGCCGCCCATGGGCTGGAACTCGTGGAACTGCTGGGCGCGCGACGTCACGCAGGAGCAAGTCCTCTCCTCGGCTCGTGCGATGGTCGAGTCGGGGCTCGTGAACCACGGCTGGACGTACATCAACATCGACGACGGCTGGCAGGGCCGGCGCGGCGGCCGCTACAACGCCATCCAGACCAACGACAAGTTCCCCGACATGAAGGAGCTCTCGGAGCAGGTACACGCCATGGGACTTAAACTCGGCATCTACTCCTCGCCCTGGATCGGAACCTACGCCGCGCACATCGGATCGTACTCCGACAACCCCGACGGCGAGAACCAGTGGATCAAGGATGGCAACCACAACGAGAATTTCCGCTACGAGAAACCCGGCGGCAACTACTGGCAGGACCGCAAGGAGATGTACCGCCACGGCGCCTACTCCTTCGTCGAGGCCGACGCACGCCAGTGGGCCGACTGGCAGATCGACTACCTCAAATACGATTGGAATCCCAACGATCTCTACCACGTAAAGGAGATGCACGACGCGCTTCGCGCAACGGATCGCGACATCGTATACAGCATCTCCAACTCGGCACCCTATGCCGACGCTCCGCTATGGGTGGAGTATACCGACTGCTGGCGCACCACGGGCGATATTCGCGACACGTGGAAAAGCATCTCATCCATCGGCTTCGAACAGCAGCGCTGGGCGCCCTTCTGCGGCCCCGGACACTGGCCCGACGCCGACATGCTCGTCGTGGGACTCGTCGGATGGGGCCCCAAGCTCCACTATACGAAGCTCACGGCCGACGAACAGTATACGCACATGTCGCTCTGGGCCATGCTCGCTTCGCCGCTGCTCATCGGCTGCGATCTGGCACGGCTCGATCCTTTCACGAAATCGCTGCTTACCAACGACGAGGTGATCGCCGTCAACCAGGATCCGCTGGGCGTGCACGCCGCGGCGATCTGGGAAAAGGAGGGACGGGTGATTTACGTCAAGCACCTCGAAGACGGTGCGATGGCCGTAGGGTTGTTCAACAAAACCCTCGAACCCGCGAAGATCGGTTTCACGCTCAAACAACTCGGCATCAGGGGTACGCAGGTCGTGCGCGACCTGTGGAGACAGAAAGACCTCACGACCACCGACAAGGGCTTCGAGACACAAGTCCCGCCCCACGGGGTGGTGCTGGTCAAGATCGCACCCGGAAATCCGACACAAAACGACCTGAAAAAATAGAACGCAGCTTCCTGCAAACGAAAAAGGATACGACGCACGTCGTATCCTTTTTCGTTTGCGGTCCCCCGAACGGGAAGCGTTCCGCCTACTTGCGCTTCGTGCCTTTCTTTCCGGAACGGCTCTGCGCCTCCTGCTGGCGCATCAGCTCTTCGTAGCGCAACTGGAACTTCGACTTCTTCTTGTTCTTCGCCTTGTTGGCGTTGGCCTCCATGACGGCGTGAATCTTCCCGTCGTCCACCATGCGGCGGATCAGGAAGGTCTGGGCGATGGTCAGCAGGTTGAACAGCAGGTAGTAGTAGCACAGACCGCTCGAATAGTCGTTGAACCAGCAGAGCATGAAGATCGGCATCATGTAGACCATCATGAACTTCATGCCCGCCATCTGCGGCTGTGCGGAGGCCGTCTGCTGATAGCTCATATAGGAGAACCCGAAGGTCGAGAGCGCCATGAGCAGCGCGAACAGACTCACGTGGTCGCCGTAGAAGGGGATCGAGAAGGGCAGATTCAGGATGCTGTCGTACGACGACAGGTCGTGCGCCCACCAGAGCGACTGCCCCCGCAACTCGATCGACGAGGGGAAGAAACGGAACATGGCGATCAGGATCGGGAGCTGGATCAGCATCGGGATGCACCCTCCCAGCGGATTGATGCCCGCCTTCTTGTAGAGGGCCATCATCTCCTGCTGCTTCTTCATCGCGTCGTCCTGCTTGGGATACTTGGCATTCAGGGCGTCGATCTCGGGTTTGATGATGCGCATCTTGGCCTGCGAGATATAGCTCTTGTAAGTCAGCGGCGAAACGATGATCTTGATGAGGATCGCCAGGATGAGGATGATCCAGCCGAAGCTCGGAATATACTGCCGCAGGAAATCGAAGACGGGGATCACCAGCCAGCGGCTCACCCACCCGATAATGCCCCAGCCCATGGGGATCAGCCGGTCGAGCAGCAGCGATTGGCCCTGTGCGTCGTCGATCTTCTTCAACACGGCGTACTTGTTGGGACCGAAGTAGAACGAGAAGTCGTACTGTTCGGTCTGGGCCGTATAGGGTACGGCCATCGTGGCCGAAAAAGCCTTGATAAGCCCCGAATCGGGCGATGCGGTATCGTACGCCACGTCGGCGTAGAGGAAGTCGTCGCGGGCGATGAGCACCGACGAGAAGAACTGCTGCTTGAAGGCGATCCACTCCACCGACGAAGAGATCTTCTCCTCCTTGGCCCCCTCGCTCATCGACAGGTCGTCGATCGACCCTTCGCCCGGAACGCGGTAGGCGACCGTCGTGTACATGTTCTCGTTCTTGAAACCGCGCTCGTTCTGGTAGGAGGTGTTGCTCCACGCGATGCCGATGCTGCTCTGGTTGGCCATGTAGGGGGCCATCCCGACCAGACGCACCGTGTAGTCGACCAGATAGTCGCGCGAGGGCGTCGCCTCGTCGTAGACCACGTAGCGGTATTCCAACGCCGCGCCCTCGGCGACGGGCAGCCGCATACGGACGATCTGCGCCGTGTCGGTACGGATGACCGGATCGGCCGTGAAGGTATATTCCGACGTATTGACCTTCACGTTGTTCAGGCCGTTTTTGATGAAAAACGACAGATCGAACTTCGCGCTTTCGGGGACGAACATCTCGATCGGTTCGTTGCGTTCGCCCTGACGGCCGTAACGGGTATAGTCTTTGAGCGTCACGGAGCGCACGATGCCTCCTCCGGTCGAAAAGCGCACCTTCATCACGTCGTTCTCTACGACGATCTCCTGCGGCGCAGCGTTCTTGGCCGCGGCGAGGAAATCACCCAGCACGGCCACTTCGCGTGCCAGACGAGTCGAATCGGGCGTCGCCGCACCGAGCGACTCCACGACCGGCGCTGCGGCCACGGCCGACGAATCGGGGACGACGGGCTGCGTCAATTCGGGATGGGCCGCCTGATAAGCGGCCAGCTCCTCCTGATATTTCTGTTGCTGCCGGGAACTGTAAATCGTGAAACCGAAAAACAGAATCCCGATAAGTACGATGCCTATGATTGATTTTTTATCCATTCGAAATTTCTCGACGCGAGGGGATTAGTTACCACTGTATTTCAACGCCGCAGCCACGAAGGCCACGAACAGGGGATGCGGACGCTGCACCGTACTCTTGTACTCGGGATGATACTGCGTGCCGACGAACCACGGATGACCGGTCAGCTCGACCACCTCGACCAGCCCCGTTTCGGGATTGACGCCTGCGGGGATCATGCCGTGCGACTCGAAATCGCCCAGATAATCGTTGTTGAACTCGTAACGGTGGCGGTGCCGCTCGACGATGTCGGTCGCACCGTAAGCGGCGGCGGCTTTCGAATCGGGCCGCAACTGGCAGGGATAACCGCCCAGACGCATCGTGCCGCCCTTGGCCGTCACACCCTTCTGCTCCTCCATCAGGTCGATGACCGGATGCTTGGTCGAAGGCTCCATTTCGGTCGAATTGGCATCCTTCATCTTCAATACGTTGCGCGCGAACTCGATCACGGCGCACTGCATACCCAGACAGATGCCCATGAACGGCACGCCGTGCTCGCGGGCATACTTCACGGCCGCGATCTTCCCCTCGATGCCGCGGTTGCCGAAGCCCGGCGCCACGAGGATGCCGGCCATCCGGCCCAGTATCTCGTCGACGTTCGCATCGTCGATCTTCTCCGAATTGACGTAACGCAGCTTGACCTTGCAGTCGTTCATCGCGCCGGCATGGATGAAGGCTTCGCTGATCGACTTGTAGGCATCGGGCAGTTCGGTATATTTTCCCACCAGCGCGATCTCGATCTTGTGGTGCGGATTCTTGACCTTCTCCACGAAAGCCTTCCACTGCTCCATATCGGGTTCGCAGTCGGCCGGAAGGTCGAGTTTCGAGAGCACCACCTCGTCCAGATGCTGATCGTGCATACGCAACGGCACCTCGTAGATCGTAGGCACGTCGATCGATTCCATCACGGCGTTGGCGTCGACGTTGCAGAAGAGCGCCACCTTGCGGCGAAGCCCCTGCGACAACGCCCGTTCGGTGCGGAGCACCAGGATGTCGGGTTGCAGACCGTTTTCCATCAATGCCTTGACCGAATGTTGCGTAGGCTTGGTCTTCAATTCGCCCGAAGCGGCCATGTAGGGGATCAGCGTCAGGTGCACGAGCGCCGTATCGCGGTAGCCGAGCGCATAGCGCAGCTGGCGCACCGACTCGATGAAGGGCAGCGACTCGATGTCGCCCACCGTGCCGCCCAGTTCGGTGATGATGATGTCGTAGACCTTCTGCTGCGCCAACAGTTGAATGCGCCGCTTGATCTCGTCGGTGATATGGGGGATGACCTGCACGGTCTTGCCCAAGTAATCGCCGCGGCGCTCCTTTTCGATGACGCTTTTATAGATTTTGCCCGTGGTGACGTTGTTGGCCTTCGAGGTGGTGATCGACGTAAAGCGCTCGTAGTGCCCCAGATCGAGGTCGGTCTCCGTACCGTCTTCGGTGACGTAGCACTCGCCGTGCTCGTAGGGGTTGAGCGTCCCGGGATCGATGTTGATGTAAGGGTCGAGCTTCTGGATGGTCACCGTATAGCCGCGCGCCTGCAACAGGCGGGCGATCGATGCCGAGATGATGCCTTTGCCCAGCGAAGAAGCCACGCCGCCGGTAACAAAGATGTACTTCGGTTTTTTGAGTTTCATATCCTCTTTTGAACGTATATGGTCTGAAAAGTTTTTTGTTAATAACTCGTCCGCGGCCGCACCCTCGCAGGCACGGTCGGCCCCGCCGGCCGCAACGGCGGCCTATGCCTCGCGATCCTCCGACTCCCGGGCCGCTTCGCGGTCGATGAGCTTCACCTTCTCGATCGTGTCGGCCATTTCGCGCTTGGCGCGCTCGATCTTCTCGCGCACGTCGGCGATCAGCGCCTCGGCGCCTTTCGAATGGGCGAAGAAACCGATGTTGTTCTCCAACAGGGCGATGTCGGACTCCAACTGCTTCACCCGATTGTAGAGACGGTCGCGTTCGGTGCGGATCCGGCGGTCGCCCGACGCCTTGAAGGCCGAGACCTTCTCGCGGAACCGCGACATCGAACGGTCGCGCTCCGAACCGCGCAGCACCGAGAAGAGCGTATCGACGCACTCCTTGTAGCGCTTCTGTATCTCGTCCTTACGCTTGATGGGCACGAAACCGATCTCGCTCCAACGGCGCTGGAACTCCTTGATCATCTCGAAACCGCCCTCCTTGACGTCGGCTGCGGCCATTTCGTCCAGAAGCGCCTGCTTGCGGACGAGGTTCTGCTCGTACTGGCCGTCCACGTCCGAGAAGTGCGCCGCCTTGCGCTCGAAGAACTTGTCGCACGCGGCACGAAAACGCTTCCACACCTGATCGGAGTAACGGCGCGACACGGCGCCGATCTCCTTCCAGCGAGCCTGCAAGGCGATCAGTTCATCGGTCGTCTTCTTCCACTCCTCGCTCATCTGCAACGCTTCGGCCGCTTCGCACAGCTCGTTCTTCAATTGAAGGTTGTGCTCCATTTCGGTCTTCACATCGGCATAGAAGCGGCGCTTGGCCTCGAAAAACCGGTCGCACGCCGTACGGAACCGCTCGTAGATACGGGTATTGTCCTTCTTCGGCGCGAAGCCGATCGTCTTCCACACCTTCTGGATCTCCAACAGACGGTCGCTGGCCCGGTTCCACTCCTTGCGCGTGGTGTAGAGCTGCTGGGCAAGCTCTTCGGTCTGCTCGCAGAGTCCCGCTTTCAGTTCGAGATTTTTCGTCTGCTCGGCCTTGATGTTCTCGAAGAAGGCCTGATGCTGCTTGTTTATACGGCTCGAAGCCTCCTTGAAACGCTCCCAAAGCGTCTCTTTGAACTCATTGGCGACGGGGCCCGTCTCACGCCACTCGTCGTGGAGTTTCTGCAATTTGTGAAATGCCTCCACGATCGACGGTTCCAGAACCAGCGCCTCGGCCGCTTCGCACAGCGCGAGCTTCTGCTCGTAGTTCTTTTTCAGATCGAGGTCGCGCAACTCCTTGTTGATCTTGATGAAGTTGTAGAAATTCTCGACATGCAGGTTGTAGGTCTCCCACAGATCCTTGACGTTCTGCTGGGGAACCAGCCCCGTCTCCTTCCAGCGCTGCTGCAATTCGCGGAACTTGGTGAACGTATGGTTGAGCGTCTCGTCCGAGTTGACCAGTTCCTTCAACTCCTCGATGATCTGCAACTTGATTTTCAGGTTGGCTTCCTTCTCGGCGTCGAGCGACGCGATGAACTCGTCGCGGCGGCGGCGGTACTCCTTGAACAGGTCTTTGAGCCGAAGTTCCTGCGCATCGGCAGCAGGCACGAACTCCGCTTCGTCGCCGCCGGCTTCGACAAAAGCCCTGCGCTGCGCCTCGACCTCGGCGCGGTGCGCCTTGTAGAAGGCTATCTTGACGGCTTCCACCACCCGGCGTAGCGACTGCACCGGCTCCTCGTCGAGCATCTTGGCGAACAGGGAGACCATCTCCTCCTCGCTCCGGCCGTCGAAAAGCGCATCCGACGCTCCGGCCGCACCTTCGTCCACCGCTTCACCGTCTGCCGGCTCCTCCTCGTCGAGCCCCGCGCTCCGCGCGGCCAATGCAGCCTCCTCGTCCGCGAAATCGATCCCCTCGGCCGGTGCGGCGCCCGCTTCCCCGGCAAACGCTACGGCCGGAACAGCCGTCTCCGGCTCTTCCACCGGTGCGGCCCCGACAGGCTCCTCCGCAGGAGCGGCAGCCTCCACGGGCGGCTCGGCGGCAGTCTCCCCGACGGCGGCCGCCACGGGTTCCCCCGCGGGATCTTCGGCCGGTACGGCGACGGTTACAAGCTCCGCTGCGGGAGCCTCGGAAGCGGACGTTTTCTGCACATCTTCAGCATTGCTGACTTGTTCCTCCGGAACAGAGGGGTTGGTGATTTTAGTAGCCATCTTACGCTAAGTTTTGATTAACCATGGTATATACTCGCGCATATACATCTGGCAAAGATACCATTTTCAGAAGATTTTCACAATTTTTTTCGGGATTTTAACTATCTTAGCGGGAAATTAACGGCCGTTTTCGTCGAGCGAAGACAGCGACCGCCTGAGGGCCGAGCCGGACGCGGGAAACGAAGAGGCACATTCACACCAGCTACCGATTATGAGTCACCGCATTCTTTTGGTCGACGACGAAGACGACATCCTCGAATTCGTCCGCTACAACCTCCAACGCGAAGGTTACGAAGTGTTCACCGCCCGCGACGGCGCCGAAGGGGTCGCCCGCGCACTCGAAGTGCATCCGCATCTGATCCTGCTCGACCGGATGATGCCCCGCATGGACGGGCTCGAAACCTGCCGCCGCCTGCGCGAGCACGACGAACTGAAAGACACGATGATCGTCTTCCTCACGGCGCTGGGCGAAGACGAGCACCAGCTCACGGGATTCGCCGCCGGAGCCGACGACTACATCAGCAAACCGATCAAGATGCACATCCTGGTCAGCCGTCTGAAAGCGATCCTCAAACGCATCGGCGCCGGCGATGCGGCACCCCGCGATACGGGCGGCGTCACGATCGATCCGGCCCGTTACATCGTCAAACGCAACGGGGAGGAGATCTCCCTGCCGCGCAAGGAGTTCGCGCTGCTGACGCTGCTGATGTCCGATCCGGGACGGCTCTTCTCGCGCGAGGAGATCTACTCCCGCGTATGGGGCGAGGACGTAGTGGTCGGCGACCGCACGATCGACGTCCACATTCGCAAACTGCGGCAGAAGATCGGCGACGAACACATCATCACCGTCAAGGGCGTAGGTTACAAGTACGAGAAATAACGCAGACAATGGCTGCGCAAAGCGCCCATCGCTCCGCCTTGCGAAAAATCGGGAAAGGAGAACGGGCGGCGGATGCACCGTCGAAAACGCGGGATTCTTCCCGAAGAATCGATCGGGAAGTTCTCCCCTTTCTCAGTTTTTCTTGTGCTTTTGGCTTGATC
>ENA-USUJ01002663-USUJ01002663.1-human-gut-metagenome-genome-assembly--contig:-NODE-2663-length-13105-cov-41.847406_pt1 | contig 13105 bp, 8 predicted proteins | sample MGYA00250061_ERZ773398 | MGnify/ENA primary metagenome ERZ773398 (study PRJEB29103, sample SAMN06111992) | human gut metagenome | biome: human gut; feature: ankylosing spondylitis patient; material...
GAGGTGTTTTTCAGAAACTGCAAGCAGAAACTCGCCTTTGATAAATGCCAGCTTCGGAAGCAGCGAGGCATCGAAAGAATGTGGCTGCTTCTTTCGCTTGTGCATTTCCTTTGCTGCACGCTTCCGGATTATAGGGGCGCTTTTGAAAAAGGCTTTGCCTATTTTCGAGAGCGTCTGTTGCAGGCATAGGGTGAGCTTCAGCGCTATGCTCAAAGAAAAGTTTGGATGCTTTTTGGAATTTGCTCATTCATAGTTTTTTAGCTGAATAATGTCCTGCCGTCAGCGCAGTGCTTTTCGCCAAAAATGCATCCTAACGCAACGGCTAATGCAGCGAAAAAGCGAAACCAGACTGGGACGCTTGCGATTGCATCTACAATAGGCTGCAAACGCTCAAATGCGCTTGACATATCAAGCATCTCTAATCCTGTTATTTCAACCATAAATTTATCCAAGTGAGGCACAACCTGTTCAAGGAACGTTGATTCTCCAAACCAGCTCAGCACGCCTTCCACCAGCCCTTGCAGTGCAATAGCGGATGATACAACGCTTCCCATAGAACAGAGCGCCCCGACAAAAGGTTTGTAGCCGCATGGAATTGTTGTAATAGAAGTAAATGCCGTTAAACATTGATAGTTGGGTAAAAGAAGAATCCAAAGACAGGAATGCCTAACGCGAGTATTAACAGAATTTCCCATCCGTTTGTACCTTTCGGACTCGTGAGTTCCCCAATAATTCCGCAAACTACCAAAACACCTGCAGCTCCAGCTGTAATAATCAACGGAAGCGCAGGATTCCAGCTTTCGCCCTCATGTTTCACACTCACCCAGTTTGCAACAATTCCAATGCCGGCAGCCAGCAGCAAAATCCACCAATTCGCACTTTCCATCAGCGCCATTGTAAGACCTATTGGTGCAAGAATCCACGACATGGAGAGTTCTGCCCCTATCAGCAATGCCAAAACAATCAACAGGATGCATACAAACACCAATCCGCTTCCATCAACTTCCGGCACCAGTTCAATCAGAATGTACATCCTCACTTTCCTCCCCTATCCGCCTAATAAATTCGCTCCGGGGGCAAAACGTGCTGCCTTGCACCCGGAGCGTTGTCTTTGGTATGCGGAATTTTATTGCAGGTCGCGGTAACGGTAGTACGTCACTTCGTAGCTGTCCTGCTCATAGCTGACCGTTTCGTTCCACCAGTAGTTTTCATAGCGCTGATGTCCATCCGCCGTTCCGTTCTTAGAAAGTGGCTCATAGCTGCTCATGTATTCCCAATTTCCAGTACCCGGCTTATAGTTGGAACCCGTATACTCAGCATAGGAATAGTACCATTTGTTGTAACCTGTGTTATAGTAGTGCCAACGGGAGTAATGGTACACAGGAATCGAGTACGTTTCCGTCTCCACCTTCGTTTCCACCTGACGGGTAGAACTGCTGCTGACCGGGGTGGTAGACCACTGCGTCCATGCAGACCACTGCGGCGGCGGGGTCGGCGTCGTTGTAATCGTAGGCGTAGGTCCTTTCGTAATCGGCGGCGTCGTCACAGGCGGATTCGTCACCGGCCGCTTCGTAACGGGCGGCTTCGTCGTCGTGGTACTTGTGTTGTTCGAGGCGGAATTGCTGCTGATGAGCGCCGTTTTCTCATTCGAGGACAGCTGCCGCCCTTCCTTGGTCGTCGCGGCAACATAGTAGGTATAATTGTAGTTCGCATTTGCTGACGTGTCCTTGTAGGACAGCGCCGAACCGCTGTAAATCAGCTGGAAGTTCTTGTCGTAATTGGTGCGGCGGCGATAGAGGCTGTAATTCGTCGCGCCGCTGACAGTCGTCCACTCCAAGCTAACCGCCTTGCCGCTGACGTTGGCATACAGCGTCGGCGGATAGACCGTCACGGTCGTGTTCGCGTTATTCGGCGCAGACGTAGGCGCCGCTGTCGGGGCAGGTGTCGCCGCCGCGGAGGTCTGCCGACTCCACGCCAGCGCATACAGAATGCGGTTCTGCGCGTCCATGAAGTTCAGGCACTGCTGATACTGCTCCGCCGCTTCCGCATAGTTCCCTTCGTTTTCCGCCACACGCCCATTCAAGTATGCCGCCCATTCCGCAACGCTGGGAATGTTGACGCCGTTCGCGCGGAGGTTCGTCAGGCGCTCATCAAAGCTCGTGTTGATGACAAGCGCGTCGATATACATCGGAATCAGCGTGTAGTTATTAGCCGACGCGTCCGCAAGCCCCAGCGTGTAGTAATAGAAGGCGTTGCTGCCCTCGTAATTTCCAAGTTTCTGGAAATCTTCCGCCAGCGTCGTGATGTTCACCGAATCATCCTGCAGGTTCATCAAGTAACGTTCCAGCCGCGAAAGCGCGTCCTGATACCGCTCGGCAATCGTCCCCTGCGTTTCCGCAAAGACAACGCCCGTCAGCACCAAAGCCAGCGCCACCATAGCCGCTACCAAGCGTGAGAATCTTTTCATTTCCTTTTCCTCCTTTTTCCTTCCGCCCATTTTGCGATTTTTCTCTGCCGTGATCCGCTTCCCCAGACTGCACTCCGGACGCATAGCGGTGCAGGCTGCGTCCGGAGCGTGTCTTTTGTGGGGCGGAAAGCAAACCGCAATAAGTGGAAGGGGGACGGGCTTTCCGCGGCAGGCGTCGTGTAACCGGTGTATTCGATGCCTGTCCCGAATTTCTTCGGCATTTTTAGCATACCACGAAGCGCGGTTGCATGGTAGTCCACTTTTTCGCGATTTTCCGCCACTTTTCCAAAAACGACAAACACCCCCGCACCACGTTCGGCGCGGGAGTGCAAGGAAACATCAGAAATTACGGGACATATCGTACTTGGAATAGAACTCTTTGCGGAAATCAAGGAAGCAGTCGTTGGCAATGGCTTCGCGAATCTGCTCCATCAGGTGAATCAGGAAGCGCAGGTTGTGAATTGACGCAAGCCGTCCGCCGGTGATTTCGCCCGCCTTGAGCAGGTGGCGCACATACGCGCGGGAGAAATGCTGGCAGGCGTAGCAGTCGCATTCGGCGTCAATCGGGCCGAAATCGTGCGCGTACTGCGCGTTCTTGACGACGACGCGCCCCTTGCTCGTCAGCACCGTGCCGTTGCGGGCGATTCGCGTCGCCAGCACGCAGTCGAACATATCCACGCCGCGCAGCACGCCCTCCAGCAGGCAGTCCGGCGTACCGACGCCCATCAAGTAGCGTGGCTTGTTGACCGGCATGTACGGCGCGATTTCATCCAGCATCTCGTACATCACGGGCTTCGGCTCACCGACAGACAATCCGCCGATGCCGTAGCCGATGAAGTCCATATCCGCCAGCGTCTTGGCGCTCTCAATGCGCAAATCCTTGTAGAACGCGCCCTGCACGATGCCAAACAGCGCCTGATCCTCCTTCGTGTGGTGCTTCTTGCAGCGCTCCGCCCAGCGGTGGGTGCGCTCCATGTTGATTTTCGCGGTGTTGTAATCGCAGGGGTACGGGCTGCACACGTCAAACGCCATGCAGATATCCGACCCTAACTTCTGCTGGATATCCATCGACTCTTCCGGCCCGATGAAGTGGCGCGAACCGTCCAGATGGCTCTGGAACGTCACGCCCTCCTCCTTAATCGTGCGGATACCCGCGAGCGAAAATACTTGGAATCCACCGCTGTCGGTCAGAATCGGCTTGTGCCAGTCCATGAAGTTGTGCAGGCCGCCCGCCTCCTGCACGAGGTTTTCGCCGGGGCGCAGGTGCAGGTGGTAGGTGTTCGACAGCAGAATCTGCGTGCCGATTTCCTCCATCTCGCGGGGCGTCATGGCTTTCACGCACGCTGCCGTGCCGACGGGCATGTAAATCGGCGTTTGAATGTCGCCGTGCGGCGTGTGCAGCACGCCCAGCCGCGCGCCAGACTGCTTGCAAATGTGCTTGAGTTCATAGGAAAAAGGTTGTGTCACGGCTCAATTCCTCCGTTGTCCGGGATGTCGGGGTTCAAAATCGCTTCGGCAGAGTTGTTGAAGCGGATGGCCATATCGGTCAGTTCTTCAGCGTAGCAGTTCCAGATGGAGCCGCACGGAAGGTTCTGGAAGGTCATGATTTCCTTGCGCGTCGGATGCTCGAACACCAGCCGGTAGCCCCACAGGGCAATCTGCTGCCCCGCAATGCCGCGCCCATACTTATTGTCGCCCCACAGCGGCGCGCCCATGTTCGCCATCTGCACGCGGATTTGGTGATTCCGCCCCGTTTGCAGGCGGATGGCACACAGCGCCGTGCCGTTCTTGCGCGCAAGGCACTCGCCGGACAGCATCGCCAGCTGCGCGCCCTTCTCGTCCGCGTCGCAGATTTCGACCTTGTTGAGGTACTCGTTCTTTTTCAGGTAGTCGATGCAGGTGAAGCGGTCTTTGACGCGCCCCTCGACGACGCAGAGGTACTCGCGCCCCATCTCGTGCTCGCGCATCTGCGCAGACAGCCGGGACGCCGCCTTGCTCGTGCGCGCAAAGACCATCAGCCCGCCAACCGGGCGATCCAGCCGGTGCACCAGCCCCAGATACACCGTGCCGGGCTTGTTGTACTTGATTTTGATGTACTCCTTGAGCTGCGTGAGGATATCGGTATCGCCCGTCTTGTCCGCCTGCGAGAGCATATTCGGCGGCTTGACAGCGACGATAACGTGGTTATCTTCATACTGCACGTCGATATTCGCCAGCTGATGCAGCGGGAATTCGTTCATTTGACCGACCACCTTCCGCTTGCGCCGCAGGGCAGCACGCCGCCCGTCGTCACCGGCAGGCAAAGTTCCTGCGCGTCGATGATTCCCCCATGGCGGCTGCTGACGCACTTCAGCAGCATATTGCTGAGGACGCTGGCCTGAAAGCCCGTCGTGTAGCTGTTGATGAGGAAGAACAACGGCTTGTCGGACAGCACCTTTGCGCTCGTATCGACCAGCCCGAACAGTTCGTTTTCCAGCTTCCACACCTCGCCCGACGGCCCGCGCCCGTAGCTCGGCGGATCCATCAGGATGCCGTCGTAGGTGTTGCCTCGGCGGATTTCCCGCTGCACAAACCGCAGCGCATCCTCGACAATCCAGCGGCTTCTTTCCTCCGGCAGCTTCGATAACTCGCGGTTCTCCTTGCCCCACTGAATCATGCCCTTCGCGGCATCGACGTGGGTGACGTGCGCGCCCGCCGCCATGCAGGCCAGCGTCGCGCCGCCGGTGTAGCCGAACAGGTTCAGCACGCGGATATCCTTGCGCCCGCTATTGCGGATGAGGTCGCCCATCCACACCCAGTTCGCCGCCTGTTCCGGGAAAAGCCCCGTGTGCTTGAATCCCGTCGGGCGGACGTAAAACCGCAAATCTTGATGCTGTATCGTCCAGCGCTCCGGCAGGCGGGTCAAAAACTCCCACTCGCCGCCGCCCTTTTCTGAGCGGTGATAATGCGCCTGCGCCTGTTTCCACAGCGCCGGGTCTGCCTTGGGCCAAATCGTCTGCGGATCAGGCCGCCGCAAAATGACATTCCCCCACCGTTCGAGCTTCTCCCCGTCGCCCGTATCCAGCACCTCATAATCTTCCCATGTATTCGCTAAAAACATAACTTCTCCTTTATTTTGGAGGAGCCCCAAGGGGCGTTGCCCCTTGACCCCACAAGGGAGTTCCTCCCTTGACCCTTTCGCGCGATTCAGTTGGTGACACTTTCAGGCTACGCCCGCGTGTTTATTGTGGAAAAAATACAATTTCCAATATCATTCAAGTTGCATGGAGGGCGACCGCCCGAAGGTTTCCAAAGGGCGATCGCAGGCTTCGCCTGTTTGCATTGCCCTTTGGTCGCCTCCGCAGAAGAGAAATCCCCTGCTGCATAATGACAAAGAAGCAATTGTCAAAACTCTTCATCATCGACTAATCTTGAAAGGACATCCCCATTGAGCTGCACCAGCCGCCGCACAACCTCCTGCACATACAGCCTGTCCAGCCCTTCCAGCGCCGGGTCAACCTCCACCGCTTCCCGCAGTGCCGACCAGTCCCCCGTCGCCGCCAAGGCAGCTAAGCGGTTCGTCTCGTCGATGTCCATCATGATTTCCGCCAGCGGCGCAGGGACGCGAATCCCCTGCGGCTGCACCAAGCCGTCCGTCAAATGCAGGTCGCTTTCGATAATCGCGTTCGGCGGCAGCTGCGGCAGTTCCCCGCGATTTTGATGCGCCACTGCCGGAATCACCGCCGTTTCCTTCCGCAGAATCGCCAGCGCAAGGCGAACAGGGCGCGTCGGCGGCGTATCCTTCAATAGCATCAGCTGCGCCGTCATGCCGTCGGGCGTTTTTGCCCCCTCGTGACCAATCGTGTTCATGTGGGCAATGCGCTCTTTGCGCTTCTCGATGCTCTCGCCGAACGTCGGGTTCTCTTCGGGGATGTAGTCATCCTCCGCCGCCAGGAACTCCGCGTGGCGCACCACGTCACCCACGGCAATCGCGTCGTACCAGCCCAGCCAGCGATGCGTCAGGCGGCCGAGCTTGTCCTCCTCCGCCATCTGCCGAAGCGCGGGAATCAAATCAACATTCTTGCCCTTTTCGCGCAGGGACACGAGGAACGAGAAGCCCGGCAGACCCGCCGTGACCGCCTCGACCGCGTCATCCTTGCGAAAGAGCGCCTTTGCCAGCCGCGGCACGGTGTTTCCGCGATAGGCGGCATCATCCAGCCCATACGCCTGAAAACCCGCGCCGAGGAACAGCTGCGTCGTGCGGGCGACGGGCTGCCCCAGCGTCACGACAATCGCTTTCGGGCAGGCGGAGCGCATATTGCGGCACAAATCCAGCACCACTTCGCCCTGACGGAGCGTATGCAGCAGCCCCTCAATGCCGCCGTGGACGCGCGCCTGATCGCTCAGACCGGGGTCATCCTCCTTCACGCCGCCAAGGGCCTCCTGATCTTGCCGGAAGCGCGTCGCCGCCATGCAGTCGCCCGCATAAACGACGCAGTCCGCGCCCATGAGTACTTCCTGCCGATTACCGGAAACGATGACCTGCGCCTTGCGGCCGCTGGCGTAGACAATGGCCTCGGCATAGTGCTGGAGGACATCGCGCATGGCGGCGTTTTTCTCCTCCACCGCGAGAATGCCATCCTCTTTGCCGGCGTAGAGGAAATCGACGAGCAGGAATGGCAGATGCATCGGAATATCCTGCCCGATGAAGGCGAACTTAAAAGGCATGGTACAGCCCCGCTTTCTGGATACTTTGACATTCTATCTTACCATGAAACACGCCAAAAGTAAAGCCCGGAACGATGGTGTTGCGCATCGTTCCGGGGGAAAGAAAGTTTGTTTCGGTTCTTTGGGTGAATTGCTTTTGGATTCTAACTAACAGGACTTGTCCGCAGCAACCAGAGGGCTTTCCGGTCGCCCTCTGGACTCCTTCGGCGCCGCCACTCTTGGGGTTTCATGTTTCTTGACTGATGCCGGAAGTTTATTCCAGAGCATCTAATCCGAACCGCAGGTTCGCCGGATAAACACGCGGGCATAGCCTGAAAGTGTCACCAACCCAATCGCGCGGAAGGGTCAAGGGAGGAACTCCCTTGTGGGGTCAAGGGGCAACGCCCCTTGCGGAGTCCAGAGGCAGAGCCTCTGGCGCCTCCCCCTCTTACGCCTTGTGCACCCGCACGCCCAGCTTGCAGTCCTGACCGTTGATCGACCAGTCGCGGACGATGAACGTGTCATCCATCGGGGCGCGCTCGACGACTTCCGCCAGCGTGCCGCGCTTGAGCATATCAGCGCCGCTCTCAATGGCGCTCGCCAGCACGTCGCCGCACTCGTAGCGCACATCCACGCGGTCGGTCACGTCGAAATCGGACTCCTTGCGCATCGTCTGCACCTTGCTGACGACCTCGCGGACATAGCCCTCCGCAATCAGCTCCGGCGTCAGGTTCGTGTCCAGCACAACCGTCACGCCCTTATCTTCCTGCGCGACGAAGCCCGATTTCTGCATCGGCGAAGTCAGCACGTCGTCCTTGCCCAGCGTGACCAAAGTGCCGTCAATGTCAAACGACACGGTTTCGCCGCGCTCGAACGCATCGACGACATCGTTGCCGTCCATCGTCTGCAGGTGCTGACCAATCTTGCCCAGCAGCTTGCCGTACTTCGGGCCAAGCGTGCGCATCTGTGGTTTCAGCTGATACGTCGTGAACTCGCGCGCAGACTCGGTGAACACAACTTCCTTCACGTTCAGTTCATCCTCGCACAGCGCCTGATAGCTTTCGGAGAAGGACGCGCCCTTGACGTAGAGCTTCGCGGCGGTTTGACGGGTCTTGATGTTCGCCAGATTGCGGCACGCGCGGCCCAGCTGCACCACTTCCACCAGCGCGTCCATCTGCGCTTCCATATCCGCGTCGATGGCGCTTTCGTCCGCCGTCGGGAAGTCGCACAGATGCACGGATTCCGGCGCGCCCGGCACGTTGTTGACCACCAGATTCTGATAGATTTCCTCGCTCAGGAACGGAATGAACGGCGCGCAGACCTTACTCAGCGACACCAGCACATGGTACAGCGTGGTGAACGCAGCGTCCTTGTCCTTCACATCGCCCTTGCCCCAGAAGCGTTCGCGGCCGCGGCGGACGTACCAGTTGCTCAGCTCGTCCACGAAGTCCTGAATCGCCAGGGCGGGCTCGGTCACGCGGTAGTTCCACAGGTCGTCATCGACGCGCTTGATGAGCGTGTTCAGCTTGGAGAGAATCCACTTGTCCATCAGGCTGAGCTGCTCGTTCTTGAGGTCATGCGCGGTCGGGTCGAAGTTGTCGATATCCGCATACATGGCAAAAAAGGCATACACGTTCTGCAAGGTGGCAAGGAACTTGTTCTGCCCCTCGCGAACCGCCTTTTCGGAGTAGCGGCTGGGCAGCCACGGCGCGGAGGTGGTGTAGAAATACCAGCGGAGCGCGTCGGCGCCGAACTTGTTCAGCTCATCAAACGGGCTGACGACGTTGCCCAGATGCTTGGACATCTTGCGCCCCTGCTCGTCCTGCACATGGCCCAGCACGATGCAGTTTTCAAACGGCGCACGGTCGAACAGCAGCGTCGAAATCGCTTCGAGGGTGTAGAACCAGCCGCGCGTCTGGTCGATGGCTTCGGAGATGAAATTCGCCGGGAAGTTCTGCTGGAACTCCTCCTGATGCTCAAAGGGATAGTGCCACTGCGCAAAGGGCATCGAGCCAGAATCGTACCAGCAGTCGATAACCGCCTTGTCGCGCACCATTTCGCCGCCGCACTTTTCGCAGCGGAGCTTTACGGCGTCGATGAAGGGGCGGTGAAGTTCAAGGTCTGCGCCGGGATCTTCAATCGCCATTTCGCGCAGTTCCGCGCGGGAGCCGACGACGTGCATATTGCCGCAGGAGCACTTCCACACCGGCAGGGGCGTGCCCCAGTAGCGCTCGCGGGACAGACCCCAGTCGTGGACGTTCTCCAGCCACGTGCCCATGCGCCCTTCCTTGATGTTTTCCGGCATCCAGTTGATGGTGCGGTTGTTACGCACGAGGTTGTCTTTCAGTGCCGTCATGCGGATGAACCACGTCGGGCGGGCGTAGTACAGCAGGGGCGTATCGCAGCGCCAGCAGAAGGGATAATCATGCGTGAACTGCGGCGCGCTGAACAGCAGCCCGCGCTCCTGCAAATCCGCCAGCACCAGCGGGTCGGCCTTCTTGACGAACACGCCCGGCCACTTCGTTTCCGCCGTCATGCAGCCCTGCGGATCAACAAAGTTGACGAACGGCACGTCGTTTTCGCGGCAGACACGGTTGTCGTCCTCGCCGAACGCCGGGGCAATGTGGACGATGCCCGTGCCGTCGGTCATGGTGACGTAGTTGTCGCAGATGACGAACCACGCCTTCTTGTCCAGCTTGCCGACGGCGAAGTCAAACAGCGGCACATACTCCATGCCCTTGAGCGCCGTGCCGGGCATTTCCGCCAGCACCTCAAACTTCTGCTCCGGGAACACCGTCTCCATCAGCGCCTTCGCCATGATGTACACACGGCCATCCTCCGCCTTGAAGCGGCAGTAGGTGTCGGTCGGGTTCACGCACAGCGCCATGTTCGACGGCAGCGTCCACGGGGTGGTCGTCCACGCCAGCAGGTAGGTGTTTTCCTCGCCCTTGACCGGGAAGCGGACGTACGCGGACGTTTCCTTGACCGTCTTGTAGCCCTGCGCGACCTCGTGGGAGGACAGCGCCGTGCCGCAGCGCGGGCAGTACGGGACAATCTTGTGCCCCTGATACAGCAGCCCCTTCTTCCAGATTTCCTTCAGGCTCCACCATTCAGACTCGATGTAGTCATTCTCATAGGTGATATACGGATGCTCCATGTCCACCCAGTAGCCGACCTGATCGCTCATGACCTCCCAGTCATGCAGGTACTTCCAGACGGACTTCTTGCATTCCTTGATGAACGGCTCGATGCCGTACTGTTCAATCTGCGGCTTGCCGTCCAGCCCCAGCGTCTTTTCGACTTCCAGCTCAACGGGCAGACCGTGGGTATCCCAGCCTGCCTTGCGCAAGACGCTGTACCCCTTCATCGTCCAGTAGCGCGGAATCAGGTCTTTGATGACGCGCGTTTCGATATGGCCGATATGCGGGCGGCCGTTGGCGGTCGGCGGACCGTCGAAGAACGTCAGCCGCTTTGCGCCGTCGCGGAAATGGAACGAACGGCGAACGATGTCCTTGTCTTTCCATAGCTGGGCGATTTCTTTCTCGCGCGCCGGGAAGTTCAAATCCTTGGCAACCTTGTTGTACATACCATGCACCTCATTCTTGTTGTCTCTGCTGCGGCGCAAACAAAAAAGTCCGCCCCAGCATGAAAATGCACTGGGACGGACGAAAATGCTTTTTGCGATTCATCCGCGGTACCACCCAACTTGACAGGCACGATGCCTATCCGCTCTGTGCAGGCGCACGCACCTGCTTTCTCGATAACGGGAGAACCCGTCTTTCCCTACCCGCTCCGCCGGACTTGCGCCCGTTCCGCCCGCGTCGCTTCGGAAAAGCGCGCTCCGGGGTGATTTGCCATCAGGCAGTCTTGACCGGGCTCACACCCTCCCCGGCTCGCTTTCCAAGGCTTGTCCTGCGCCGTCCCCATCCTTGCGCATTCCCATTCATTATAGCCGCATTTTCCCCTTTTTGCAAGGGGGATTTGCAAATTTTCCAAGGAGGCACCAGAGGCTCTGCCTCTGGACTCCGCAAGGGAGTTCCTCCCTTGACCCTTTCGCGCGATTGAGTTGAGCTTTCTTCCATAATATATGCGCGTGTTGCGCGGGGATTTCGCGCCTGCGGGCGCGACCAGAGGGCTTTGCGGTCGCCCTCTGGACTGCTTCGCCGCCCTCCGGAAGTTACTTGGCTGGTATCGCAACTTTTTTAGTTAGTGTGCCTTTCGTTCTCCAACTTACGCCATCAACCAACCGTACACAACCCCAAAAGTAGCGGCGCTGAAGGTTTCCAAAGGGCGATCGCAGACTTCATCTGTTTTCATTGCCCTTTGGTGCGCCTGCGGGCGCAGCCCCCTGCAGCAACCAAAATCCATCCGCAAAGAAACGAAAAACCCCCGCGGCACACACCGCAGGGGGACACATTTCACTTGCTGGAAGCTGCCGCCTTCTCTGGATACAACCGCTTCTGCAGCTTGCGGATGCAGGTAAAATAGCACGGGAACAGGAACAAATCCGCCAGTATCCACGCAACAGGGTTCGCAAAGCACGCGGCATCGTACCCCAGCGACGGGACAAGCAGCATCGCCACCACCGCGCGTCCGACAAGCTCCATCAGGCCTGCAATCATCGCAATCATGGTGTAGCCTAAGCCTTGAATGGAGAAGCGCACAATGTTCACAAACAAAAGCGGAATATACAGCACACTGTTGATAATCAGGAACTGCTGCGCCATGTCGATGACCAGCTGGCGGTCGGCACTGTCCTGACTGATGAACAAGCCCACCAGCGGCTTGCCGAAGAAGTAAATCGCCACAAACGCAAGGACGCAGTAGACACAGCCGATGATGGAGGATGCTTTCAAGCCCTGATTGATGCGGTCGAGTCTCTTCGCGCCGACGTTCTGCCCGGCGAAAGTCGCCATCGTCGAGGCGAGCGCATCAAACACGCAGCAGAAGAACATGCTCAGCTTGCCGCCCGCCGTGACCGCCGCGACTGCAATCGTGCCGATGCCATTAACGGCATATGTCACCGTCAGAGAGCCAATCGCCGTGATGGAATACTGCAGACCGAACGGGATGCCCATTGCCAGCAGACGGCGGACAAACGGCGCACGGATGCGCTTGTCCTCCGGCTGCATTTTGAGGATGGTGAATCGCTTGCGGATGACCAGCAGACACCAGAGGCCGCTGATGAGCTGGCTGATGACGGTCGCCCATGCCGCACCCTCCACGCCCATGTGGAACGCAAGGATGAATGTGTAGTCCAGCACGATGTTGAGCAGCGCGGCAATCGTGATGGCGATAACAGGCGTTTTGCTGTCGCCCAGTGAGCGCATCACGCCGCCGCACATGTTGTACAGCACCGTAACCGGAATCGCGAAGAAAACCGGCTGGATATAGGCGACCGACAGCGGCAGAATATCCTCCGGCGTGTTCAGCATCCGCAGGAGCTGCGGCGCGAAGAAGCCGGTCAGCAGTCCCATCAGCACAGAAATCACCGCACACAGGTACACGGAGTGCATCACATAGCGGCGCATTTCCGTCTCGTCCTTCGCGCCGAACGCCTGCGCAATCGGAATCGCGAAGCCGGAGCAGATGCCCATGCAGAAGCCGTTGATGAGGAAGTTCAGCGATCCGGTATCGCCCACCGCCGCCAGCGCCTCTGTGCCCAGCACGCCGCCGACGACCATGGTATCCATGAAGCTGTACAGCTGCTGGAACAGGAAGCCGCCCAGCAGCGGCAGGGAGAATGTCAGAATCAGTTTCAGAGGCGAGCCCTGCGTCATGTCACGGGTCACGTTTTTCTGCGCCATGTGGATGTCCTTTCGTTGATGCAGGATAGGGGAAAAATCACGTTTCATTGTCTCCTATGGGGAACGCCTATTTAATGTCTACTGAATAACCATCCGTTTTTCACGCGATTGCAGAAGTCCGAGTAGCCAATCCAGAAATTGCAAA
>ENA-USUJ01002680-USUJ01002680.1-human-gut-metagenome-genome-assembly--contig:-NODE-2680-length-13027-cov-7.044015_pt1 | contig 13027 bp, 13 predicted proteins | sample MGYA00250061_ERZ773398 | MGnify/ENA primary metagenome ERZ773398 (study PRJEB29103, sample SAMN06111992) | human gut metagenome | biome: human gut; feature: ankylosing spondylitis patient; material...
CCTGACCTTTTTCCTGCAATTCTTTTACACTTTGTAATATCCGATCGTGATCACTCCCTGCCAACAGATTGAATCCGTTTTCTACCAATTCCACCCATTCCGTTTCATTTCGCATCGTCACACAATACTTCCCGAAAAAATAAGCTTCTTTTTGCAATCCTCCGCTATCCGTCATCACCATCTTACAATTCTTCAACAACCACACCATCTCCAGATATCCGACAGGATCTATAAAATAAATCTTACTATTGGAAAAATCGTAATTCAGTGCCATCAATTTACCCCGGGTTCTGGGATGCAGAGGCAATACCACCGGCCATGTTTCCGAAATATTTTCCAAAGCACTGAAAATTCCCATCAATCTTTCCGGATTATCCGTATTTTCAGCCCGATGTACTGTACCCAAAACAAAATGTTCCGGAATAGTCAATTCCGGTTGTTTTGCTTTCTCAGCATAGAACAGAGCAGCATCCTGCATCACATCCCCATTTTTCACAATCCGGCACCCCATATTCTCAAACCCTTCCCTTTTCAAATTTTCAACAGCCGTGCCTGTCGGACAAAACAGCACATCACTGATCCGGTCTGTCAGAATCCGGTTTATTTCCTCAGGCATATCCATATTGAATGAACGTAGTCCGGCCTCTACATGCGCTACACGAATATGCAACTTTTTAGCAGCCAACGCCCCGGCAATCGTTGAATTCGTATCGCCATACACCAGCACCCATTCCGGCTTTTCCTTTATCAGCACTTCCTCTATCTTCTCCAACATCTGTCCGGTCATCGCCCCATGTCCCAATCCGTTTATATTCAAATTATAATGAGGCTTGGGTATAGACATCTCCTCAAAAAACACCTCACTCATATTGGCATCGTAATGTTGTCCCGTATGTACAATCACTTCTTCCATTTCACCGCAAGAAGCAAATGCACGGCTAACTACAGCCGCTTTAATAAACTGAGGACGAGCCCCGATAATGGTAACGATCTTCATAAATTATCAGTTTACAAACTTTCAATTTGAGTGGTATAATTACGACCCTCTCTTTTCTCAATTATTTATTCTGCTCCTTCACCACCTCCACTAAATATTGGCCATACTGATTTTTGATCATAGGTCCGGCTATTTCCAGCATTTTCTTTTCAGTTATCCAACCTTGACGATAGGCAATCGCTTCCAAGCATGCCACTTTTAGTCCCTGTCGTTTTTCTATAACCTCGATAAAAGTAGAAGCTTCTGATAAAGAATCGTGCGTGCCCGTGTCTAACCAGGCAAATCCACGTCCTAAAAGCTGAACATTCAAATTATTGTCTTTCAAAAATTCCTGATTGACAGTGGTTATTTCCAATTCACCTCTTTCCGAAGGTCGAATATTTTCAGCTATTTTAATAACCTTGTTCGGATAAAAGTAAAGTCCGACTACAGCATAATTGGATTTTGGGCATTGCGGTTTTTCCTCGATAGTCAATACTTTCCCATCAGCATCGAACTCCACCACTCCATATCTTTGAGGATCTTTTACCCAATATCCGAAAATGGTGGCCTGATTTTTTACTTCCGCAACTTCTACAGCTTCTTTTAACATAGGAGTAAATCCTTGACCATAAAAAATATTGTCTCCTAAAATCAGACATACAGCGTCATTACCGATAAATTCCTTACCGATAATGAAGGCCTGGGCTAAACCGTCCGGTGAAGGCTGTTCCGCATACTGTAAATGTATACCATAATCGCTTCCATCTCCCAATAACCGTTTGAATGAAGGTAAATCATAAGGAGTAGAAATAATTAAAATGTCCCTGATACCGGCCAGCATTAAAACCGACAAAGGATAATAAATCATCGGTTTATCGAATACCGGTAATAGTTGTTTACTTACACCCTTTGTAATCGGGTATAAACGGGACCCGGAACCACCGGCTAATACAATACCTTTCATCCTATCAAATTTTTTTTATCAGTCTTACCATCTTTCTGTTTGGGTAAGCCATAAATTCATAATACACTTCGTATCCGTTTTTCTTATAAAAAGCTAAAACATTCTTATTTTCATAGAGATCGGTTGTCAATGAAACCCGGTCGACTCCTTGACTCTTAGCTTCACATTCAAAAAAATGGATAATGGCAGATCCGATACCCCGGATACCGACATCCGGTTCTACCGCAATAGAATATAATTCAGCATATCTTCCGTCATCCTTCTGCTCTCCCGTTTTTCTAAAATTATTCTTCAACTGAACGATAGCTTTCGGTTTATAAAAAAGGAGTTTCACCCCTTCCCATAGAAAAGGAAACAAACTAGTCCGGACCAATCTTTTATTATATCCTTTAGCCAGGGAAGCCCCAACCCCAAAACCCACTAATTTTTGATCGATATAAGCTCCGGCTAAAATAGAATCCTTAGTTTTCAATACAGATTTATAGTAAGTCTTCAGAAAAGAATTGCCCACAGTAGTTAAAAAAAAACCTTCAAAAGCATGCATGTGAATGCTTACAATATCCGATAAATCACCCTGTTTTAACAATCGCACCTGAACGCATTCTCCCATTACAATAATGCTATTAATTTATCCAGTGGTGTCGCTCGTGCTTATCTTTGTAAACAGCGACGTAGTGAAAGAAATCACTCTTCGTCAAGAGAAGGGCGGCAGCATCAAAGTGTCGTCCAACGTCATCACAAAACTTGTCAAGAACACTTGCAAGCAAGTTGAAGGCGTAAATTGCCAAAAGGTGAGCCTTGTCAGCGACGAATACGGCGTGAGACTCAAACTCAACGTCAAAGTCGTGGACAAAGACGTCGTAGAAGCGGAAACTTACGTGCGCACTCTTCTTGAAGAAACGTTCCTTGGAGAATTCGGATTTAAGTTCAGTTCGATCGAAGTGAAGGTCATGGCACTCACCCCGCATTTCAAAGTTGATCAGGCAGACGTCAACGAGAAGGTTGAAAAGAAACTTGCAGAACTCAAAGCGGAGCAAGCGGCGGCGGATGCGAAAGAAGCAAAAACCGAAGCCGTGTCAGAAGAAGTCGCAAACGCAGAAGAAAGCGAAAGCGTGCAGGCTGAAGAAGGTGTTGTCGAAGAAAGTCCCGAAACAGTCGAAGCGGAAGAAATCGGCGAAGAAGCGATTGAAGAAAAAGAAGCGGAAGCGGTTGAAGCGGAAACTTGCGACGACAAGGCGGAAGAAGTGCTCAACGAGCAAGAAGAAGTCAAAGAAATCGAAGAATAAAGATAAAAAGTGCGCCGTTGCGCATAAGGAGAATAAATGAAAGAAGTCTATCTTACCCAAGAAGGTCTTGAAGAGCTCAAACAACGTCTCGACTATCTCATCGTGTATTTGCGCGGTGACGTTGCAAAGAAATTGCAACACGCAAGAGAACTCGGTGACTTGTCCGAAAACGCCGAATACGATGCGGCAAAACAAGAAGAAAGCCAAGTAGCAGCCGAAATCAAAGAACTCGAAGAACGTATCAAAAACGCGGTTATCATCGAAAAGAGCGGCACGCACAAAGTGTCCATCGGCAACACCATCACGGTTGACTATCTCGGCGAACTCGAAGAAGGCGAAGACAGAGAAATGACGTTCCAACTCGTCGGCGAAACGGAAGCGGACTTTGCAAAAGGCAAACTTTCCAACGAATCTCCGCTCGGCAAGGCACTCGTTGGCAAGAAGAGCGGTGAAGTCGTCAGATTCACAACTCCCCAAGGCGGACTCGAAGAGTACAAAATCGTCAACATCAAATAAGCATTGCAATATAGCATTCCGCGCAAAACAGCGCGTCTACGCTTGTCGTATTTTTCGGCAAGCGCACGTCTTTTTATAGAGAGAAAAGCAAATGAGTGAAGAAACACGCAATCAAGCGCCCGTCGAACAGGAAGTCGACGTCAACGAAGTGCGCAAAGTCAGAATCGAAAAATTGAACGAACTTGTGGCAAAAGGCGAAAATCCTTTTGAAATCACGTCATACAACCGCACCGCCACTGCCGGCGAAATTCTTGCCGATTATGACAAGTTTGAAGGTCAAATCGTGTCTATTGCGGGCAGACTTATGTCCAAACGCATTATGGGCAAGGCAAGTTTCGGTCATATCATGGACAGCGACGGCAGAATGCAAGGCTATTTTAGCCGCGACGATATGGGCGTTGACGAATATCAGGCGTTTAAAAAACTCGACGTCGGCGATATCGTCGGCATCGAAGGTTTTGTGTTCAAGACCAAAACGGGAGAAATCTCCGTTCACGTCAAGAAAGTGACTTTGCTCACGAAATCGCTTTTGCCCCTTCCCGAAAAATTTCACGGTCTCAAAGATCCCGAATTGCGCTTCCGCCAACGTTATGTTGACCTTATCGCAAATCCCGAAGTCAAAGACGTGTTCATCAAGCGCAGCAAAATCATCTCCACAATCCGCGAAGTACTCGACAAGAAAGGCTTCATAGAAGTGGAAACACCCGTTCTCAACACGCTTGCAGGCGGAGCGAACGCACGTCCGTTCATCACTCACCACAACACGCTTGACATCGATATGTACATGCGTATAGCAACCGAGTTGCACCTTAAACGTTGCATTGTCGGCGGATTCGAGAAAGTGTACGAAATCGGCCGCCAATTCCGCAATGAAGGTATGGACACCAAGCACAATCCCGAGTTCACCACGATTGAACTTTATCAGGCGTACGTTGACTACAACGAGATGATGAACATCACCGAAGAACTCTACACGACGGCGGCGGAAAGAGTGTGCGGCGGTCTCGACATCACCTATCAGGGAACTCCGCTTTCTCTCAAAACTCCGTGGGAGCGTCTGACAATGGTGCAAGCGGTGAAGAAGTACACCGGTCTTGACTTTGACAAGGATCCGCTTGAAACTCTCATTGCAAAAGGCAACGAAATGGGGCTCGAAATGTCTCCCGATACGTCTTGGGGACACGCGCTCTACAATATTTTCGACGCATTCGTCGAAGAAAAACTCACGGGACCCGTTTTCATCACGGACTATCCCGTCGAAGTAAGTCCGCTCGCAAAGAAGAAACCGTCCGACCCGCGTCTTACGGAAAGATTTGAATTCTTCATCTGCGCAAGCGAAGGCGGCAACGCTTTCAGCGAACTCAATGACCCGATAGACCAACGCTCGCGCTTCGAGCAACAGATGCTCGCAAAAGCCAAAGGCGACGACGAGGCTCAACCCTATGACGAAGACTTCTGCAACGCTCTCGAATACGGCATGCCCCCCACGGGCGGTCTCGGCATCGGCATCGACCGCATGGTCATGTTCTTGACGGACAGCGCATCCATAAGAGACGTGCTTTTGTTCCCCACGATGAAACCAATCGGCGAGGCGAAGAAGAAAGCGGAAGCAAAACCCCAAGCAGTCGAAGAAAAGAAAGAGATCGAACAAATCGATTTCTCCAACGTCAAAATCGAGCCTATCTTCAAAGATACGGTGGATTTCGAGACGTTTGCCAAATCCGATTTCCGCGCAGTGAAAGTGCTTTCTTGCGAGGCGGTTGCCAAGTCCAAAAAACTGCTCAAATTCACCCTTGACGACGGCGAGCGCAAGGATCGCGTGATTTTGAGCGGCATCCATGAGTATTACGAGCCCGAAGAGCTTGTCGGCAAGACTTGCATCGCAATCGTCAACTTGCCGCCCAGAAAGATGATGGGGATTGACTCTGAAGGCATGCTTATCTCCGCAGTGCACGAAAAAGACGGACACGAAGGGCTCAATCTCCTTATGGTCGATCCGCACATTCCTGCCGGCGCGAAACTTTATTGAGAACGGCAACGTTCTTTTGCGAATCGAAAAAATGCAAAAATCGCATAAAATATGATCAAAAGCAATCTCATTTGAGATTGCTTTTGCATATATTTATGTTTTCTTAATTTTTTATTTATATTGAATTGTTGATGTAGTATGTTATAATATACCTATAATTATATATGAGGTGGACGATGAATTTCAACGTATTGATTGCAGAAGACGATGAAGATATTGTAAAACTCTTGAAACTTTATCTTGAAAACGAAGGGTTTGACGTCAAATGGGCAAAGGACGGCGTGGAAGCGTGCGAGATTTTCGACAAAGAGAAAATCAACCTTGCGATCGTCGATATAATGATGCCCAGAATGAACGGCTACGAATTGACGAAGTATATAAGAAACAAGAGCAATATCCCCATCATCATTTTGTCGGCGGCGCAACTTGACAGCGACAAGATTTTGGGGCTCAATCTCGGCGCGGACGATTATATGGTCAAACCGTTCAATCCGCTCGAACTTATCGCGCGCATCAATGCACATCTTCGCAGATTCTACAAACTCGGCAACGTTCAGGAAAAGACGGACAACAAGATAACCATAGGTGAACTTACGCTTGACACCGAAACGCTCACGCTCGAAAAAAACGGCGAGCCGGTGAATCTCACCGCAACGGAATATAAAATCCTTGCGCTTCTTATGAAATCTCCGGGGCGTGTTTTCACGAAAATGCAGATATACGAAGAAGTCAACGGCGACTATTATGCAACCGACGACAACACCATGATGGTGCATATATCCAATCTCAGAGACAAGATAGAGCAAGATCCGAAAAATCCCAAATACATAAAGACCGTGCGTGGTCTCGGATATAAGATTGAAAGACAATAAAACCACACAACAAGACGTTTACGACGTCAAAAACGACATACAAAGTGCCGATTGTGAAAAATGCACGCAAAAATGCGGGCAGTTTTACGATGTAGGTAAAGGCACGTATAAAACACTCAAAACAGAAAAACGAGCACACAAAAACACAAAACTCGAGAAGGGAAGTTTCGTTTCTCTTCTCGTTCGCAGTTTCGTGTCTTTTTCGCTTATTATAATTCTCGGCGTCGTTGCGATTTTTTCTATTGTCAGTTGGGCGGTCAACGACGCGACGAAGACAATCGGAGAAAAGACGATCGTCGATTATACGGGAGAACTCGCGCAAGGGAAATATTCGTCCGTTCCTTCAACGAGATTGTTCGGCAAAAACGGTTGGCTCGATATTGTGGATACGAAAGGCAATATCGTGTATTCCACTCGCTCAAACGAGAATAAATACAGCACGGGAGAGTTGGACGCAATCCAGAAATTTGACAGAAACAACACACTCACCGTTCACGAATTCAAAATGGTGGACGACAAGTACTATTGCCTTATCACAAGGACTTTCGTTGACGACAGCGGCGCAAAGCAAGAGCAATTTATGCTTCTTGACTACAACCACAACGTCATCGAACACACAATCCCCACCAACAAGGACAAGTACAATGAGTTGGAATTTGCCTTGCTCACCTATGACGCGACGCACGACGGGGAGACTCTCAACAAAATCACGTTCACGGCGCAGGACGGCAATTCGTATTATGCGGTTTTTCTTAACGCAAACGAGCGCGGCACGGTGGGAATATACGTGTTTGTCATCATCGTGGTGCTTGCAATCGTCGCGCTGTTTGCACTTGTGATGTTCCTTTACATCAAATATCTCAACAAGCACGTTCAAAAACCGCTAGTTGCCATGACGGGCGCGATGTCGTCTCTTGCAGGCAACAACTACCACACGCACGTGGACTATAAAGGTTCAAAGGAGTTCGAACAGCTTTGCGACGCATTCAACGAAATGGTTGACTTGCTCGGCGCAAGTGAAAAACAAAGAGTTGCGCTCGAACAAGACAAACAGCGAATGCTTGCAGGTCTTTCGCACGATTTGAAAACACCTATAACCATAATTCAAGGCTTTGCAAAGGCGATAACCGACGGACTCGTGAGCGAGCAGGACAAGCAGAAGTATTTGCAGATTATACTTGCAAAATCGTCGCAAATGAGCGACCTTATCAATCAGTTCTACGAATACAACAAACTGGAACACCCGGATTTCGCACTCGAAAAGAAACCGCTCGACGTGGCGGAAATCGTGCGCACATTCCTTGCGAATATTTACGACGAATTCGATTTGCGCGACTATAATCTCGATACGGAGATAACCGAAGAACAACTGATTTGCGACGTTGACGAACAGAATCTGTTGAGAGTGTTTGAAAATCTCACGGGCAATTTCTTCAAATATACGCCCAAAGGGACGACGCTTTTCGTGGAAGCGGAAAAGGACGGCGATTTTGCACTCGTGAGAGTTATGGACAACGGACCGGGTATAACGGACGACGACGTTTTCGAAGCGTTCGTCGTGGGTGAAAAGTCTCGCAACAAGCAAGGCTCGGGGCTTGGACTTGCGGTGTGCAAGAAAATCGTAAATATGCACGGCGGAGAAATTTCGCTTGCAAAAGAGCCGAAAGACGGATACAATACGGAATTTGACATCCGCTTGCCGTTGTCGAAGCAAAGAGAAACGAAAGAATGCGGCGAACAAGGATAATCTAAATGATGACAAAAGGTGCAATCTATCAAGCGGAAATACCTGCAAAAATCAATCTCTCGCTCGCGGTTACGGGGCGCAGAGACGGTTTGCATACGCTCGATATGATCGTTTGTCCGTGCTATAAGTTCGTTGATGTCGTGAAGTTCTTTCCGACAGAAAAAGACGGAATAGAGATAAATTGCAAGGCAAGTTTCCCGTCGTTTTGTCCCGAACGTTTCGAGAATTTCGTTAAAAGCAAAATTCAAGCCGTTGCCGACAAATTCGGCGTTTGCGGCATAGTTGAGATAGAAAAGAATATTCCGCTCGGCGCAGGGCTCGGCGGTTCGACGGCGTGCATAGTCGGCGCAATAAAAACCATGAGAGAATATGCGCGCACACTAGGCAAATCCGTGTCGTTAGATGACGGATTTCTTTTGTCTCTCGGCAGTGACGTGCCTTGTATGCTGAATGGCGGAACATGCAGAGTGCAGGGAGTAGGGGAAATTGTGACGCCGCTTGAAAACGACGAAAATCTTGATTTTGAAATCGTCGTAGCGGACGGTGGCGCGGATAGCGGCGCATGCTATAAGATGTATGACGAGCTTGCGCAAAAAGATTGCGACAAGCCGATTCCGACCACTGTTGACGAGGCGTTGAGCTGTCTTCGCAACGACCTTTTCGATGCGGCTTGCATCCTAAACCCAAACATCCGTCTTGCCTATGACGGTTTGAAAGAAAAAGGCTACACCCACGTACTGATGACCGGCAGCGGCAGCGCGGTAGTTGGTTTTTTTGAATGAATAATTAATAATTGCGGAAGGCGAAGCCTTATCCGAAAGCCTATTCGGAGCGTACTTATAAGCGGAATGTGCAACTTCAAAGACGGAACACGAGCCGCAACGGCGGCGAGCAAATAAGTGCCGAGCAAGACGGATAGTACGAGCGACTGCGCCGTGTTGTTGGCTACTGCCTGGCGCACAAAGCGTGGTGGCATAACAAGGGGACGATACTTTTCTATGCGAGCGCCGACTTCCCCTCTTCGAGCGATGTGTGGCTAAAAAGAGTAAGCACTATGTTCGAGAAGTAGGGGAAAGCCCGAAGGGAAGGGGTAATGTTTTATTAAAGAGTAAGAAGAGAGAAACTCTTTCAAATAAAAAAATAGGAGATAAAATAATGATGAATTATATCGATCCGCTTGCAAAAGTTATGGGGGAATGGTCGTGGAACGTCACGGTTTATTCCATATTGCTCAGAGTCGTAGTGCCGCTGTTGTTTGCGTTTTACGTGGGAAGCGAACGCTCGACGAAAGGTCACACTGCAGGACTTAAAACGTTTATATTGTTGTCGCTTGCGTCAACGTCGTGCATGATTATAGATAGGTCTTTGTCTTTGACCGTACCCGTCTGCTCGGCGGGTGCGCTGATAGGCACGGCAATGCTCAGCGGCAATTCGATTCTTTTCAGCGCGAAGAACCAAATCAAAGGTCTCACCACGTCGGCATGGCTTTGGACTTGCGCGATTTTCGGATTGCTTTTCGGTGCGGGACTTTACACTTGCGCACTTATTCTTGCGGCTGTGTACGTTGTGATATTGCAGGCGTTTCCGACGCTCGAAAAGAAACTCAAACAGCGTTCCGACCACTTCGAACTACATCTCGAACTCAAATCACGCAACGATTTGCCGCAATTTATGACCACGCTCAGAGAACTCGGCATGCGCATCGACGACGTTGAAATGAACTCTGCGTTTATCAATTCCGGCCTTAGCGTGTATTCGCTAAAACTCACCATCGAAAGCAAGGAACTCAAAAAGTATAAAACCCACGATGAGATAATCGAAGCGCTTCGCAGCATCGACTATATTCACTACGTGGAAGAAAAATAATATTCGTACAATAAGGGCGGAAGGGCGGGAGCAGGTGTCGCTTTGCACGAAAGTGCAGAGCGACGTTTGTTATTATCGAGTTTGTTATTATCGAGTTTGTTATTATCGAGTTTGGCCGCCTATCAGACGGACTATCTGCTGCGCTGCCTGCATCCACCTGCAGACCAGTAGATAAATCAACACTTTTCGCCACAATGCCAAGTGGTACGCATTTCAACGTAACATGTCCATTCCGGTATGCAGAATAAAAAATTTTTCCCTCCTCATTCTTCCATATGCGAACTTCTATTTTATTATCTACCGATGCTGCATGCAATTCTGTGATTTCTGTCAGTCCATCTGAACCATCCTCATCAACTGCAGTTGCTGTAACATTCTTTTTCACCATTTCAGCATTAGAAACTTTGTTTCCATAACACATAGGAGCAATCAACGATGCCGTCAGCAATGTCGCCACAACTCTCTTTATCTGTCTCCTCATAACCATACCTCCATTTTTTTATTTGATTAATGCTATATATAATGCTATCATAAATACAAAAATAGAGAATGTCTTTTTATAAGTAATACATGTGAAAATATGTTACACAACTTGAATACACAGTGTCCTCAATATTACTTTCTACTGATTTGCTATCTTTTCCGCCAGTTCCTCCAAATACTCCCAGCGTTCCATTTTCTCCATCAACTGTTCCTCTGCTTCATCTTTTTTCTCAGATAACTCACGAAGTTTGACATAGTCTGTCCCATTCTCCGCCATTTCTTTATCGAGTGTTTCAATGGTCGTCTCTAATGCAGAAATATCCTCTTCGATTGTTTCATATTCACGCTGTTCCTTATAAGAAAATTTAAGTTTCTTTTCACGGTTTTTATACGCCATCCGCGCCTCTTTGTTACCGGTATGGCTCTTCGTTTTTCCGTCAAAAGAATTTTCCGTACTCGCCGGACGCTTTTTCACATAATCTGTGTAACCGCCTTCGTACTGGCGAATTGCACCATTCTCTTCAAAAGCAAAAATGCGGGTTACAATACGGTCCAAAAAATACCGGTCATGTGAAACTGTGATAACAATTCCGTCAAAGTCATCCAAATAATCCTCTAAAATTGTCATCGTTTCGATATCCAAATCATTTGTCGGCTCGTCAAGAATAAGTACGTTTGGCGCCTCCATCAGCACGCGGAGAAGATTTAACCTTCTTTTTTCACCACCGGATAATTTACCAATGGCACTATACTGTTGCGAAGGCGGAAACAAAAAGCGCTCCAGCATGGGCCAGCGGCAGCTGCGGCGAGAACGCGGTGTGGACCCTGTACTCCGACGGTGAGCTGCGGATCAGCGGCAGCGGAGCCATGACCAACTACACCTCCCATGCCCAGTAGCCCTGGGGCAGCGTCCGCCACACCATCAAGAAGATCGTCATCGGCAAGGACATCACCAGCGTGGGCAACTACGCCTTTGCATACTGCCAGAACACCACGGCCGTGGAGTTCGAGGAGGGCAGCAAGGCGGCCACCATCGGTGTGCTGGCGTTCTTCAACAACCCCAAGGTCACTCGTGTGGACCTGCCGGAGACCGTGACGTACATCTCCGCCTATGCGCTGGGCGACTGCTTCGCGCTGGAGAGCGTCTATATCCCCCAGGGTACCACCGGTATCTATAAGACCGCCTTTACCAATTCCGCCAAGGTGGTTCTGAACGTGGCTGAGGGCTCCTATGGCGAGGCCTTTGCCAAGCAGCACGGCATCGCTTACACCACCCGGTAATCGGACCGGAAACCGCCGCCTGTACTGACGGACAGGCGGCACCGTAAAGACATAGGGGTGGGGACGGCCTTCAACGGCCGTCTCCACCCCTGACGCGGCGCTTCTCGGATTTATATTCCGGATGATCTTCGGTTTTGTGACAGACTCGACATATGACTATGAACATTTTATATTTCGGCACGGTGTGCGAGCCGGAGCATTACAGCCGCCTGCTGGAGGGATGCCGGAGCAAGCCCTCCGTGTCCACGCTGGTGTTTGAAAACGCACTGCTCAGCGGCTTTGCCGCTCATGGAACGCAGATGGAGATCTGCAGCTATCCCATGATCCCGCCCTTTCCCCGGAGCCCTCTGCTGCACTTTGGCGGAAACAGCCAGATGCTTCCCAGCGGATACCGGTGCAGGTGGCTGAATACCGTCAATATCCCGGTGCTCAAGCAGTATTCCAGAAGCCGGGATGCCAGAAAGATCCTCCGCCGCTGGGGCGAAGAAAATCGCGGAAACGGGTTGATCCTGACCTATTCCATTCCTCCCTTCCTGATAAAGGATATTCTGCGCTACGCAGAAACGTATGATCTGAAAACCGCAGCCATTGTCCCGGACCTTCTGCGGGACATGTACATGAACGAAAACCCCCGCTCCCCTGTAACCATGCTTAAAAACGTCTATCTGCGTCCGGCGCTGAGGCTGCAGGACCGGTATGACGGTTATATATATCTGACAGATGCCATGCACGCCGTTGTTGCGCCGGATAAGCCCTATACGGTGATGGAGGGGATCGCCGATGCATCCGCGGCCGCGCCCCCCTGCGCCCGGGAGAAGGCTGACCCTCCGGCTGTGATGTACGCGGGAATGCTCCATGAAAAATATGGCATCCTGTCCCTGCTGGATGCGTTTGAAGCCCTTGATGCGGAGTCGGCGGAGCTGTGGCTGTTCGGCGACGGGACAGCCACCGAACAGGTAAAGGCCCGGGCGGCCGGGAACCCGCGCATCCGGTATTTCGGCGTT
>ENA-USUJ01002682-USUJ01002682.1-human-gut-metagenome-genome-assembly--contig:-NODE-2682-length-13015-cov-14.830190_pt1 | contig 13015 bp, 6 predicted proteins | sample MGYA00250061_ERZ773398 | MGnify/ENA primary metagenome ERZ773398 (study PRJEB29103, sample SAMN06111992) | human gut metagenome | biome: human gut; feature: ankylosing spondylitis patient; material...
GCAAATGCAGCCTAAATCTTCAGATTTTGTGTATAAAATAGAGACTGCCTAACTTTTGGTTGTTAGACAGTCTCTTTGCCTCGTTGATAGCCTCGAGCATAGTGAAACTTTCGTTGGTTTCCGAGAAACGCTCTTTTGTTTTAGCCGATTGTTCCATAACTGTATATAGTGGTGCAAAATTACTATTCTTGTTTATTATAACAAAATCAAAACGAAACTTTTTGCTTTCGTTTTGAAAGTTTTTTAATCCTGATTCGCTTTCGCTATTTCGTTTACCACATTTTTAGCTACATCCACGATGGTTTGTGCCATCTCTGTGTCGGCAGAGCCGGCATCGCCGCCTGCACGCTTGTCGTTGAGGAAGGAGAGTGGCGCAACGGCGCGTTTGGCGCCTATCATGGTGAACAACGGCAGCATCTTGTGGGCGGTCTCAGCCATTTCTTTCAGGTTGCCGTCGGCTATGGCGCGCTCCATGCGCTGGATGTTTTTCCGCGTTTCTTCGGCAAACGTGAGCATAATCTCGCGCGAGGCGTCGGCGTCGTCGGCGCTGAACGCTGTCAGTGCGGAGAAGTCGAATGTGTCGGTTTCGTTATTTGCCATGGCAGCCTCAACCACGTCGACAATTTCTTGCTGGCGGAACGGCTTGTGCAGACATCCGGCAAAGCCTTCGCCTCGCAGCGAGTCTACGTCCATGTCGCTGCGTGCGGTCACGGCTATTACGGGAATCGACGCTGCCTCGTCGCATCCGAGGGAGCGGAGGTTGCGCAGTAGGTCGAAGCCGTTCATGGCTGGCATCTGGATGTCGGTAAGCACGGCGTCGTGGTGGCATTCTGCGATTTTGACAAACAGTTCCTGTGGCTGCCGGCATACGGTGACGTTGGCACCAAGATTGCGCAGCATGGCTTCCGTGAGCTGCAGTTGCAGATTGTCGTCGTCGATGAGCAGCAGGCTCCACGGCTGGCTGAACCGGGCGTTTGCCGCGGGGCGTTCGTTGGCAGATGTTGTGTCGGCATCGGCTTTAGGCATCGGCAGCTCGACGCCGAACCGGCTGCCTTCTCCTGGTTTGCTGCTCACGCTCATCGTGCCTCCGAGCAGAGCCACGAGTTTCTGTGTTATCGACAGTCCGAGTCCGAAACCTTCCTGTCCCTGCGCGCTTTTCAGACGGGTAAACTCCTGGAATATCCGTTTCTGCTCGTCTTCGGTCATTCCGCATCCGGTGTCGGCTACGCTGATGCTTAGCCGTCCGTTGTCGAGTTTTGCAGACATTGACACAGAGCCTTCCTTGGTGAATTTCATTGCATTCGACATCAGATTCTCGACAATCTGTCGGATGCGGAAAGGATCGCCTGAGAAATAGCCGTCGAGCGCGCTGTCGCAGTCGTATTCAAGGCGCAGACCCTTTGCGGCTGCTGCCGGACGGTAGCTGTCGGCAACGGCGTTGAGCAGTTGCTGCGGGTTGAACGCCGCGGTGTTGATGTCCATCTTGTCGGCGTCCAGACGGTGGTAGTCGAGCAGCGAGTTGACAAGGTCAAGCAGATGTTTCGCCGACGTCTGCATATTGCCGAGGTATGCCGCGCGTTTCTTTCCGTCGGCTGTCTTGTCGAGCAAATCGGCATAGCCGATTATCGAGCCGACAGGAGCCTTGATGTCGTGGGTGATGGTGAGCATCAGCCTTTGGCGCACGTCGAGTAGGTCCTCGGCGCGTTTCTTGGCTTTTTCCAGCTCGTGGCGGTAATGGTTGCTGCGGGTGATGTCGCGCCATATCATAAACAGAAACGCCATTGCCAGAACCACTGCGGCAAATGCTATTGCGGCAATCTCACGGGCGGCATGGCGTCGCACCGATTCTGCTTGCAGATGCTTTGTCTCTGCCGTGCGCGAGCTCTCGTCGACAATCACGGCAAGCAGCTCGCTCACCTTGCGGCTCAGCATCTGTCCGTTGATGCGCAGTTCCGCCGTCTGCCGCTTCAGCTGTGCGATTTGTCCGATGCGGTGTCCGTCGACCCGCTTGCGCACACCGGAAAGCATTTTCACCACCGTGTCGGCGGGGTTGATGGTGTTGGCGAGCGTGTCGGTGTGATGCTCCGTGACCGTCTCGCTCACGTGCTGCGGATTGTTGTCTTCCTTTGAGAAAGCATCGCGCAGACGTCCGAAAAAGTTTTTCCGTTTCTTGTGAACCACATATTCGCTTGTGCGCACCGTTTGCGAATGCTGCACTTTCGGCGCCGCTATCTCGCGGTTCTGGTTCGCTATGAGGTCGCTGATATATTGTTGGTAAAGTTCGTCGGAGTTGTCGGCCTCCATTGCGTCGAGCAGGTTGTCCATGTTGTCAACCTTTCTGCCGAGCAGCATTTTCACAGAGTCGAGCCTCGCCACCTGTGCGCGGTCGTTGACGATGGCGCGCAGCGAATCGACTGCCTGTGCTGTCAGCATCATAGCATCGACATAAGACTGAAACAGGTCGGTCTGCCCGGCGCTCAACGCCTGTCCAATCACCTCCGCCTGATACAGCTGGCTCACAACGTCGTTTGTGGCGCGTTGCCGGTTGTTGATGGTGCGTTCGGCACCGTCGGAGCGTGTCAGCGAGTCGAGAACGCCTACAATCAGCCACACCGCCGCCAAAAACAACGCTATCACCGCCGCATATCCCACGGCAGCCTTCATCTTGGTCGATAAATTCAATCGTTTCATAACCTTTGCAATTTAAGGGGAATCCAAAGGTAGCAAAAACCTCCAAATTCGCCAAAATTCGTAGTGTGTAGGCAAAAGATCGCTCAGAAAAATGTAGTGTTTGGGCAAAAGATCGCTCAGAAAAATGTAGCGTTTAGGCAAAAGATCGCTCAGAAAAATGTAGTATTATGGCAAAAGATCGTGTAAAAAAGTGTATCTTTGCGATGTAATCGTCTAAAATATAGAAAAATAATCCTTAATGTCTGAAAGATATGGAAAGAACGGTAATGATGCAATTGAAAAATTGGAAAAACAGTCAGTTCAGAAAACCTTTGATTTTGACAGGGGCAAGGCAGGTTGGGAAGACGTATGTGCTGAAAGAATTCGGCAAGAAGGAATTTAAAAATGTTGCATACGTAAACTGCGACAATAACCCTGACGTGCGAAGCCTTTTTGATGAGGATTATGATATGAAAAAGGTGCTGATGATAATAGGTGCGATTACGAAGCAGCCTATTGTCCCTGGCGAAACCTTGATAATTCTTGATGAAATTCAAGAGTTGCCGAGAGGCCTCTCTTCGTTAAAATATTTTTGTGAGGAAATTCCGGAATACCATGTCGTGGTGGCTGGCTCGTTGCTTGGCGTGGCGATGCGGCAAGGTGAATCGGCGCCAGTGGGGAAGGTTAATGTTATGCAGATGTTTCCAATGTCGTTTGAAGAATATCTGATGGCAAGGGGAGAATCGCAGGTTTGTGGACTGCTTGGCAAAAAAGATTGGGCGTCGATTAACATACTTCACGATAGGCTAACTAAATTACTCCGGGAATATTATTTTGTCGGAGGTATGCCAGAGGCTGTGAAGACGTTTGTCGACACAAATGATGTAAATGCGGTGAGGCAGGTGCAAAACGACATTTTGTTTGTTTATCGCAGCGATATGTCAAAGCATGTGACGCCAACTGTGGCAACTCGTATAAGTATGGTATGGCAGTCGATTCCGACGCAGCTCGCCCATGAGAACAAGAAGTTTGTTTATGGTGCTGTCAAGGCCGGTGCGAGGGCGAAGGACTTCGAGTTGGCAATACAATGGTTGGTGGATGCCGGGTTGGTTTATCGTGTGCCGCGTGTGAAATCAGTTGGAAAACCATTGAAATTTTATGAAGATTTCAATGCATTCAAGCTGTTTGTTGTCGACAGTGGACTCCTTGGAGCAATGGGCGAGATGGAGCCGATTGACATGCTTATGCCAGGCAATTCAATGGCGGAAAGCAAAGGTGCGTTTACGGAGAACTATGTGCTGTGCCAGCTGATGTGTCTAAATGACATCCATTGTTATTATTACAGCCGCGATGATTCCAGACTGGAGATAGATTTTGTTGTGCAGTATAAGGGCGAAATAGTGCCGATAGAGGTTAAGGCAGAGGAGAATTTGAGGTCAAAATCGCTTCGCTCATTTGTCGACAGTCACAAGGGTCTGGAGGGAGTCAGATTCTCAATGTCGCCATACCGTAGGCAGGATTGGATGCGCAACATCCCGCTGTATGCCGTAGGCGCATTGTAGGCGGTGCGGTTGGCAAGAATCATAGAAATGCTTGTGGAAAATATGTTGTTAAGCAGATTTTTTAACCGTGTCGGCGAAAATAATATGACAATAATAATGGAGAATGCTAAAAATATCGTAATTTTGCGCTCAAAATAGGTATAGTTTATATGCAGAATATCAGAAACATTGCCATCATCGCTCACGTGGACCACGGAAAGACGACATTGGTGGACAAAATGCTGCTTGCGGGAAACCTTTTCCGCGACAATCAGAACACAGGAGAATTGATGCTCGACAACAACGACCTTGAACGCGAGCGCGGCATCACAATCCTCTCGAAAAACGTTTCAATCAACTACAACGGTTACAAAATCAATATTATCGACACTCCGGGACACTCCGACTTCGGTGGTGAGGTGGAGCGCGTGCTCAATATGGCTGACGGATGCTTGCTGCTCGTCGACGCTTTCGAGGGCCCGATGCCGCAGACGCGTTTCGTGCTTCAGAAAGCCATCCAGATGGGGCTGAAACCGATTGTCGTAATCAATAAGGTTGACAAGCCGAACTGCCGTCCTGACGAGGTCAACGAGATGGTGTTTGACTTGATGTTCAACCTCAATGCAACCGAAGAACAACTCGACTTCCCGACAATCTATGGCTCTGCAAAGCAGAACTGGATGAGCGACGATTGGAAAAAACCGACCGACAACATCATCCCGCTGCTCGACGCCATCATCAAATATATTCCAGGACCTCAAGTGCTCGAGGGCACTCCGCAAATGCTCATCACGTCGCTCGACTACTCGTCGTATGTAGGACGTATCGCAATTGGCCGTGTGCATCGCGGCGAACTGCGCGAGGGCATGGAGATTGGCCTTTGCAAGAAGGACGGCTCGGTGGTGCGCCAGCGCATCAAGGAGCTTCACACATTCGAGGGTATGGGACGCCGCAAGGTGGAAAGCGTGAAGAGTGGCGACATCTGTGCGCTTGTCGGTATCGAAGGCTTTGAAATCGGCGACACTGTGACCGATCCGGTCAACCCTGAACCATTGGAGCGCATCGCAATCGACGAGCCTACAATGTCGATGGTGTTCACTATCAACGACTCTCCATTCTTCGGAAAAGACGGCAAGTTTGTGACGTCGCGCCACATTGCCGAGCGTTTGGAGCGCGAGCTCGACAAGAACCTCGCTCTCCGGGTGAAGAAAGAGCCACACGAGGACGTATGGACGGTGTTTGGCCGTGGCGTGCTCCACTTGTCTGTGCTTATCGAGACAATGCGTCGCGAGGGCTACGAGCTGCAGGTGGGACAGCCTCAGGTTATCATCAAGGAAATCGACGGTCAGAAATGCGAGCCGGTGGAGTTGATGACTGTCAACGTGCCTGAAGAGTACTCAAGCAAGATTATTGATATGGTGACACGCCGCCGTGGCGAGCTCGTGTCGATGACCACGCAGAACGACCGCTTGCAGATGGAATTCCACATCCCGTCGCGTGGCATCATCGGTCTGCGCACAAACGTGCTGACGGCATCGGCGGGCGAGGCTATCATGAGCCACCAGTTCTTGGAATATCAGCCGTGGAAGGGCGAAATCGAACGCCGTACCAACGGTTCGCTCATCGCAATGGAGTCGGGCACTGCCTATGCTTATGCCATCGACAAGTTGCAGGATCGCGGACGTTTCTTCATCTTCCCGCAGGAGGAGGTGTATGCCGGACAGGTGGTTGGCGAAAATGCCAAGGACAACGATATCGTGGTGAACGTCACCAAGTCGAAGAAGCTTACGAATATGCGTGCGTCGGGTGCCGACGACAAGGCGCGCATCATCCCGCCGGTTGTGTTCAGCCTCGAGGAGGCGCTTGAATACATAAAGGCTGACGAGTATGTCGAGGTTACACCTAACCACATGCGTATGCGCAAAATCATTCTTGACGAGCTTGAGCGCAAGCGCGCCAACAAGAACAATTAGACAATAGGTAAAAGAAAGAGAAGTGGCGATGGAATGCGGATGTGATGACGCGTTCCATCGCTTTTTTAGTATGCAATGAAGCCCCGGTTAACGACTGGGTGATTTCTCTATAACGGAATTGCCCGATTCTCGCCGAATTGTAGTAACTTTACCACACTATGGCAACAACGGTCGATTATAGTTATAAACAGATTTGGCGAGTGGCTTATCCTATTCTGGTAAGCCTTTTGATGGAACAAATGATAGTGCTTACCGACACGGCTTTCATGGGACGTGTCGGCGAGGTGGAACTTGGCGCGGCGGCTATCGCCGGCGTGTTCTATATGGTAATCTTTATGGCTGGCCACGGATTCTGCGTGGGTACGCAGATTCTGATTGCGCGACGCAATGGCGAACGGCGTTACGGTGAGGTGGGGCAGGTGTTCTACCAGGGGCTGTATTTCTTGATGGCGCTTGCCGCGGTGTTGTTTGTCGCATGCCAGATGTATGCCGATGAAATTCTGTCGATGATGATTTCCTCGCCCAACATTCTTGCCAAGGCGGAGGACTATATCCATTGGCGTGTCTATGGCTTCTTCTTTGCCTTTGCCGGCGGTATGTTCAGGTCGTTCTATGTTGGCACGACGCAGACAAAGACTCTCACGCTCAACTCCATTGTAATGGTGCTGTCGAATGTGGTGTTCAACTATGTGCTCGTGTTTGGCAAATGCGGCTTGCCCGCGCTCGGAATCGCCGGCGCGGCGATAGGCTCGTCGCTTGCCGAACTTGTGTCGCTGGTGTTTTTTATCGGCTATACGCGTGCGAAAATCGATTGCCGTCATTTCGGATTGTCGCGTTTCCCGGCTCTCGACATCAAGCGCCAACGCTCGATTCTCAGCGTGTCGATGTGGGTGATGGTGCAGAGTTTCGTATCGCTGTCCACGTGGTTTATCTTCTTTGTCTATATCGAGCATCTTGGCGAGGAGTCGCTTGCCATAGCCAACCTTGCACGCAACATCAGCGGACTTCCGTTTATGATGGTGATAGCGTTTGCCTCGGCGGCAAGCTCGATTGTCAGCAATATGATAGGGGCTGGTCAGACCGACAAGGTGGCGCTTGCCATACGCCGCCATATATGGCTCGCATATCTTTGCGTGGTGCCGTTGCTGCTGGTTGTGGCGGCTTTCCCTCAAATGTTTATACGCATCTACACCGACATTCCGCAACTTATCGACGCTGCGGTGCCTACGGTGTGGGTGATGTGTTCCGCCTATACGGTGCTGGTGCCTGCAAACGTGCTGTTCAGCAGCGTGTCGGGCACAGGCGACACTCGAATGGCATTCTGGCTTGAGATGGCTGCGCTGGTGTTCTATATGATATATGACACATGGGTTGTCTACATCATGCGTGTCGACGTGATGTGGGCATGGACGGCGGAGATTGTCTACGGGTCGCTGATGTTTGCCTTTTGCGGGGCGTACATGCGCCGAGGCTCATGGCGCAGACGCTCCATATGACGCTGCTTACCGAAGCACTACCTTCTGTGTGTCGGCGCCTTGCTTGCGGATGTAGACGCCTCTTTCCGGATGGATTACTTTCCTGCCCTGCAGGTCAAACCATTCGTCGGCGGCATTGTCGGCGGCAATCTCGGAGACTGCCCCGTTGCCGTCTCTGAAAGGGTCGAGGGCTGCGGTAGGACGTCCCTCGGAGAAAGCTCCCATAGAGTATGCGTCCCATCCTATGTTGTTGTAATACGCCGGTTTCCATTTCCCGTCGGTTTCCGGCTCCCAATAGAAGATTCCGGCACATTGCGGGATTGCCTCCATACGCTTGAGTAAATCCTGCATCACGGTGCGCGCCCGTTCGGGGTCGTAGGTGCTGTAGCCGGTCTCGCATATCATCACGTGTACATTGTAGAGTTTGCCCAGAGTGGCGACACTGTTGGCTGCGTTGGCATTGCTTACGGCGTCGTCGACGTTGCTGTTCCACTGCTCATAGTCGGGGTAGTGGGAAAGTCCGATGATGTCGAATTTCGCTCCGGCGGCGGTGATGTCTTTGAAAAACCAGCCGTCCCAACTGCCTGCATTATAGGCGTTGGCGATGTGCAGAATCACCTTTGCGTTACGGAATACGCTTTTGACAGCGTCGTATCCGGCATTGTTGAGCGCCACGTAATTGGCATATCGTTCTGTCCCGCTCTTGTCCCAATCAATTTTGCCTGTAGGCCATAGCATTCCGTTGTTGGTCTCGTTGCCCACCTGCACCCATCGAGGTTCGATGCCCTCATCTTTGAGTGCTTGGAGCACATCGGCGGTGTGGTTGGCAACAGCCGTTTTCAGTTCGTCGAGCGACATATTTTTCCAGAGAGCCGGAGTCGTCTGTACGCCCGGATCCACGAAAAAGTCACTGTAGTGGAAGTCGACCATGATGTCAAGCCCATTGCCGTGCGCCCTTTTGGCTTTTTCCACCACATCGGCTTTGTCGGAATAGGCGCCATAACCGATAGTGGCAGGGTCGACCCACACGCGCAGGCGTATGGCAGACATACCGATTTCCTTCATTAGAGCGAAGATGTCGGTTTCACGGCCGTTTGTGTTGTAAAACTTCACACCGTCGTTTTCCATCTCGGTGCACCAGCTGATGTCTGCGCCGCGCACTAATGCGTTGGCCTTCGTCGAGTTGAGGGTCAATATCAACAACGCTAATATAAACAAGCGATTCATAGGAATGGTTTTTGTGAATAATGTCGGTGCAAAGTTATAAAAAAGGTTTTTATGCCAGATGCGGATTTGCAAGAAACATAGTCTAAAGAAACAAATTATGATGAATCCTATGCACGCTTATTTCATTAGAATCGCTGCCGCTACTTGGAGTTTTGCTGGACAGCAATATTTGATAATATAGGCTGCGGTTCGGAAGGGCAAAATCAAATAAATTTGTTTTGCTCTTCTCTCACCTTGCACTATCTTTGTCCTTGAAAAATATTGAGATATGGAAATATCCGAACTTTGCGGACTGCTGATGCCGGCAGCCCGCGTTGCGGCATTGGGTAAATGCTTTAAAGATAAAAAGATAAAGAGAATCAAACTTGACGGGCTTGTGGGTTCGGCTCCATCAGTCGTGTTCTCGCAGTTGCCTCGATTGAAGCAGCCTTATCTTGCAGTTGCCAACGATATGGATGAGGCGGGATATTTATATAGTGACCTGTGCCAGATTTTAGGTGAACAGGCGGCTTTGCTTTTCCCGTCGGGCTATAAACGCGACATCAAATATGGTCAGGAGGACGCTCCGTCGCAGATTCTGCGTGCGGAGGTGCTTAGCCGATGGGACGACCCTCAGTTGCGCGTTGTGGTCACATATCCTGAGGCGCTTGCTGAAAAGGTGGCTATGCGTCAGCAATTGATCGACAGCACATTGTCGTTCCGTCGTGGCGGCACAGCCGACTTGACGACGACGGCGCAGCGTCTGCGCGACTTTGGCTTTGTGACGGTCGATTACGTGTACGAGCCGGGGCAGTTTGCCGTGCGCGGCTCAATCCTTGATATTTTTTCATTCACCAATGAGCAGCCCTACCGTATCGACTTTTTTGGCGACGACATCGAAAGTATTCGCACGTTCAATATAGAAACGCAGTTGTCGGAGCGGTCGGTCGATGAGATTACGGTGGTCAATAATTTGTCTACCGGCGTAGGCGGCGGCGAGTCGTTGCTGCGGTTTGCAGGAGCCGACACGGTGTTGCTGATTCACGACCGCGAATGGTTGCGGCAGCGTGTGCGTGCCGTGGCGGAGGAAACGTTGTCGGAAAGCGCGTTGATTGCCGATGAGGGCGACAAGCATGCTATGGACAATGTGGTCGACGCTGAGCAGTTCTGCTGCGACATCGACAGCCACCGCTATGCCGACTATGCGGTTAGCAACCGTGGCGACTACGATGCCGCTTTGGCTTTTGACACAGCGCTGCAGGGCGTGTTCCACAAAAATTTCGACATCATCAGTTCTACGTTCCGTCAGTTTGAGTCGGACGGCTACAAAATATACATACTTTCCGACAGCGAGCCTCAGTTTGAACGTCTGCGCTCTATCTTCGACGACCGAAAGGACGATATCCGCTTCACGCCGGTGCTGCGCACGCTTCATGAGGGATTTGTAGACAACGAGCGTAAGATTTGCGCGTTTACCGACCATCAGATTTTTGAACGCTTCCATAAGTACACGCTCAAGAGCGACCGTGTGCGTTCGGGCAAGTTGGCACTGTCGCTGAAGGAGTTGTCGCAGATAGAGGTGGGCGACTTTATTGTGCATGTCGACCACGGAGTGGGACGCTTTGGCGGGTTGGTGCGCACTGCCGTCAACGGAAAGATGCAGGAGATGATAAAACTCACGTATCTCAACGATGATAAGATTTTTGTGTCGATTCATTCGCTCCACAAACTGGCAAAATACCGTGGCAAGGAGGGTGTGCCTCCGAAGCTCAACAAACTTGGGTCGGGGGCGTGGAACAGGGTGAAGGAGCGCACGAAGTCGAAACTCAAAGACATCGCGCGCGACCTTATCCAGCTTTATGCCGCACGCCGCAAGGAGAAGGGATTCGCATATTCGCCCGACGGATATCTGCAGCATGAGCTTGAGGCTTCGTTTATCTATGAGGACACGCCCGACCAGCTGAAGGCGACGGAGGCGGTGAAGGCCGACATGGAGAGCGAACGCCCGATGGACCGCCTGGTGTGTGGCGATGTGGGATTCGGCAAGACGGAAGTGGCGATACGCGCTGCTTTTAAGGCTGCTACCGACGGCAAGCAGACCGCTGTGCTTGTGCCCACCACGGTGCTGGCTTATCAGCATTTCACTACGTTCTCAGAACGCTTGAAGGACTTTCCCGTGCGTGTCGACTATCTCAGCCGTGCGCGTAAGCCGAAAGACGTGAAGCGCATCCTTGAGGAATTGAAGGAAGGTAAAATAGACATAATCATAGGCACTCACAAACTTATCGGAAAGACGGTGCAGTTCAAAGACTTGGGGCTGCTCGTGGTCGATGAGGAACAGAAATTCGGCGTCGGTGTGAAGGAAAAACTGAAACAGCTGAAGGTGAACGTGGACACGCTTACAATGTCGGCTACGCCGATTCCGCGCACGCTGCAGTTCTCATTGATGGGCGCGCGCGACCTCAGCGCCATCAACACGCCGCCGCGCAACCGCTATCCGATTATAACCAATGTCACTGCCCTCGATGACGAAATACTGCGCGAGGCAATCAATTTTGAGCTGGCGCGTGGCGGACAGGTGTTTATTGTAAACAACCGCATCGAGCAGCTGTTCGACCTTGAGAGCCGGGTGCGCCGTCTGGTGCCCGACGCCCGCACGGTGGTGGGGCATGGGCAGATGGCGTCCGACAAGCTGGAGCAGACAATCATCGACTTCGCCGCACATCAGTACGACGTGCTGCTTGCCACCACAATCATTGAAAGCGGCATCGATATGCCGAATGTCAACACCATCATAATCAACAATGCGCAGAATTTCGGCTTGTCGGAACTGCATCAGTTGCGTGGACGGGTGGGGCGCAGCAACCGCAAGGCGTTCTGCTATCTGCTTGTGCCGCCCGAAGCCGCGCTCACTCCGGTGGCGCGTCGCCGTCTGCAAGCCATTGAGAGCTTCTCCGACCTCGGCAGCGGCATACATATCGCCATGCAGGACCTCGACATCCGCGGCGCCGGAAACCTGCTCGGAGCCGAGCAGAGCGGCTTTATCGCCGACCTCGGCTATGAGACGTATCAGAAAATTCTCAAAGAGGCGGTGCTTGAATTGAAGACGGAGGAATTTGCCGACACCTTCGCCGACGAGCATCAAGACTCCGCCAACGCCGAATATGCCAACGACTGCACCATCGAGAGCGACCTCGAAATCCTCTTTCCGGCATCCTACGTGCCTCAGGAGAGCGAGCGCATACTCCTGTACCAAGAACTCGACAACATGGAGCGGCAGGAGGATGTCGACGCCTTCTGCAAGCGGCTTGAAGACCGTTTCGGAGCGATTCCTGACCAGGCGCGCGAGTTGATTCTTGTGGTCACGTTGCGCAGGCTTGCCCGCCGTCTCGGCATTGAGAAAATCGTGTTGAAGCAGGGGCACATGACAATGTTTTTCGTTTCGTCGGAAAATGCGGCCTACTATCAGTCGCCGGCATTTGGACGCATCCTGACTTATCTGCAGCAGAATGTGCGCATAGCCAACCTCAATGAGCACAACAACCGCAGGTCGATGCGCATCGACGGCATCAAGACCGTGCGCGAAGCCACCGACGTTGTGCGCCACATCCTTGATCTCCCCGTCTGCGATTAGACGTGTAGCGCCTTTCTGAAACCCATGCGGAATAGGCGATGGAGGGGAAAAGCACACTGTCGCTGAACAAGGAGCTTATACACAAACTATGCTGATGGCAAGGCATCATAAAATAGCTAAACTTTTCGATGGAGATTTTATGGTACGCAATGACGAAGTAGGGAAAGAAACTCATTGGCGATGAGTCCAAACTTCTTGAAGACCACTGAAAGGCGAATAAGGAAATACTTACTCGCCATTTCTATGATATGTCTAATATGATGTCAAGGAATGAAGGCGTGTGGTTGGCGAATGGTTGGGTGAAGGTCTTTCTTTGGATTTTCTTGCCGTGTCTGCTGTACACAATATTCTCGATTGTCTATTTTGTAGCATCGTATTTTGATAAATAATAAAATCCTTCAACTCTCATTTGTAATACGTAAACTGAGTGTTGAAGGATTTTGGGGTCAAACCGAAATTGCGGTGCATATGTTAAATTGAGCCGGATGGAATGTTAAAGTTTCATGCGTATAGTTT
>ENA-USUJ01002683-USUJ01002683.1-human-gut-metagenome-genome-assembly--contig:-NODE-2683-length-13014-cov-7.860864_pt1 | contig 13014 bp, 10 predicted proteins | sample MGYA00250061_ERZ773398 | MGnify/ENA primary metagenome ERZ773398 (study PRJEB29103, sample SAMN06111992) | human gut metagenome | biome: human gut; feature: ankylosing spondylitis patient; material...
GATTTGTTTTTTAATGATACGGCGACCACCGAGATCTACACTCTTTCCCTACACGACGCTCTTCCGATCTCGTGCCGGAAGGTATCGAAGGCATGGTGCCGTTCAAGGGCTCCGTGGTAACGATCCTCTACCAGATGGCCGGTGGTCTGCGCTCCTCGATGGGCTACTGCGGCTGCCGCACGATCGACGAAATGCGCTCTCGCGCCGAATTCGTTGAAATCACGGCCGCCGGCTGGCGTGAAAGCCACGTCCACGACGTGAAGATCACGAAGGAAGCCCCGAACTACCGTCAGGAAAACTAATCCTGCCTAGGTAGGTTAAAATAGCGCGGCGCGGGTTTTACCCCGCGCCGTTTCTTTTTACCGCCGCCTCTCAAGCAAAATTTTTGCCAACTTGCCCGCTGACGGCGGCCCCGCACCGCTCAAATTTCCAGACATGCTACACGATCGCATTCTTATTCTCGATTTCGGAAGCCAGGTGACGCAGCTCATCGCACGCCGTGTGCGTGAAGCTCATGTGTACTGCGAAGTGCACCCCAACGACGTTTCCGCCGACTTCATCCGCGAATTCAATCCCAAGGGCATCATTCTGTCAGGCTCTCACATGAGCGCCTACGAAGAGTCCAACGATCAGGTGAGTCCGGCCGTGTTCAGTGCCGGCGTTCCCGTGCTCGGCATCTGCTACGGCATGCAGACGATGGCCCAGCAGCTGGGCGGTCGCGTAGAAAGCGGCTCCAAGCGTGAATTCGGCTACGCCGAAGTGCGCGCCCACAACCACACCAAACTTCTTGAAGGCATCGAAGACTTCAAAGGTCCTGAAGGCGAAGGCATGCTCAAGGTTTGGATGAGCCACGGCGACAAAGTCACCGTCATGCCCGAAGGCTTCAAGCTGATGTGCTCAACGCCCTCCTGCCCGATCGCCGGCATGGCCGATGAAACCCGCGGTTTCTACGCCGTGCAGTTCCATCCGGAAGTCACGCACACCGTGCAGGGCAGCGTCATGCTCAAGCGCTTTGTCACGGATATCTGCCACTGCAAGCCTGATTGGGTGATGGGCGACTACATCGCCGAAGCCGTCGAAATGATCCGCCAGCAGACCAACGGAGAGGAAGTGATCCTCGGTTTGTCGGGCGGTGTAGACAGCTCGGTTGCCGCCGCACTCATTCACCGCGCCATTGGCGACAAGCTCACCTGCGTATTCGTCGACAACGGTCTGCTGCGCAAGGGTGAACGCGAACAGGTTCGCGAAACCTTCGAAAAGAACATGGGCCTGAAGCTCATTGTGGTCGACGCCGTCGATCGCTTCATGGGAGAACTCGCCGGCGTCACCGATCCTGAACAGAAGCGCAAAATCATCGGTCGCGAATTCGTAAATGTCTTCCAGGAAGAGGCCGAAAAGCTCTCCAACGCCAAGTGGCTTGCTCAAGGCACGATCTATCCTGACGTCATTGAATCGGCCGGGGCCAAGACCAAGAAGGCCAAAACCATCAAGAGCCACCACAACGTGGGCGGTCTGCCTGAAACGCTTCACCTAAAGCTGCTCGAACCGTTGCGTTCGCTCTTTAAGGACGAAGTGCGTGAACTCGGTGTCGAACTTGGTCTTCCCTACGAAATGGTTTACCGTCATCCGTTCCCGGGGCCGGGTCTGGGCGTTCGTATCCTGGGTGAAGTCAAGCGTGAATATGCCGATCTGTTGCGCGAAGCCGACGCCATCTTCATCGAAGAACTGCGCCGCGCCGGCTGGTACGACAAGGTAAGTCAGGCTTTCGTTGTATTCCTGCCCGTCAAGAGCGTGGGCGTCATGGGCGATGGCCGCACTTACGACTGGGTTGTGAGCCTGCGTTCCGTTGAAACGAGCGACTTCATGACTGCTAAGTGGTCTGAACTGCCGTACTCGCTTTTGGCCACCGTCTCCAACCGCATTATCAACGAAGTGAAGGGCATCAATCGCGTCGTCTACGATGTCTCGGGCAAGCCGCCTGCCACAATTGAATGGGAATAATCCGGTCAAACATCTGATCTGATTGTCTGAAGGGCGAATCCGGTGTGGTTCGCCCTTTTTTGCCTCTTTGTGCCGGACTACGTCTTTTGACGGAAGTTTCTCAAGGTTTTTATACGAGCGGTCAGATAGAATCGGCAGATATATGTCGGCTAGCCTTCACGGCACGACAAATTTTCGAAAGGATTAATTATGTATCTGAAGTCCCCGAGCCTTGAAGAAGGCTCCCGCATGCCCGCCAAGCACTCCCTTAACGGGGGCAACCTGTCTCCCGAACTTTCCTGGGGCGACTTCCCGGCGGGAACAAAGAGTTTTGCGGTCACCTGCTACGATCCGGACGCTCCGACCGGTTCCGGCTGGTGGCATTGGGTTGCACTCGACATTCCGTCCAATGTCACAACGCTGGCCGAAGGAGCAAAGCTTGCGGCTCCGGCACGTGAACTGACAACAGACTACGGCACCAAAGGCTTTGGCGGCGCCTGTCCTCCCTCGGGACACGGCATGCACCGCTACGTATTTACGGTTTGGGCACTGCCGGTGGAAAAACTTGACCTGCCCGACGGCGCCACCGCCGCCAACGCAGGCTTCATGCTCAACGCCATGGCTCTGGCAACCGCAAAAATCACGGCAACCTACGTCACACCGTAGTCCCTGCCCTTAATGAAACTTCTGGGCAGGTACGCGCCCGTGCCTGCCCTTTCGACGAACTCAGCTGATAACTTGGGTTTGATTGAGTTCGGCGAACTCACACCATAAAAAAAGTCGACTTTTCAAAAAGTTTGACCTCGGGGAGAAAAAAAATGACTGCAGACTCCACACAGATGCAGCGCCCGGTGATGAATCCGCACGAAAAACGGATGCAGACGATTCAAGCCGTCCTCTATGTCATCGCCATCATTTTGGGCCTCATCAACGGCTTTTACGGTTCCGAATTTTGGATTCAGACGGGCGAATTCATTTCGACGATCTTCATTCGTCTGTTCCGTTTCATCGCGGTCCCGATCATCGCCGTATCGATCATTGCCACGCTCTCTCAGATTTCGCGTTCTACGGAATCCGGACGCATTTTCCGTCACAGCGTTTTCTACACGCTTCTGACCACAATTTTGGCCGCCTCGCTGGCAGCGATTCTTTTTGAAGTCTTTTCGCCCGCCAACGTAACCCTAAGCGATACGACCGAAGCGTCGGCCGCCATCGCCGGCATCAAGGGCAAGAGTTACTTTGACTACATCACATCCGTTGTCCCCGACAACGCGATCGCGCCGTTCTTGTCGGCCAACGTGCTTTCGGTTCTGTTAATTGCCGCCGCCGTCGGTATCGCCATTGCCAAACTGCCGCATGACAGCCGCGAACAGCGCGTGCTGATGGCCTTTTTCTCGGGCCTTCAGGCTGTGCTCTTCACGCTGGTGGGCTGGATCATCATGATTCTTCCGTTGGGTATCTTCGGCTTTTTCACGGTGCTGGCCAAAGAAATCAACGCCGGTGTTGCCGTGGGCGGTCTTGGCACCTATTTTGCAACGGTGCTCTCAGCCAACTTCATTCAGATGCTCATCGTGCTGCCTGCGCTTCTTTTGCTGCGCGGCATCAACCCGATTCGGGTCTTTAAGGGCATGTTGCCGGCTCTGACCGTCGCTTTCTTCTCGAAGTCTTCGGCCGGAACGTTGCCCGTAACCATGCGCTGCTCGGAAGTCAATCTCGGCGTCCGGGAGAACGTCTCGCGCTTTGTGCTGCCGATGTGCACGACCATCAACATGAACGGATGCGCCGCCTTTATTTTGATTACGGTCGTCTACCTCATGCAAAACGCAGGCGTTGACATTACCTGGTCAACACTGGCCGTCTGGATCTTCATTGCCACGATCGCTGCGGTGGGCAACGCAGGCGTTCCGATGGGGTGCTTCTTCCTATCGGCTAGCCTGCTGGCCAGCATGAATGTCCCCATTCTGCTTATGGGCGTTATCCTTCCTTTCTACGCCGTGATCGACGCCATCGAAACGACTCTCAACGTTTGGAGTGACTCCAACGTAGCCGTTTTGGTACATAAAGATCTCTACGGAGACATTTAGTGCCGGCTCCTTGACCTGCGTCTAGCCTTCTAAGGAAAAGGCGCAGGCTCAAGGCGGGTACAATTCAAGGTGCAGTGCGGGAGTTGCCTCGCGGCTCCCGCCTCTTTTTTCTGCCATGCGGCCTGCCCCGAAGCCGCAGCAATCTCTCAAAAGAAAATACGGCGTGTCGTCGAATCCGCTGATTTGACTGTGCGCCGCCAATCACAAAAAGAACCAAAGAGATGTTTTCGAATCCGACCGCCATTACCTTTACTGGCTACATGATCCTGATGGTGATCCTGGGCTTTGTCGCCTGGCGATACACCCGCAACTTCAACGACTACATTTTGGGCGGCCGCAGCCTTGGAGGCGTTGTGACGGCTCTTTCCGTCGGCGCTTCCGACATGAGTGGTTGGTTGCTGATGGGGCTACCTGGCGCCGTGTTTCTTTCGGGCATCACGGAAAGCTGGATTGCCATCGGTCTGACGCTCGGTACCTATCTGAATTGGAAGTTCGTCGCAGCCCGCCTGCGCGTATACACCGAAGTTTCTCATAATGCCCTGACGCTTCCGGACTTTTTCACGCATCGCTTTAAGGACGACACGCGTATGCTGCGCATTCTCGCAGCCGTCGTCATTCTGGTGTTCTTCACGATCTACTGTGCGAGCGGCGTGGTAGCCGGTGCCCGCCTTTTTGAAAACACCTTTGACATGAGCTATGAGCGCGCCGTCTGGATCGGCGCAGCTGCAACCATCATTTACGTGTTCATCGGCGGGTTCTTGGCTGTAAGCTGGACGGACACTTTCCAGGCTTCGCTCATGTGCTTGGCACTTGTCGTCACTCCCATCGTCGTGATGACCGATCTCGGCGGATTGTCGAGTGCCGTTGAACAAGTCAAAGCCATCGACGTCAACATGGTCAACATGCTCTCGCATCAGACCTTTATCGGCGTACTCAGTCTCATCGCCTGGGGTTTGGGATACTTCGGACAGCCGCATATTCTGGTGCGCTTCATGGCTGCGCGCTCAATCAAGGTGATTCCTCGCGCCTGCCGCATTTCTCTGATCTGGATGATCTTTTGCCTTGGTGGCGCCGTCTCGGTGGGCTTCTTTGGTTCGGCCTACTTTGCTGCGCATCCGGATCAGGCCACGCTCGTTACGGAAAACCACGAGCGCGTCTTCATCGTGCTCTCGCAGGTACTCTTCAATCCCTGGATCGGCGGCATTCTGATGGCTGCCATTCTTGCTGCCGTCATGAGCACGCTCTCCTGTCAGCTGCTGGTTTGCTCATCGACCCTGACTCAGGATTTCTACCGCGGCTTCATTCGCCCCAAGGCCAACCAATGGGAACTGTTGTGGTTCGGTCGAATGATGGTTCTGCTGATTTCGTTTGTGGCCATCTTCATCGCCATGGATCCGCAAAGCCTGGTGCTCTCGCTTGTTAGCTACGCCTGGGCAGGATTCGGTGCGGCCTTCGGCCCGGTGATCCTCATCAGCCTCTGGTGGAAACGCATGAACAAATACGGCGCCATGGCCGGTATGTTTACGGGCGCAGCCACAGTCCTGATTTGGCACCAGTTCAACTGGTTCGGCCTTTACGAAATCGTTCCTGGCTTTCTCTTTGCCGCCATCGCCATCTATGTTGTGAGTCTTCTCACGGAAGCTCCCGACAATGAAATCTGCGAAACCTTTGACAAGGTTGAAGCAGAAGTTCGAGCGGGTTAAACACAATCTGGCAAAAAATTTAACATCTTGATCGTCGCGGTCGGTGGTGTCTTTCCACCGGCCGCGCTTGTTTTGCAGGGATTTCTGCCTAGACGCTTCGGACTAAAACGGGAGTATCATTTTTTTGTTACGCCGCCTGCGCCTACCTCGTCGCGCAGACAGCCGGAAAGGATTCCGATAAAAAACAAACTCGCGGAGACAATTGCAAATGCAAAAGAAACCTCTTGATTGGTCCAAACTCGGATTTGCCTATCGTCCGACGGACTTTCGTTATCAAGCGAACTGGAAAGATGGATCTTGGGATGAAGGCGGCCTGGTAACTGACCCCAACATCGTCCTCTCGGAGGCAGCCTGCGTGTTTCACTACGCTCAGAGCTGCTTTGAGGGCTTGAAGGCCTACACCACAAAAGACGGTCGCATCGTCACGTTCCGTCCCGACATGAATGCCGAGCGTATGGCAAACACGGCGCGCCGCCTGGAAATGCCCGCCTTCCCGGAAGACAAATTCGTGCAAGCCGTCGTGGATACCGTACGAGCCAACGCCGCATGGGTACCTCCTTTCGGCACGGGTGCCTCTTTGTATATTCGCCCGTTCATGATCGGCTCCGGCCCGCAGATCGGCGTTGCCCCTGCTCATGAATTCCTCTTCCGCATCACGGTTATGCCTGTGGGCGCATATTTCCAGGGCGCCGTCAAGCCCTTGAAGGTGCGCGTGTCCGACTACGACCGCGCCGCTCCCCGCGGTACCGGTCACGTCAAAGCCGGTCTTAACTATGCTATGAGCCTGTATCCCACGATGGAAGCTCATCGTCACGGCTTTGCTGAAAACATTTATCTGGATCCGGCATCCCGTACTTATGTGGAAGAAGCGGGCGGCGCCAATGTCATCTTTGTCGACAAAGACAACAACCTGATTGTTCCGAAGTCCGACTCGATTCTGCCTTCGATCACCCGTCGTTCGCTCGTATATGTCGGCGAACACTACCTCGGTCTCAATGTGATCGAACGCAAGGTTGCTCTGGAAGAAGTCAAAGACTTCAAGGAAGCCGCCTTGTGCGGCACGGCTGCCGTTCTCGCACCGATCGGCGAAATTCACACCAAGGACGGCGTCATCGCACTGCCCTCCGGTATGGATAAGATGGGCGAAATCTCAGGCAAGTTGCGTGAAACGCTCACCGGCATCCAGGCGTGCGAAATCGAAGCTCCGGAAGGCTGGGTTGTTGAAGTCTGCAAAGAAAGCGACTTTGAATAATCGCTAGACTCCGCTACGAAAAAATCCCGCTGAAAGCGTCCATGCCTTCGGCGGGATTTGTTTTTGCATCGGTCGGTCAAAAAAACTTGCCCGACCGAAATGTTGGCGATCAGTACAAACCGATGATCTTCCACCAGCCCATACCAACGGCAAACGTGATGAGCACACTCGTCGTCACAAGGATGAAGTTGATCTTATAGAAACGCGGACGTTCGAAGTAGCCCTGACCGAAGTAGATCGGACCGGGACCGCCGGCATATTCCGTAATGCCCCACATCGTGTTCGAGAAGATGGCAAAACAGATGGCCACCATCATCGGAGGCGCACCAGCACCGATGGCCACCGCGGCAAACGGCACGTACATCGCAGCCACATGACCGGAAGCCGTCGCAAAGATGTAGTGCAAATAGATGTAGGCAAAGCCTAGAATCAGGAACGCCGTCATCCAGTCGAAACCGACAAGCATTGAGGTAAAGCCCGCCGACATCCACTTCACGAAGCCGAGCTTGGTGAGGCCCGTGGCCAGCGAAATGATCACGCCAAACCAAATGACCGTATCCCATGCCGCCTTATCGCTCAGCACTTCCTTCCACTTCACGGCGCCCGTCACAAAGAGGAAAGCCGCCAGTGCGATACCAATGGCGTTGGCGTTCAAGCCGGTAAGCATCGTTGTGCCCCAACCGATCAGAGCCAGCACGAAACCGACGGCAACCCACTTTTCACGTGTCGTCAGGGGGCCCATCTTCTGAAGCTCATCGCGTCCCATTTGCTTGGCCTGAGGGGTCTTCTTCAATTCCGGATTGAAGATCTTGTAGGACAACAACGGCATCACGAAGAAGCACACCATTGCCGGCACGACAGCCGCCCAGAACCAACCGACCCAGCTGATTTCCAGACCCAGGCCGCTTTGTGCCAACTGGGCACACAACGGATTGGCTGCCATACCGGTCATGAACATGGCGCCCGTAATCGGCGTGAACTGGAAGCACGTCATCACGAGGAATTCGCCAATGCGCCCCTGCTTGGGACCGGGTTGAGAATCCAACACCATGTTGATGGACTTGGCCACCGGCAACACAATGCCGCCCGAGCGAGCCGTCACACTCGGCATAGCCGGCGCGAGGATGAGATCAGCAACACCCAGACTGAAAGCAATCCCAAGCGAAGATCCGCCGAACAGAGAAAGCATTTTGTAGGCAATGCGGCGTCCCAAACCGGATTCAACAAAGCCCAGAGACAGTACGTAAGCCGAGAAAATCATCCAGACCGTACCGGAAGCCAAGCCCGACAGTGCGGCACTGAAACTCAACGTATTGGTAAAGATCGTAACGGCAAGCGCTATGAACATCAAAGCGCCTGAAGCAATAGGAGCACACAGAATACCGATAATCGTGGCAACGAAAATGGCAAACATGTGCCAGGCCTGAACAGTCAGTCCTTCGGGAACGGGACTGACCCAGATGCCCAACAGCAAAACAATCGGAATCGCCCACTGCCACCACTTTACTTGTTTTTCAGCCATGACAATTTTCCTTTGATTTGATGCAAGACAGGCTGAACGATTTCTCATGTCGCCCAGCCCGAAAACAGTGACAGGAAAGTGCGGCAAGCACCTTCCCGTTAATCACTCCGTCAGATGTTTTCCCACTTGGCGACCACGCGGTCCACGAATTCGGGTGCAAGACCGATGTAGCTGTGCGGGTTGAGCATGAGGTCAACTTCCTCTTCCGTGAAGGCTTGCGTCACTTCCGGGGTCTGCATGAGGATCTGCTTTAAGGGAACTTCCTGTTCATAGGCCTTCATGCAGCTCTTGTAGACGATCTCGTGAGCCGTCAGACGACCGAGCTTGCGAGCCAGATGCATCATCACGCATTCGCTCATCATCAGCCCCTTCTGGGCATTGAGATTGCGTTCCATATGCTTTTCGTACACGATGAGGTTTTCAAGGATGTACTTGGACTTTTGTAATGCAGCGCCGAACATATGGCAGGCGCGCGGAATGGCTTCCCATTCGGACAGGAAGCAGCCCCAGTCGCGTTCGTTTTCACTCACCATCGATTCGACGATGGAGGGTGCAATGCTGCGCACATTGCGGCACAGAGCCAGCACGTTTTCCAGCACCGCCGGATTGCGCTTGTGCGGCATGGTGGAGGAACCTACCTTGCCCATGAAGAACGGTTCTTCCAGTTCAAGAATCTCGGTGTGCTGCAAAGAGAAGATTTCGTGGTTGATACGGCCGATCGTACCGGCGCAAATTGCAAGTGTGCTCACGAACTCAGCCTGGTTGTCGCGAGCAACGTGCCAAGCAATCGTCGGGACGTTCAAGCCCAGGATTTCCATCATGCGCTTTTGCGTTTCGAGTCCCTTTTCAGGCTGAGAAGCAAGCGTACCGACGGCACCGGCCATTTCACCGACGAACACGCGATCCTTCATCGCTTCGAGACGTTCGATGTCGCGTCCGAGTTCATCAGCCCAAACGGCAGCCTTGTAGCCGAACGTGATCGGAATGGCATGCACGACGTGCGTACGGCCGGCCTGAGCGGTATTGCGATACTTCTTGGCCAGCGTCAGGCAGTGCTTAAGGCACTCCTTCATGTCGCGCAAGATCACCTGATAAGCGTCGCGTTCGAGCAGCACCAAACCCGTGTCTACGATGTCCTGGCTCGTCGCACCCCAGTGTACGAATTCGCCCGCGTTATCCGGAAGCACCTTCTTGAAAGCCTTCAGAAGCGGGACAATCGTGATGGAGCTCTTGTAGAACTCGCCGATCGAGGCCAAATCTAGCAGATTGGCATCGGCGTACTTGTTAATAATGTCGGCCTTTTCCTTCGGAATCACGCCGAGTTCGCCCTGCGCCTTGGCCAAAGCCGCCTCGGTGTCAAGCCATTTCTGTGCCCAGGACTTGTCGCTGAAAATTTCACGCATTTCGTCCGTGCTGAACAAAAAGCCGTGAATGACGCTGTCAACTGCGCTGGAAGCCATTTTTCTCTCCTGTAGCTGTTTAAAAAATCCAATGAGAACAAGCCTCAAACCGACTACGGCATCGCTTGCCCCTTGCGGAGAATTTTCAAAAAAGAACTTTCGGAGATCGAAGAAACGCGTCAAATGATTTGATCAACATCAAGAGGTCGAGGGGGTCCGAAGATAAAAATCGTTAAAAATCAAAGGATTAATATTTGTTCCTTCTTTATTTCTGTCAATAGGTCTTTGGAACAAATGCAAAAATACCCCATCAATCAAGGCTTTCTTTGATTTTGGAAAAACGTCTTAACAGGATTTAGTGATACAAATACCTTGTCCGAAATCCGTATCGTTTCTACGCCAAGCGGCCTACACCAAAATGCGAAAAGAACTCCTGTGGCAGAAACTCGCTAACAAACTGGCGCATCGCATTGCAACCGGACGCTATCCGCTGGGTTCTCAGTTACCCACGGAACTCATGCTTGTGGAAACAGAAAAAGTTTCGCGCAACACCGTGCGGGCAGCACTACAGGAACTCAAAGCTCGAGGGCTCATTGAGCGACAGGCGCACAACGGTACTCGTGTCATTTCAACGGGCGGTGCTCGTAATTTCCATCAGAAACTGTCGTCGCTTCGAGATCTTGACGATTTCGGTCATAACTACGGACGTCGCGTCACAGACATTGATTTCGTCACAGCTGATCGGCGTTTAGCCGAGGCCATCAACTGCGCCGTCGGTGCCACCTTTCTACGCTTTGTCAACACGCGCACAAGCAATGATCCTGAAGATCCTGCCGTTGTCTGCACGAAAGTCTTCATCAACGCCGCCTACGGCGAAATCGTAACACAAGCTCGGCAGCACCCCGAAACGCTCATCATCACCTTCATCGAAGAGCTTTTTCACAAGCACTGCGTGCAAGTCAAGCAGTCCATTCAGGCTGTTGCGCTACCCGCCGACATTGCCAAAATTCTCGGCGCAACCGCCGGCGAACCGGCCTTGCGCATCCTTCGCCACTATCTTGACGCCAAAGAACAAGTCCTCGAAATTTCTGTTTCCTACCACCCGGGAAGACGCTATGCGTTCAACATGACGCTTGGGAAAAATTCGCGTTGATCGGGCATTCGCTGGGTACTGCTGATAACAGGTATTGGCATAGAACAGACTATTGCAAAGCCAAATCTCTTATCGTTGCAAAAATGCCAAACCTCCTAAAAAACGAGAACGGTGCTAGTCTAGACATATACCTGTAATGCGCCGTTTCGTGCCAAAAACACAAACGGCAAGATTGTTATGGCCTACCGTTTTGACAGCTTTTATATCGGCGGCGCTTGGGTCAAGCCAAGCACCACCGATGTTCTCACTCTCGAAAATCCCGCCACACGCGATCCCTTTGCCACCGTCCCTGATGCCACGCCTGCCGATGCCGTTGCCGCCATTGAAGCAGCGGCCTCAGCGCTACCCGCTTGGTCTGCCACGCCGCTTGCCAAACGCGTTGAGCTGATGCAAAAGGCCTTGGAAATCTTCAAAACCTACCGAGACGAAATCATTCGGCTTGAAGCTCTGGAATTGGGAGCGCCCGTCAGCTATTCGGCAAACGCACACTGCGACTATCAGTTCACCCGCATCGAGTCCTACATTCGCGAAAGCCAGAAGGTCGTTCTCGAAGAACAGTTCGAACAAAGCACCGTCGTTCGCGAGCCCGTCGGCGTCATCGCCTGCATCACGCCCTGGAACTATCCGCTCGGACAAGTCGTGCAGAAAATCATCCCGGCGCTTTTGATGGGCAATACGGTCGTGCTTAAACCCAGCCAGCACACACCTCTGACAGCCTATCTGCTCGTGGATTCCCTTGATCGCGCCGGATTCCCGGCCGGAACCGTCAATCTGATCACGGGACGCGGATCAAAACTGGGCGACACGCTTGCCACACACCCGCTCGTCGACATGATCTCCTTTACCGGATCAACGGCTGTTGGCATCAAGCTCAGCCAAAAGGCTCTGGAAGGTGTCAAACGCATTTCTTTGGAGCTCGGTGGAAAATCGCCTTTTATTTGGCTTCCGAACGAAGACTATGAGCCTGCCATCAATCAGCTCTTTGGTTCCGTTTTCTACAACTCAGGTCAAACTTGCACAGCACTGACCCGCCTTCTGGTTCCTGAATCAGATCTCGAGAGGGTCAAAGCGCTGTTGCTGCGTCGCATTCCGCAACTCGTCGTGGGCGATCCGATGGATCCCAAGACAAACATCGGACCGATGGCTTCCAAAGCGCAATACGACAAGGTGCTCTCGTACATTGAACTCGGCCAATCGGAGGGCGCCGAATTGCTCTGCGGCGGTCCAGCTCCTGAAGCCGGCAAAGGCTACTTCATCAAGCCGACGGTCTTTGTCAACGTCACCAATTCCATGCGCATTGCGCGTGAAGAAATCTTCGGTCCCGTACTTTGCGTGATCACGTACAAGACGGTCGATGAGGCCGTTGACATTGCCAACGATACCCCCTATGGCCTAAATGCCGCTGTTTTCGGCGAACGCGAGCTCGCTCTGTCCGTGGCCAAACGCATCAAGGCCGGCAATGTCTACGTCAACGGAGGTCCGCGCGATGTAACTGCTCCCTTCGGAGGCTACAAACAAAGCGGCATCGGACGCGAAGGCGGCCGCTATGGTTTGATGGAATTCACACAACTCAAAGCAACGTTTGATCGTTGATTATTTGTCATCTCACAGAAGGCGGCCTTTCAGAGCCGCTTTCTCGTTTCCGCTAAATCTGCCAGAGACTGTGGGCCACAACATCGTCAGACAAAAACCGTTGTTGTGGCGACATACAAATCAACGCGCCGTCACCACGGGCCTTAAACCGGACCATGCCGCCTTTGTGATGTTTAAAGCGCGTCAGTCCGCGGTCAAGATCCTTGAGTGCCTGCTGCAAAGTCTGGGCCGGAAATTCAGACAACCAGAGGCGTGACTTCTCCCCTCATTGAAATGAGGGGCTTCCTGCTTCATAGCGGGTTTGGCATCTGAGTTTCCCCTGACACC
>ENA-USUJ01002691-USUJ01002691.1-human-gut-metagenome-genome-assembly--contig:-NODE-2691-length-12991-cov-8.724872_pt1 | contig 12991 bp, 10 predicted proteins | sample MGYA00250061_ERZ773398 | MGnify/ENA primary metagenome ERZ773398 (study PRJEB29103, sample SAMN06111992) | human gut metagenome | biome: human gut; feature: ankylosing spondylitis patient; material...
GGGCTTGCCTTTATAAGTCAGTTTGGGTGTAAATGGCATCGTGAAAGCCTCCCTATCGTTTAGATTCACTTTAGTATATCACACATCCGGGGGTGGATGCAAGCCAGAGAGGCACTTCGCCCGCACTTTTTTGGCGCGGGAAGTTTTTCCTTGACAAAGGGCGTCCGGGTGTGTTATCATTCGGTCAGAAGAGGTTTTTGCTGCTGACGGAACGTTGTGGAGCACCACAGTGCAGCAGAGACCGGGTTTGATATCAATGCCGACCGTCTGGGCAGCCTTGCGCAATTGCTGTGCAAAGCTGCCCTTTTTGTTTTGAAGGAGGATGTTCCATGAAGTCTGATATCGAGATCGCACAGGAAGCCCGCATGAAGCCCATTGCCGAGATCGCTGCCTCGCTCGGCCTTGCCGACGAGGATGTGATCCCCTACGGCCGCTACAAGGCCAAGATCAACCACCGCCTCATCCACAAGGCTGGCAAGCAGGGCAAGCTGGTCCTGGTCACGGCCATCAGCCCCACCCCGGCGGGCGAGGGCAAGACCACCACCAGCGTGGGCCTGGCCGACGCCATGAACGCGCTGGGCAAAAAGACCATGCTCTGCCTGCGTGAGCCTTCGCTCGGCCCCGTGTTCGGCGTCAAGGGCGGCGCAGCTGGCGGCGGCTATGCACAGGTGGTCCCGATGGAGGACATCAACCTCCACTTCACCGGCGACCTCCACGCCATCGGCGCGGCCAACAACCTGCTGGCCGCCATGATCGACAACAGCATCCAGCAGGGCAACCCGCTGAACATCGACCCCCGCCGCATCACCTGGAAGCGCTGCATGGACATGAACGACCGCCAGCTCCGCTTCATCGTGGATGGCCTGGGCGGCAAGGTCAACGGCACCCCGCGTGAGGACGGCTTTGATATCACCGTTGCCAGCGAGGTCATGGCCATTTTCTGCCTGGCCACCAGCATCTCCGACCTGAAGGAGCGGCTGGCCAAGATCGTCTGCGCCTACACCTACGACGGCAAGCCCGTCACGGCGGGCGAGATCGGCGCCGCCGGTGCTATGACCGCCCTGCTGAAGGATGCACTGGACCCGAACCTCGTTCAGACGCTGGAAAACAACCCCGCCATCATCCACGGCGGCCCCTTTGCCAACATCGCCCACGGCTGCAACAGCGTCATGGCCACCAAGCTCAGCCTCTCGCTGGCCGATTATGTCATCACCGAGGCCGGTTTCGGTGCCGACCTGGGCGCAGAAAAGTTCCTGGATATCAAGTGCCGCTATGCGGGCATCGCACCCAGCGCCTGTGTGCTGGTGGCGACCGTCCGCGCCCTCAAGAGCCATGGTGGCGTTGCCAAGGCTGACCTGAACCAGCCCAACCTCGAAGCCGTCAAGGCCGGTGCGGCCAACCTCGTCCGCCACATCGACAACCTGAAGAACGGCTTCGGCCTGCCGGTGGTGGTCGCCATCAATGCGTTCCCGACCGACACCCCCGAAGAGCAGGCGTATGTGGAGCAGGTCTGCGCAGAGCAGGGTGTGCCCTGCGTGCTGAGCGAGGTCTTCGCCAAGGGCGGCGAGGGCGGCAAGGTACTGGCCGAGAAGGTGCTGGAGATCCTGGAAGACCGCTCCATCCAGTATGTCTACCCGCTGGATATGCCCCTCAAGGACAAGGTGAAGGCCATCGCCAAGAAAATCTACCGTGCCGACGACGTGAACTTCAGCGCCGCCGCCAGCAAAACGCTGGCCGAGCTGACCGAGCTGGGCTATGGCAACCTGCCCGTCTGCATCGCCAAGACCCAGTACAGCTTCAGCGATAACGCCAAGCTCCTGGCTGCGCCCACCGGCTTCACGATGGAGGTGCGCGAGGTCCGCCTTGCTGCCGGTGCCGGATTCGTGGTGGTCATTTGCGGCAACATCATGACCATGCCCGGCCTGCCCAAGAAGCCCGCCGCCGTCAACATCGACGTCGATGCCGATGGCAAGATCACAGGGCTGTTCTGATTTTGCACAAAAAGGAAGGCTCCCTCGACAACCGCCGGGGGAGCCTTCCTTTTTTTAATCGTATCATGCCGCAGCGGAGGTCACGCCGGGATTGATGGTGTGGGTGCAGAGGTAATCGACCCAGGCGGTGTAGCCTTCGGGCTTGACATGGTAGCCGTCGTTCTGGGCATATTCGGCCTTCAGGTCGCCGTTCTCGTCGGCCAGGGCCTCCCACAGGTTGAGGAAGGCGCAGCCTTTTTCGAGCGCGATGGCGGAAAGCTCGTCGTTGATCTCGCACAAGCGCTCTTTGTAGAGGCCAGGGTGAGAGGCCCGGACTTCCGGCCGCACCGGCGTGATGGACTGGACGTAGATCTGCGTATTGGGCAGGGCCTGTGCGATCATGTCCAGCATGAGGCGGTAGTAGGTGAGGAAGCTGGAATAATCGCCGTCCCGGTTGAGCACGTTGGTGCCGAGCAGGATGTAGAGCACCTTTGGCTGCTGGGCCGTCAGGACCTCCATCGGGATCTCCTTGACGCCGTCCCGGCGGGTGCAGGTGGTGCTGTTGACCACGGCGTTGGGGCCGATGCCTTTATAGGCGCAGAAGGAGGCTTCCGGCAGGCCGGTGCTGTAGATCTGCATCCCCTGCGTCAGGCTGTCGCCCAGAAAACAGGCGTCGTTGAAATAGCTGCGGTCCACGGCCGGGCTTTCGGCCAGTGCGGCCAGACGGAAATCCATGGCGGTGGTGCCGTCGGCGCTGAGCTGTACCGCCAGCCGCCGGGCGGGCGTGTAGTTGACGGTGTTCCACTCGCTGCCCTGCAGCTCCTGCTGGAAGATGGTCGGCCCCTGCACGGCGGCGGGGGACTGCTCCCGGTGGAGCCGTTTCCACAGTGTACCCACGACGCCCACCAGCACCAGCAGGAAGAGCAGCCCTGCAACGGAGAAGGTCCGGAACCAGCGCTTGCGGAGGATACGGCGGCGGTATTCCTGATAATCGGCCATAAAACACCCTGCTTTCTGTAGCTCATTTTCTTCATTATACAGCACGGCAGGCCGCGGCGCAAGCCATGCCGCAAATCCTTTGCGTTAGGGCAGGGTTTGTGCTATAATTATTCTGGTTTATTATGAGAAAACATCGGTTCAGGGCAGAACGCTCTGCCGACGGCAAGCAAAGAAAGCAGGAATCGAATCGTATGCTGCAAAATCCTAAATTGCATTATCTGGACAACGCCGCCACCACCATCGTGGCCCCGGACGTGGCGGATGTCATCGACAGGGCCATGCGGGAGCACTGGGCGAATCCGTCGTCCCTGTACGCCCCCGGTGCCCGGAGCGAAGAAGCCCTGAACGCGGCCCGCGCCGTGGTGGCCCGGAGCCTGGGCTGCAAATCGCGGGAGCTGTACTTCACCTCCTGCGGCAGCGAGGGCAACAACATGGCCCTGCTTGGCGCGGCGCTGACCCGGAAGTTTGGCAAGGGCATCGTGGTGTCCGGTTTTGAACACCCCAGTGTGCAAAAGCCGCTGGAACGTCTGGCCGCGATGGGCTATGACGTCACGGTCGTGGCCCCCCGCCCGGACGGTACGCTGGACATCGACGAGATGCTGTCGCATGTGGACAGGAATACCATCCTTGTGGCCTGCATGATGGTCAACAACGAAATCGGCACCCGGAACGAGGTCGAGCGTCTGGCCGCCGAGGTCAAGCGGAAGAACAGCCGCACCCTCGTCCATGTGGACGCGGTGCAGGCGTGGATGCGGGTCCCCATCAAGCTGGCCAACATCGACACGCTGGCGGTGAGCGGCCACAAGATCCACGCGCCCAAGGGCGTGGGGGCGCTCTACCTCAGCGACAGTCTGGCACAGGCGTTCCAGCCGCCCTACCTTGGCGGCGAGCAGGAGCGTGAGAAGCGCCCCGGCACCGAGAACCTGCCCTACGCGGTGGGGCTGGCCGCTGCGGTCAGCCGCCTTTCGAAGAACATGAAGAGCCGGGACGCCGCCGTCCGCGCCTTGAACCAGCAGCTGCGCGAGGGGCTGAAAGCCTTCCCCGAAGTGGAGATCAACAGCCCGGACAGCGCCGTGCCGGAGGTACTGAACTTCAGCGAGAACTGCATCAAGAGCGAGACGATGCTGGCGTTTCTGGCGGAGGAGCAGATCTATGTCTCGTCGGCCAGTGCCTGCGGGCGGGGCCAGCCCAGCCATACGCTGGCGGCCATGGGCTGCAGCCCGCTGGCCATCGACACGGCCATCCGAGTGTCCTTCTGTGCAGACAACACCCCCGAAGATGTGGATGCCTTCCTGAACCGCTTTGAGGATGGCATGAAGCATTTGCAGAGAATAAGGAGATAATATATGAGAGAGATCATTATGGGCTATCAGGGCGAGATGTCCCTGAAGGGCCTCAACCGCAACCAGTTCGAGTCGGCCATGATGAAGATCCTGCGGTACCGGCTCAAGACCGTGGGCAGATTCAAGGTCTACTGCACCCAGTCTACCTTTTATATGGAGCCGGAGGAAGAGGACATCGACATGGACCTCGCCTTCGACCGGGTGCGCACCGTCTTTGGTCTGGCCGCACTGAGCCGCGCGGTGGTCTGCGAGAAGGACTTTGACACCATCTGCCAGACCGCTGAGGACTATCTCGGCGGCAGCCTGCACGGCATCAGGACCTTCAAGGTAGAGGCCCGCCGCTCGGATAAGACCTACCCCATGACCAGCCCCGAACTGATGCGGGAGTTGGGCGCGTATCTGCTGGGCAAACACAACTACCTCAAGGTGGATGTCCGCAACCCGCAGTTCAAGGTCATCGTGGAGATCCGCGATTATGGTGCCTACATCCACGGCCCGAAGATCCCCGGCGAGGGCGGTCTGCCCGTGGGGACTTCCGGCCGCGCCCTGAACATGCTCTCCGGCGGCATCGACAGCCCGGTGGCTGCGTACCGGATGGCAAAGCGCGGTCTGGCGCTGGACCACATCCATTTTGCGTCCCCTCCGTATACTTCGGAGCGTGCAAAACTCAAAGTTAAGGCACTGGCCCAGAAGATCACGCCCTACACCGGCAGCACCAACCTCTTCGTGGTGCCCTACACCCGGCCGCAGGAGTACATCCGGGACAACGCCCCCGATGTGCTGTTCACGGTGCTGATGCGCCGCAGCATGATGCGCATCGCCAACAGCATCGCCCAAAAGCAGGGCAGCGAGGCCCTCATCACCGGCGAGAGCCTGGCGCAGGTGGCCAGCCAGACCGTCAAGGCGCTGCAATGCACCGATGCGGCCCAGGACCTGCCCATCCTCCGCCCCCTCATCGGCATGGACAAGACCGAGATCATCGAGACCTCCCGCCACATCGGCACGTTTGAAACTAGCATCCTGCCCTATGAGGACTGCTGCACCATCTTCACTCCGCCGCACCCGAAGATCCGTCCGGAGCTGGACGAGATCCTGACCGCCGAAGCCGCTATGCCGGGTCTGGCTGCACTGGAAGCCGAAGCGGCAGAGAACACCGAGCGCATCCGCATCCGGATCACCGACGAGATCGAGTTTGAGGGGTGATGCTGCATGACCGCAGAGATCATCAGTGTGGGCACCGAGCTGCTGCTCGGCAACATCCTGAATACCAACGCCCAGTATCTGAGCCGGGAACTGGCCGACCTGGGCATCACCGTGCAGCGGGAGAGTACCATCGGCGACAACCAGGGCCGTCTGGCGGACTTCGTCAACGAGGCCAAGGCCCGGTGTGACCTGCTGGTCTTCACCGGAGGCTTAGGCCCCACAGCAGACGACCTGACCAAAGAGACGGTGGCGGCCTGCTACGGCGATACGCTGGCCTTTGACGAAGAAGAGTGGGCGAAGATCACTCGCTACTTTGCCCGCTCCGGCCGCGAGACGACTCCCAACAACCGCAAGCAGGCCATGGTGCCCGTGCACGGGCGGAAGATCGTCAACCACCACGGCACCGCCCCCGGCGCCTGGTTCGAGCAGGACGGCCGCTGCGCCGTTCTGATGCCGGGCGTCCCCAGTGAGATGAAGGCGATGTGGACGGAGAGCATCCGCCCGCTGCTGCTGGAACGCCAGAACTGCACCCTGCACTCCATCACCCTGCGGGTGCTGGGCGGCGAGAGCAATCTGGAATATCAGGTGCGGGACCTGCTGGATCATGCCAACCCCACCGCCGCCATCTACTGCAAGACCGGCGAATGCGAGATCCGCATCACGGCCCGTGCCGCCTCCGACGAGGACGGCGAAAAAATGTGCCGCGCATACGCCAGGAAGTTCTACGATCTGCTGGGCGATGCGGTGTATGATGAGGATGTGGCCGGGCTGGAAGAAACGGTGGTGCGCACCCTGAAGGAAAAGGGGCTCACCGTCTCCACCGCCGAGAGCTGCACCGGCGGCATGATCGCAGAGCGCGTCACCGCAGTGTCAGGCTCCAGCGAGGTGTTCGGCTACGGCTTTGTGACCTATTGGGAGCAGGCGAAGGCGAAGCTCGTCGGCGTGGACCCGGACGTCATCGCACGATACAATGTGGTGTCGGCCCCGGTGGCCGCGCAGATGGCGCTGGGCGCGGCGAAGGCGTCCGGCTCGGACATCGCCGTCAGCGTGACCGGCGTAGCAGGCCCCACCGGCGGCGATGCCGTCCGCCCGGTGGGCACCGTCTATCTGGGTGCGGCCCGCGGCGGGACCGTGTATGTGAAGAAGCTCTTCGTCTCCCGCCCGGACCGTGCGCTGGTCCGCGCCCGCGCTGCGCAGGCTGCACTGGAACTGGTGCTGCGTCTGGCGCAGGGCAGGACCCCCGCAGGCACAAAGCCCCTGACCGCAGCCCAGCAGCACGACACGGCCGTGCTCGATGCGCTGGACGCGGCATTCTTGAGCGAATAACACGCAGGGGTGAGTAGCATTGACAGAGGAGAAGAAGGCCGAATGTGTGCTGCGGCTGTTCGGAGTGCCGGACGACGCCGTGAAAGAGGCTGCGGGCGGGTTTTCGCCCCAGTGGAAGGCGGAGGCCCGCTGGAAGAGCCGGGGCGCGGAGACTCTGGTGGCACTTTCGGCCCAGAACCCGGCGGGCCTGAAAAAGGCCGCGCAGGCGCTGCGGGAGAAGTTTTCCGCCGACCTGTACGGGGCCGGGGAGACCACGCTGGCCGAGGCCGCCGTGCAGGAACTGGAACGGCATGACCGACTCCTCATCTGTTCGGATGCTGCCGCCGGGACCCTTCTGGAGGCCCGGCTGGAGACCATCGCCGGGGCGGAACGGGTCTTTGACTTCGGGGCGCTGAGCTATGCCCACCCCAAGACCGGTACAAAGATCGAGCAGCAGGCGGCAGCGCACCTGCCCGCCGACACCGCCGACCCGGTGCGCCGTGCGCTGGCAAAAGCGCAGGCGGCCCGCCGGGTGGTGGGCTGTGACCTTGCCGCCGGGTGCGCCGAGCGGGAAGGGGACTGCGTACTGGTGCTCAGCTGCAAAAAAGGCTGCTGGCTGCGCACGGTCCCGCTGGCGGACAGGCCTGCCCTCTGGCTGCTGGACATGATCCGCCGCGCAGCCTGTGACCTGCCGCAGGCCGCAGGCACCGGCTTTCTGCCTGCCCGCAAGGCCGCCCGGACGGCCCAGCCGGAGGCGGCCCCGCCTGCCCGCAGGCCCCGCCGCGCCCGGCGGGTGCTGGTGGTTCTGCTGGTGCTGGTCGTGCTGGCCGCGCTCTGCACCGTCGGGGCATGGGTGTACACGGGCGGCAACTTCTACGCGCTGCCCCAGCGTCTGCGCTCCCTCTGGGCCGACGGCCTGCCGCATTCGGGGGCTGTGCTATTGTAATAAAAGGCTGCTGGATACTCCTTCCGTCACGGCTTCGCCGTGCTAGCTCCCTCCAAGAGGGAGCCTTGACGTGCCGGAATGCTGTGAAAGCCTCCCTCGTTGAGGGAGGTGGCATCGCGCCAGCGATGACGAAGGGAGTTTTCAGCGGCCTTTTTGTTGATTTTACAGAAAATTCATTGGAAAATGGCCCAAAACGGAGCCTGTGGGTTTGACGGGTTTTCTGCTTTGGTGTATCATATAACTGTATGATGAACTCCCCCTGCCGGGCGGTCTCCGCCCAGATTTCAATAGATGAGGTGTAAGAATGTCCCTAGCTGAAAAGATCTTCGGTACCTTCTCGGACCGGGAGCTGAAAAAGATCAACCCGATCACCAAAAAGGTGCTGGCCCTGGAACCCAAATACCAGGCACTGTCCGATGCCGACCTGCAGGCCCAGACCCCCGCACTGAAGGCGCGTCTGGCCGGCGGCGAGACGCTGGACGATATCCTGCCCGATGCCTTTGCCGTCTGCCGCGAGGCCGCCTGGCGTGTGCTGGGCATGAAGCACTTCCCGGTGCAGGTCACCGGCGGCATCGCCCTGCATCGCGGTGCCATCGCTGAGATGCAGACCGGTGAAGGCAAGACCCTTGTGGCCACCCTGCCCGCCTACCTGAACGCCCTGACCGGCGAAGGCGTCCACATCGTCACCGTCAACGACTATCTGGCCAAGCGCGACAGCGAGTGGATGGGCAAGCTCTACCGCTGGCTGGGCCTGTCCGTCGGCCTCATCGTGCAGGGAATCGACGGCGACAGCCGCCGCCGTGCCTACAATGCCGATATCACCTACGGCACCAACAACGAGTTCGGTTTCGACTACCTGCGCGACAACATGGTGACCTATAAGGACAACATGGTCCAGCGCGGCCACACCTACGCCATCGTCGATGAGGTGGACTCCATCCTCATCGACGAAGCCCGCACCCCGCTCATCATTTCCGGCCGCGGCGAGGATTCGTCCAGCCTGTACACGCAGGTGGACCGCTTCGTCCGCACCCTGCGCAAGAGTGTGGTGGTCGAGCTGGAAGACAAGGTGGAGACCGACGAGCAGACCGACGGCGATTACGTTGTGGACGAAAAGCACAAGACCTGCACCCTGACCGCCAGAGGCATCAAAAAGGCCGAGGAATACTTCAAGATCGAGAACCTGGCCGCTGCCGAGAACATGACGCTGGCCCACCACATCGACCAGGCCATCAAGGCCTACGGTGTCATGAAAAAGGACATCGACTATGTGGTCAAGAACGGCGAAGTCATCATCGTCGATGAGTTCACGGGCCGCCTGATGATCGGCCGCCGCTACAATGAGGGCCTGCATCAGGCCATCGAGGCCAAGGAGGGCGTGAAGATCGCAGCCGAGAGCAAGACGCTGGCGACCATCACCTTCCAGAACTATTTCCGCATGTACAAGAAGCTGGCCGGTATGACCGGTACGGCCAAGACCGAGGCCACCGAGTTCACCGAGATCTACGGCCTGAACATCGTGACCGTGCCCACCAACCGCCCCAACATCCGCAAGGATTATCCCGATGCGGTCTACAAGACCGTCAACGGCAAATACCGCGCCGTCATCGAGCAGGTGATGGAGTGCTACAAAAACGGCCAGCCCGTTCTGGTGGGCACCGTCAGTGTGGAAAAGAGCGAGACGCTGGCGAAGATGCTGCAAAAACACACCCGCGATTTCAACGTGCTGAACGCGAAGAACCACGAGCGCGAGGCCGAGATCGTGGCGCAGGCCGGTAAGAAGGGTGCCATCACCATCGCCACCAACATGGCAGGCCGCGGCACCGATATCATGCTGGGCGGCAACGCAGAGTTCATGGCCAAGGCCCAGATGCGCAAAGAGCACTTTTGCGAGAACCTGCTCAACCCCGAAAAGCCCGAAGATGCCGACCCGAACGCCGTGGAACTGCTGCTGACCGAGGCCGACGGCCACGGCGACACCACCGATGAGAACATCCTCGCGGCCCGCAGGCGGTTCGAGGAGCTGTACGCCCAGTACAAGCCCGCCATCGAAGCCGAAGCGGACGAGGTGCGCAAGGCGGGCGGTCTGTTCATCATCGGCACCGAGCGCCACGAGAGCCGCCGCATCGACAACCAGCTGCGCGGCCGTGCCGGCCGTCAGGGCGACCCCGGCGCATCCCGCTTCTACCTGAGCCTGGAAGATGACCTGATGCGCCTGTTCGGCGGCGACCGCGTTTCCAGCCTGATGGATACCCTCAAGCTGGACGAGGACACCCCCATCGAGAACCGCATGATCACCAGCACCCTCGAAAGCGCCCAGAAGAAGCTGGAAGGCCGGAACTTTGAGATCCGCAAGAACGTGCTGAAGTACGACGATGTCATGAACCAGCAGCGTGAGATCATCTACGGCCAGCGCCGCAAGGTGCTCGACGGTGAGGACATCAGCACCGAGATGCACAATATGCTGCGGGAGAACATTGATTCCAGCTGCAAGCAGTTCCTGGCCGGTGACGTCAAGGACGAGTGGGACTTTGGTGCGCTCCGCCGCCACTATCAGGGCTGGCTGACGACCGACGCCGACTTCCACTATACCGTCGCGGATTACGACAGCCTCTCGGTCCAGGGCATCGCCGATCTGCTGTACGACCGCGGGATGGACATCCTGAACGACAAGGAACAGCGCTACGGCCCGCAGCTGATGCGGGAGCTGGAACGCATCTGCCTGCTCAAGTGTGTAGACCGCCAGTGGATGGACCATATTGACAACATGGACCAGCTGCGTCAGGGCATCGCGCTGCGCGGCTACGGCCAGAAAGACCCCGTCGTTGAGTACCGCATCGAGGGCTTTGACATGTTCGACCAGATGGTCGATTCCATCCGCGAGTCCAGCATCAAGATGCTGCTGACCATCGAGGTGCGCGGTGCGGGCACTGCGGCCCCTAAGCGGGAGCAGGTGGCCAAGCCCACCGGTGAGGGCTTCGTGCCCGGCAACGGCGCACCCGGTGCCAAGGGTGCCCCCAAGGGCCAGCCCATCCGCGTCATCAAGATCGGCCGCAACGACCCCTGCCCCTGCGGCAGCGGCCTTAAATGGAAGAAGTGTACCTGCGCCCAGTACCACCCCAATGGTTCCGACGGCGGGGAGCAGTGATCTGTAGAAGAATGCAACTGCTTTTAGTTGCATTTCTCTCCGATCGTGGTATACTATAAGCAGGGAGTGAATGTACAATGGGTCAGAAGGAAAAGCTGATCGAACGCCTGAAATCGAAACCGAAGACATTCACATTTGATGATGCGGAAAGCCTGCTGCGGTATTTCGCCTATGAGCGCTCCAACAAAGGCCGGACCAGCGGGTCCCGGATCATGTTCGTATCTGAGGAACATCCGCCCATCATGATGCACCGACCCCACCCCAGAAAAGAGCTGCTGGAATATCAGGTGAAGCAGCTCATCCAGATTTTGGAACAGGAGGGACTTCTATGAATAACACGATGGAATACAAAGGCTATGTGGGAAGCGTGGAATTCTCGGAAGAAGACGGCCTCTTTTACGGAAAAGTCATGGGCATCCGTGCGCTGCTCTCCTATGAGGGGACCACGGCGGCGGAGCTGGTCTGCGATTTCCACAATGCCGTCGATGATTACCTGACTCTGTGCGAAGAGACCCACAAGGAACCGGAGCGGGCGTATAAGGGCAGCTTCAATGTCCGCATCTCGCCGGAGCTGCACAAGCAGGCCGTGATCTTTGCTGCGGCACACAACATGAGCCTGAACAGCTTTGTGGAACATTCCATTCAACAGGCTGTGCACACAAGATAAAAAAGGGAGCTGATTTGAAATGATGGACCCGAAGGAACTGATGGCAGAAGCCGCCGTGCTGGAACCCCAGCTGCAAAACTGGCGGCGCACCCTGCACCGGCACCCGGAGGTAGGCTTTGACCTGCCCAAGACCAGAGCGCTGGTCAAGCAGGCACTCACCGAGATGGGTTACACCCCGCAGGACTGCGGCAAGGCGGGCATCCTTGTGCTGGCGGGCGGCAAAAAGCCGGGCAAGACCATTCTGCTGCGCGGCGACATGGACGCTCTGCCCATTCAGGAGGAGTCCGGCGTGGACTTTGCCTCTGAGGTGCCCGGCCGGATGCACGGCTGCGGCCACGACATGCACACGGCCATGATGCTGGGTGCGGCCAAGCTGCTCAAAGCCCACGAAGAGGAGCTGGAAGGTACCGTCAAGCTGGAGTTCCAGCCTGCGGAGGAGATCTTTCAGGGCTCCCCGGATATGATCGCCAACGGCCTGCTGGAAAACCCGAAGGTGGATGCGGCGGTCATGTTCCATGTGTTGGCTGGTATGCCTCTGCCCTCCGGCATGGTGCTGGTGCCGGGCGGCGGCATCACGATGGCCAGCTGCGAGCAGTACCACATCACCGTCCATGGCAAGGGCGGCCACGGCTCCATGCCCGAAGCCTGCATCGACCCCGTCACGGCGGCGGCGCACATCCACATCGCGCTGCAGGAGATCAACAGCCGGGAGATGGACCCGCACAGCTTTGGCGTCTTCACGACCGGCCGCTTCCAGGCAGGTGCTGCCTCCAACGTCATCCCCGACACGGCAGAGATGTGGGGCACCATCCGCACCATCGACCCCGAAAATAAGGTCGGTGAGCTGATCCACAAGCGGATGACCGAGATCGCACAGGGCGTGGCGGCGGCCTACCGCTGCACCGCCGAGGTCGGCTTCAGCGACTACTGCCCCTGCATGGTGGTGGACCACGCCCTCGCCGGAAACGCAATGACCTATATGACCGAGCTTGTGGGCCAGGGCGCAATGGATATGTCCAAGCTCACAGGCGGCAAGCCGGGCGGCGGCAGCGAGGACTTCGCCTTCGTCAGCCACGAGGTGCCCACCGTCAGCATGTTCCTGTCCGCGGGCAACGCCAAGGAGGGCTACGCCTACGGCCAGCACCACCCGAAGGTCAAGTTCGATGACAGCATCCTCTATGAGGGCAGCGCGGCCTACAGCTGGTTTGCTCTGCGCTGGCTGAGCGAGCACAAGTAACTCATTATCTCACAAAAAAACGAAAACCAGAGTTGCAAGGCAGACCTGCCAAACAACTCTGGTTTTCTTATTGGAGCATGTTGCGCTAAATTCTTTTTGTGAGCGAGTGCGGCAAACTGGAATTTTCAAATTAGTCTTTGCAAATAACCTTTGAATCTTCACCATCAATTACA
>ENA-USUJ01002693-USUJ01002693.1-human-gut-metagenome-genome-assembly--contig:-NODE-2693-length-12982-cov-33.512824_pt1 | contig 12982 bp, 10 predicted proteins | sample MGYA00250061_ERZ773398 | MGnify/ENA primary metagenome ERZ773398 (study PRJEB29103, sample SAMN06111992) | human gut metagenome | biome: human gut; feature: ankylosing spondylitis patient; material...
TGGCCGACAAAATGCACCGCCTGGAGAACATCAAAATAAAGGGCCATTTCAACTATCTCGAGATGGAACAGCTCTCGACTGAGGCCCGTCAAAAGCTTGCAAAAATCAACCCTGACACGCTGGCTCAGGCAAGCCGAATTCCGGGTGTCTCGCCGAGCGACATCAACATCATGCTGGTGCTGATGAAAAGGTAAAACAGCCGTATGTTTCACGTGAAACAAAATGAGCATTTTTTGTTAAGCGAAAACGTTGGAACCGACTGAAAGATAGTAAGATACAAAATCGGGGCACAAATTTACTTTAAGGCAAAATTTGATGTTCCTCACGATAAAAAGGAGCAATATTTCAGAACGTCTGACTCCTCTTATTATGCCCTCCGGGTGCCCCTGCCGAGGCACGGCTCTGCCCTGCCCCGACGGCCGCCGTGAGGCGATGCCAGAGACAGCGAAAAGCCACTTTCTAAAAGGTGGCCTTTCAGCGTGCAAAAGGTATCCTTTCGGGCTGCAAAAGACCACCTTTTGCGAGCCAAAAGACGGCCTTTTGGAAAGCCCCGAAAAACAGCCCTTTGCAACGGCAGCAGTCTGCCGCCGAAAAATGCGGCCACGATTCCGGCAGAAATATCTGACGGCAAAAAGCCAAAACGGCATAAGCCGCGGCAGCATCTGCCCGCAGCAGCAAAACGCAACACAGCGGGCGAAAAAGGCGGGAGCACGGACGAAAAAGCCCCACGGCAAGAATATGCGCCGGAAAGGCTGAAAAACGCCGCAGGCGGAAAAACCATGCGGCAGCGCAGCCGAAAAACGAGGCCGCCGCAACGCCATGCCTCACACATATAATATATATAGCGCACAACGCGCCGAAAACAGCGAACAAGAGATAATATTAGTATAAAGTACGTAACTAAAAAGAAAAAATGAACAACAAAACACTATTGGAGAATCTGAGATGTATTCCTGATTTTCCGCAGAAAGGAGTAAATTTCAGAGACGTAACAACACTGTTTAAGAATCCGAAATGTCTCCAGATAATGGAAGACGAGCTTTACGAGATGTACAAAGACAAGGGCGTAACCAAGATTGTGGGCATAGAGAGCCGCGGCTTCGTCATGGCCTCTGCACTGGCCATAAAGCTCAACGCCGGCGTTGTTTTGTGCCGTAAGCCCGGCAAGCTGCCCGGCGAAACCGTACAGGAGAGCTACTCGAAGGAGTACGGCACCGACACTATCGAGATTCATAAGGACGCCATCACCGAGGACGACATCGTGCTGCTGCACGACGACCTGCTGGCCACAGGCGGCACCATGAAGGCTGCGTACGACCTTGTGAAGAAGTTTAACCCGAAGAAAGTATACGTAAACTTCCTCATCGAACTTATACACGAAGACCTCAACGGCCGCAGCAACTTCGAAGAAGGCACAGACATAACAAGCCTGCTGCAGGTATAAATTTTTAGGAGTTAAAGAAGTTAGAGTAGTTATCGCCCACTGCGCGGGCTAAGGAGTTAAAGCCATTAGCCCGCGCTTTATTACAAAACTTCTTATGTTGCAAGAGCAAAATAACGGGCATTATTTATATCTTTAAAAGAGTATTCAGAGATATAAGACTGATACCTTATAGAAGCTACCATTACGTATGCCGACACATTATAGCATTCCGAAACGCTACAGACATAATGCTATAATGTTCATCAAGCCAAAGCTCACTACATAAAGAATAAGGACACATAGGCAAGGCGTATTCAACCGGCAAGGCAAATGGCTTTAACTACTCTAACTACCATAACTCCTTTAACTCCTCTGTTTAAAGTTTCACGTGAAACAAAATTTTTCAAAACCATTTTAAATAAGGCACTTACGCGGCATGACTAAAGAAGAAAACGAGAAGAGGCTGGCACGGCTGAAGGCCATTGTGAGCAACCTGCCCGACAAGCCGGGCAGCTATCAATACTATGACGAGAGCGGCACCATAATATATGTTGGCAAGGCCAAGAACCTGAAGAACCGCGTGTCGTCCTACTTTCATAAGGAAGTGGACAGATACAAGACCAAGGTGCTTGTAAGCAAGATTCACGACATAACATATACCGTGGTGAACAGCGAAGAAGACGCGCTGCTGCTCGAGAACAGTCTGATAAAGAAATATCAGCCCAAATACAACATTCTGCTCAAAGACGGCAAGACTTACCCCTCTATCTGCGTAACTAAAGAATATCTGCCGCGCATATTCAAGACGCGCACCATAAACAAGAAATGGGGCTCTTATTACGGCCCTTACAGCCATCTGCCTTCGATGTATGCCGTGCTCGACCTGATAAAAAAGCTGTATAAGCCGCGCACATGCCGCTTTCCGATAACGCGCGAAGGCATCGAACAGGGCAAATATAAGCCCTGTCTGGAGTATCACATCAAGAACTGCGGCGCGCCGTGCATAGGCAAGCAGAGCTACGAGGAGTATCAGGAGAGCATCGCCCAGGCGCGCGAAATACTGAAAGGAAACACGCGCGAGCTGTCGAAAATGCTCTTCACGCAGATGCAGAAACTGGCCGAAGAGCTGCGTTTTGAGGAGGCAGAAGCCATAAAACAGAAGTATCTGCTGCTCGAAAACTTCTGTTCGAAGAGCGAAGTGGTGAGCCACACGATCAATAATGTAGACGTTTTCTCGGTAACAGACGACGAAAAAACGGCCTATGTGAACTATATCCACGTGATGAACGGCAGCATAAACCAGGCCTTCACGTTCGAGATGAAGAAGAAGCTGAACGAGAGCGAAGACGAGATTCTGCAGCTCGGAATACTGCAAATACGCGAGAAAGTGGGCAGTACGTCGCGCGAAATAATAGTGCCCTTTATCCCCGACATGACGCTCGAAGGCGTTACGTTCACCGTGCCGCAGCGAGGCGACAAGAAGACGCTGCTCGACCTGTCGGTGATGAACGGCAAACAGTATCGTTTCGACCGCCTCAAACAGGCCGAAAAGCTCAATCCGGAGCAGAAATCAGTGCGCCTGATGAAGGAAATTCAGAACGCCCTGAAGCTGCCCAAGATGCCTTATCAGATAGAGATGTTCGACAACTCTAACATCAGCGGAACCGACGCCGTGGCGGCCTGCGTGGTGTTCAAGAAGATGAAACCGAGCAAGAAAGACTACCGGAAATACATAATAAAGACGGTTACAGGCCCCGACGACTATGCCTCGATGCAGGAGGTTGTAAGGCGCCGCTACACCCGTCTGCGCGACGAAGGACAGCCCCTGCCCGACCTCATAATAACCGACGGCGGACAGGGACAGATGAGCGTTGTGAGAGAGGTTGTAGAGGGCGAACTTCACCTCGACATTCCGATAGCCGGACTTGCCAAAGACGACCGCCACCGCACCAACGAGCTGCTCTACGGATGGCCGCCCGTAGTGGTCGGAATGAAGACCGACAGCGAGCTTTTCCACCTGCTAACGCACATGCAGGACGAGGTTCACCGCTTTGCCATAACCTTCCACCGCGACAAGCGCAGCAAGCATGCGCTGCACTCGGAACTGGACGACATAAAGGGCATCGGACCCAAGACAAAAGACCTGCTGCTGAAGGAACTGAAGACCGTGAAGCGCATAAAGGAGGCAAGCATTGAAGAAATAGCAGCGATTATAGGGCCTTCTAAGGCAAAAATAATTGCTGAACACTTTGAAAACACATAAAAATAAGGACCGAATATCATACAAGGAACAACATAATGCGTATAAAAGCCTATACACATTGACATTCTTTAACTATATAATACGATGATATTCGCACTCAAAAAAGTATATTTGTGATTTAGAATGCAACAAAACAAAGCCTTATGATAAAGAACAAAATAATAACAATCTGCGCTGTCCTGCTGTCACTAATTCAACCTTTGCCGTCTGCGTCAAACGGCATAACAGCCAACAACATTTCATCATCAAAAAGCACGACAATACAAAGCCCTGAAGAAGGTGCAAGCAGTAAAGAACACAATACAGCCTACGATGACGAAAGCGATGTCCTGGACATCAAAAAGACATCAATAATGTACAAAAAATTTCTCAATGCATCAACAGACAGCACCGGCAGCTATGACAGCCAACTAATCATATTACCGCAGTACAGCTACGACGAAAAAACAATGCACACAGTGTTGACACTGAACCTCTCAAGCAACGACGGAAGCGAATCAAACAACGACGTACTGCAAAAGATGAAGAGCTCATCACAAAAGCATGAATCCAAATACGACATGATAGGCTATGCTACTATAATGTTCGATGATGAAGAAGAGTTTACATGCCTTATGATGTACGCTTACAAGGAAGATGCAAAAATTCCTTACCACGCCATCTACCTCATCTTAAGTCAAACACTAGAAAGCAACCGAATCGACGAGATAAATGATGGCACATGGAATATCTGGAGTAAGCTGAAATATGTCAACTCACGTCTTACAAAAAAGAATATCAGCTTTATAACTTTAAGCGACATAAACAAGAACTATATCGGATATATCGGTCTTGACTCATCGACAAAAGAATGCATGTACAGCATCCTTCACAAATTAGGCGACAATCTCGGTTCACACGAAATATACAAATATAACTGGGAATAACCTGGAACAAAAAAAGAAAGAAGAGATATGAAGATAGTAATACAGCGCGTAAGCCGCGCGTCAGTAACGATTGACGGACAGGTAAAGTCGGCCATCGGTAAGGGCTACATGATACTGCTCGGAGTGGCAGAAGGAGACACGTCGGAAGACGTCGACTGGCTGGTAAAGAAGGTGGCATCGCTGCGCGTCTTCGACGACGAGCAGGGCGTGATGAACATACCTATAACAGCCATCAACGGCGAGATACTCGTCATCAGCCAGTTCACCCTGCTGGCATCCTACAAGAAAGGCAACCGCCCCTCATGGATTCATGCCGCCAAGCATGAAGTTTCTATTCCGCTATACAACGAGTTCTGCGACAAGCTGAGCCGCGAAATAAGCCGCCAGGTAGGCACGGGCGAGTTTGGAGCCGACATGAAGGTTGAGCTGGTGAACGACGGTCCCGTAACCATCTGCATGGACACCAGACACAAGGAATAGCCGCCACGCCCGGTGCATCAGGCAGGCCAAGACGGCAGCTGAAAGCACAATAAACCGCATTTAAGGCCCTCTGAGACCACAAAACAGCACCGGCGGCATAGTTATAGGTAAAAGACGAGAAAACGCCTTACAGACAAAATAAACGCATAAATATATGGACAACGACATAACAATACGCGAGGCACAGCAGCTCGTAGACCAATGGATAAAGCAGTACGGCGTGCGCTACTTCAGCGAACTGACCAACATGGCATGCCTCACCGAGGAGGTGGGCGAGCTGGCGCGCATCATGGCACGCAAGTATGGCGACCAGAGCTTCAAACAGGGCGAAGAACAAGACCCGGCAGACGAGATGGCCGACGTGCTGTGGGTGCTGATGTGCCTGGCAAACCAGACGGGAGTTGACCTCACGGAGGCACTAAGAAAGAACCTCGAAAAGAAGACCAGCCGCGACAAGACGAGGCATATAAACAATGAAAAATTAAAAAGTAAAAATTAAAAATTATATCATTATGGCAACAGAAAATGACAACAAGAAGCACGAATGCTCACACGAGCACAAGCACGAGACAGAGTTTCCGAAAATGAGTAAATACGACGAGGCTCTGAGCAAATATAACACCGAGATCGACGATGCAGAAGTGCGCGAGGCAGTAAAGAAGATTATAGCCGAGAAGGTGCACGAGAACGACACGCCGGAGATAAAGAAATTCCTCTTCGGAAGCATCGAACTGACATCGCTCAAGACCACCGACTCGGAGGAAAGCATACTGGCTTTCACGGAGAAGGTGAACGAGTTTGACGCCACCTACCCCGACCTGCCCCACGTGGCCACCATCTGCGTATATCCATGCTTTGCCAAGACCGTGAGCGAGTCGCTCGAAATCGACGGCGTAGAGATAGCCTGCGTGTCAGGCAGTTTCCCGTCTTCACAGGCCGTTATCGAGGTCAAGGTTGCCGAGACAGCGCTTGCCGTAAAGGACGGAGCAACGGAGATTGACATCGTTATGCCCGTGGGCAAGTTCCTCAGCGGCGACTATGAGGGCGTGGCCGACGACATCAACGAGCTGAAACAGGCATGCGGCGAAGCGCCGATGAAGGTTATCCTCGAGACAGGATGCCTCAAGACAGCCTCTAACATCAAGAAGGCATCAATAATAGCGATGTATGCCGGTGCCGACTATATCAAGACGTCTACGGGCAAGCTTGAGCCTGCCGCTACGCCGGAGGCTGCCTACGTGATGTGCCAGGCCATCAAGGAATACTACGACGAGACAGGCATACAGATTGGTTTTAAGCCCGCAGGAGGCATCAATTCGGTGATGGACGCACTTATCTACTACACCATCGTTAAAGAGGTCCTGGGCGAAAAATGGCTCACCAACAAGTGGTTCCGCCTCGGCACAAGCCGTCTGGCCAACATGCTGCTAAGCGAACTGCTCGGCGAAGAGACAAAATTCTTCTAAAAGAGGGATTGTGAGGGCCCAAAGATGATGGGTCCTATAAGACTTATGGGGCTGATACGACATGAGCATAACAGACTAACTGACAGCTGATTAGCCATGTTTTACAGCCTCATAAGTCATTTTTAGCCTTAACAACAAGCCGCAAAACGCGGCATTTAACCTGCAACAAAAACACATGGAAAACAACTTTATTCAGCAGCACAGACACTACAGATAACTTATTGTTTATCAGAAGGCTGAATGCATTTATGACATCACTTTTTATTTTGCGCATAAATATCTCGACAAGGCCGACAGAATCATCGACCAGATGATTCAGGCTGCACGCTCGGGCAAGCAGAATATTGCCGAGGGAAGCGCAGCAAGCAGCACCTGGAGAGAGACCGAACTGAAGCTTACAAACGTTGCAAAAGCCAGTCTGCAGGAGCTTTTAATTGATTATGAGGACTATCTGAGAGTAAGAAATCTTGAACAATGGAGCGTCAACAGCACTAAGGCAATGCAGACAAGAAAGGCTTGCAAGAAGCATACTGACAGCACCTATTTCCGCAAGGCAATAACGGTAAGGCCGGACGAGACAATAGCCGACATAGCGATAACCCTTAATCATCAGACCAACTCGCCGCCGAGAAAGCTCATAGATCATCTGAAAACCGAGTTTCTGACACACGGAGGAATAAAAGAAGAGATGTATGCCGCAAGCAAAGAATGGCGCAGACAGAACCAATAATAAGCACATAAAAAACGCAGAGCCTGCCCTTTCAGCAAGCTCTGCGCAATATCTAAAATCTCTGATTTTCAACAACTTACAGGTCGAATAAGTTCCATTACCCCCATAACAGTTCTCATCGCTCCCATCAGAGGACATCATCCCCCAAGAATCTCTCTATCGCTCTCTACCCTACTTTACTTTGTCCTCTCAATGACAAAGCTCAGATAGGCCTCGAGACTGCGGCGAAGCGCGTCATCAGTAACCTCAGTTTCGATAAACTCCATTGCCTCGCGGCGCATTTCCTCCATGCGTTTTTCGGCATATTCAATGCCCCCGTGCTCCTTGGTATAGTCCACCAGGATGGCTATTTCGTCCTGAGTTATCGTGCGCTCCTTCACCTTGTAAGCCAGCTTGCGTATGCTGTCGGGCGCCGAGTTGTTCACGGCATAAATGGCAGGCAGCGTCAGCTTGCCCTCAGCCATGTCGTTGCCCGTAGGCTTGCCTATTTCCGACGAGTCGTAATAGTCGAAGATGTCGTCTCTTATCTGGAAGATTATGCCCAGCGTCTGACCGAATTTCATGGCCTTGCCAATCTCGCTTTCAGGCATTCCGGCAGATATCGCACCCATTGCGCAGCATGCCTCAAAGAGCGCGGCTGTCTTCTGGCGTATCACATTATAGTAGATTTCTTCTGAAATCTGCTCGTTGGATATGCTCGTAAGCTGCAGTATCTCGCCGTTAGACAGCGTCCTTCCCAGTTCAGCCAAATATTTGATTATCAGTTCGTTGTGCGTCTCAGCCACATGCAGCAGCGCCGTAGAAAGGATATAGTCGCCAATGAGCACTGCCACCTTGTTGTCATACAGGGCATTGACCGATGCCTGGCCGCGCCTCTCGGTGCTCTCGTCAACCACGTCGTCGTGCACCAAGCTGGCCGTATGCAGCAGCTCCAGGCCCACTGCGGCGTGCAGTGTGGCACTGCTCACCGAGCCATAGTTCTTGGCCATGAGCAGTATTAGCATGGGGCGCATGCGCTTTCCGGCGCGCTGGCGTATACGCCTGAAGATTTCTTCCTGCAGGTTGTCCGTATGTGTGAGCGACTTGTTGAACAGACTGATGAAGTCATCGAGTTCTGCTTTTATGGGCTCCTTAATAAGAGATAAATAATCCATCATGCTGCAATTTTAATACAAAAGTAATTATTTTATCGGATTAATGCTAAAAAATTAGTAATTTTACACGTAAAAAACTCATATTACATGGATAAGCTGTTCCTTTTTGACGCCTACGCGCTGATATACCGCTCGTATTACGCATTTATAAAGAACCCCCGTATCAACTCTAAAGGGCTCAACACGTCGGCCGTGATGGGCTTCTGCAACACGCTGCACGAAGTGCTCACGAAAGAAAAACCCACATATCTGGGAGTGGCCTTCGACCCCCACGGCCCTACCTTCCGCACCGAGGCCTACGCCGAATATAAGGCGCAGAGAGAGGAGACGCCCGAGGACATACGCCGCGCTGTGCCCATCATAAAGAGCCTGCTCAAGGCCATGCGCATACCGGTGCTCGAGGCCGACGGATACGAGGCCGACGACGTGATAGGCACGCTGGCGCTCAAGGCCGGGGCTGAAGGCGTGATGACATATATGCTTACGCCCGACAAGGACTACGGACAGCTGGTAAGGGAGAACGTCATGATGTATCGCCCGCGCCACGGCGGAGGATATGAGACGCTCGACGCCGAGAAGGTGTGCGCCAAGTATGGCATTGCAAACACAAGTCAGGTGATCGACCTCCTTGGACTGATGGGCGACTCGGCCGACAACATTCCGGGATGTCCGGGCGTCGGCGAGAAGACTGCCGTGAAACTTATCAACGAGTTTGGCAGCGTGGAGCAGCTGCTCGAGCAGACCGACAAGCTGAAGGGTGCACTGAAGAAAAAAGTTGAGGAGAATGCCGAGCAGATAAAATTCTCGAAATTCCTCGCAACGATAAAAACCGACGTGCCGGTTGAACTCAACCTTGACGAACTGAAGGTGAGCGAGCCCGACGCCGACGAACTTCGCAAAATCTTCACCGAACTGGAGTTTAAGACGCTCGCAGACAAGTTTCTTAACAAAGCTGAAAATAATAAAAAAAGCGTTCAAATTCAACTCGATTTATTCGCAGAAAATCCGACCGACGGCCAAGTTTTTTCAAAAAACGCTAGTCTGAGAGCGTTAAACGAACTGCCTCACACATACAAACTCATTGATAATGAGGAAGAAATAAAGAAAATCTGTGACTTTTTCATGACAAAAAAAATTCTCAGTCTAGACACAGAAACCACTTCAACGAGCGCAATCGATGCCGAACTGGTCGGTTTGAGCTTCTCTGTGAAGGAATTTGAGGCGTTCTACGTGCCCGTTCCTGCCAATCGTGAAGAAGCGCAAAAGATAGTTAACATATTTAAACCGCTATACGAAAACCCCGAAATTCTCAAAGTTGGACAAAATATCAAGTACGACATGGAGGTGCTGGCAAGCTACGGCGTGTGCGTGGCAGGTCAACTGTTCGACACGATGATAGCCCACTACCTCATCCAACCCGAGCTTCGCCACAACATGGACTACATGGCAGAGACATGTCTCGGATATCAGACCATACACATAGAAGAGCTGATCGGACCGAAGGGCAAAAAGCAGAAGTCGATGAGAGACCTGCCGCCCGAGCAGATTGTCGACTATGCAGCCGAGGACGCCGACGTAACGCTGCGACTGAAAAACTATCTCGAACCGAAACTCGAGGAGGTAGGCGTAACCCAACTCTTCTACGAAATAGAGATGCCGTTGGTGCGAGTGCTCGCAGAGATGGAGCTAAACGGAGTGAGGATAGACACAGCGGCGTTGGCAGAGACGTCGGAGCTTCTGACCAAGAGGCTCAGCGACATAGAGAAGCGAATATACGAGCTGGCAGGCGAAGAGTTTAACATAGCATCGCCCAAGCAGGTTGGCGAAATTTTGTTCGGCAAGCTGAAGATTGTGGAGAAGCCCAAGAAGACAAAGACGGGACAATATGTAACGTCGGAAGAGGTGCTGCAACAGCTCAGCGGAAAGCACGAGATTGTGGGTAAGATACTGGAACACAGAGGATTAAAGAAGCTGTTAGGCACATACGTCGACGCGCTGCCGAAGCTGATAAACCCGAGCACAGGGCACATACACACATCGTTCAACCAGACCGCCACTGCCACCGGCCGACTCTCTTCGTCTGACCCTAACCTGCAGAACATACCCGTGCGCGGCGAGGACGGCAAGGAGATACGCAAGGCGTTCATACCCGAGGAGGGCTGCCTGTTCTTCTCGGCCGACTACAGCCAGATTGAGCTGCGCGTAATGGCTCATCTGAGCGGCGACGAGAACATGATAGAAGCCTTCCGTTCTGGCCACGACATACACGCCGCAACGGCAGCAAAGATATACAAAGAGGACATTGCCGACGTAACGCGCGACCAGCGCACCAAGGCCAAGCGCGCCAACTTCGGCATAATATACGGCATCACGGTGTTCGGTCTGGCAGAGCGTCTGGACATCAGCCGGCAGGAGGCGTCGCAGCTGATAGACGGCTACTTCATCACCTTCCCGAAGGTTCACGAATACATGGAGAAGGCCAAGCAGACGGCGCGCGAACAGGGCTACGTAGAGACATTCTTCCGTCGCCGCCGCTATCTGCCCGACATCAATTCACACAACGGCACGGTGCGCGGCTTTGCCGAGCGCAACGCCATCAACGCCCCTATACAAGGCTCTGCCGCCGACATAATAAAGGTGGCCATGGTGCGCATCTACAAGCGCTTCAAGGACGAAAATCTGCGCTCCAAGATGATTCTTCAGGTGCACGACGAACTCAACTTCAGCGTTGTGCCTGAGGAGAAAGAGACCGTTGAACGCATAGTTTTGGAAGAGATGCAGGGCGCCTACAAGCTCAACGTACCATTAGTTGCCGACTGCGGCTGGGGCTCCAACTGGCTTGAAGCACACTAAATTTAAGTGAAAAGTGAAGAGTGAAAAGCAATTTAAACCATGCTTCATACTCCATGATGAACTACATGTCATATAATAAAGGGCAGTCTTCCGTATTGCGTAAGACTGCCCTTTACAAGTTATTGAAAATCTGCTAATTACATAATTATTACCATAAATGACAATAATTACAAATCTTCACCATTAGCCATATTATAACGATTTTCATAAAAAAGAGAAATGCAATACTCTCCATATGTTCTATTTATAGTAAACCAAACTAAACGATTTAACATACTACTCGGCGTATCACCTTCTACATTCAGTTTTTGACAATACGAAGCTTGATATTGTTTGTTATTAACCGTCATCTCATAACTTATATCTTCGCTCTCTGGTATCATCTGATCAGCCATACCAAGATACTTCGAATTATTCTCAAATTGATAGCAAAGATTATTGAAGTTAATTTTTATTTGCGCCTCATCACATTTATTTTTATCCATAACAGCTATACGCCAAACCTTCCTGTTATTTGTCTGAACAATAACATAAACATCCTTTCCATTAAATTCACCTTCAAGCATTCCGTCAGTCTCAGGTACGCTGGTAAACCCTTTGTCTTTGAGTTTACTTATCATCTCTGCTTTTGTGCCATCAATAGGTATTCCAAGAAAACGTGTCACACTAGAGACTTCCTGCCCATATGACACAACGCATGTTAACAATACAAGAAACAATAAAAACAACTTTTTCATAGTAAAAATCTCCTGTCCTGCCAGTCCCAACAAGGCACTTTAATATACGTTGAAGCGTGAGACTGCTACGCCAACATCTTCAATGTAAATCATGAAAAAATTCTTAAATACAGATGCTATGACAATAGCTCACACCATAAGTGCGAGTCATCATCCCGCCATTATATCCAATTAGAAATTTCTCAAGTTGCATCAATAAGACAAGCATAACGCTTCTTTATTCCAAAATGTCGTAATGCATTAGATTCAGATCACATACACAATGCAAATGTAAATATTTTTCTGCAAAAACCCAGTATTTCATAGATAAAAACATTGAAAATGACGGGATATAATATAATTTCAAACCTACAACACTACAACTGATGTAAAAACAATGGATATGCAAAAATATTTTGACATAACTGAGAGCATGACAAACCCAATTACCAAAAATGAAATAATAAAGTAAAAGCCGATAAAGATGCCATCAAGAATGTCGCATTATGTAAGATTATAAAATAAAACCTAATTAGCGCAACACTAAAAAGCGGTATGAGAGGGCGAAAACAAAAAAGTATGGAAAACTAAACACCTCAACACTTAATTATTCGCCAAAAAACACTATATTTTTGTAACAAAGATACTACAAAAAAGTGGAATACAGAAGAATGAAGTAATAGAATTGATTTACAGAGGTTTCATTTAAGCAGCCGATTATCTCCAACGCCACCACAATCCTTGCCGAAGCCAAGTCAAGACGTCGCAACGTTACTTGTTCGTAACCACACCATATAGGTGACGAAATTGGCACGAATGGCAAAACAAGGCGTTGTGATATAGTGAGTTACTAACAACTCACGCGACAAATCCAGTTACGGAAAAAGATTGCGTCGTTCCTCCGTGTTTTGCGTACCGACGAAGGATTCTTCACCGACTAATTTTGAACCTAAAAAAATTAAGGACGATGA
>ENA-USUJ01002697-USUJ01002697.1-human-gut-metagenome-genome-assembly--contig:-NODE-2697-length-12968-cov-6.052285_pt1 | contig 12968 bp, 19 predicted proteins | sample MGYA00250061_ERZ773398 | MGnify/ENA primary metagenome ERZ773398 (study PRJEB29103, sample SAMN06111992) | human gut metagenome | biome: human gut; feature: ankylosing spondylitis patient; material...
GGAAAGTGTCAGCACATTGCCGCCCGCGAGCTTCAGAAGCGTCCGGTCGCCCGTGATCGATACATTCTTCAGCGTAAGCTTCGTGCCGCTGCCCACAGTGAGCGTCAGATTCTCAAAGCTGCTTTCCTCGCCGCAGAGCGTGACATCGAGATTTTCGCCCACGGTGATTGTCCCGGTCGAAAACCATGGAATGCGATACGTGCCCGACGCCTTCACCGCGCCGTTTTCCACCAGCGGAAGCTCTGCTCCCGTCGCCTGCTCCGTTTTCTCCTCACAGCACAGCCAACTAGGCAGGAGGGAATATGATGAGTGAAGCAAGATTATATGAATTAGCACATGAAGCTTTATTAACAAGATGGAGCAGGAGTTATGATGATGTTAGGAATTATCCTAATTGTGATTTTTTCGAAACACAGCAAAAGGAACTATGGAATGAGTTACTTAATCTTGAAAATGAAATGAAAAGCAAGGGATTTAAATAGGAGGAAATGGATATGAAATCAAAATACAAAAAAATCAAGTACACAAATACCGGGGTAAAAGCCCCGGTAGTAACTCTTATGAAATCCAACAAGGATCTTGACAGATCGGATATGATAAAGTTGAGATATCCGGAGTTGATCATAACTATAAGGAGAGTTGCAAGAAAGACCATGTACAACCGTGCAAAGTCTCAAATAAACATTGAAGCAGATCATTTTATTTCTTCATTTCATGTTTATGATACTATCAATGATGCAAGGATTGTGTGCGAAAACCTTTACATATCAATTAAAAAACCGGAATTGAATTTCCGCATAACGACCAGGGATTATGATACTATTTATGAGTATATGAAGGGAGTTTTGTATGATGCCAATGAATCCTAAAATTCCAACCAGTTCAAAGGGACTTAACGTCAACCCGAACATGCTGACTACCGCTGAGGCTTTACAACTCCGCAGACAGCTGGCAAAACGTCTGAATCAGCGTATGCGTAGGTTAAAGGCAAAAGGATTTGATTCAGAAGTTGGAGGTGCGTATGCAGATTATCAGGATCTGATTGCAAGATTTTTTCCGGGGAGATCAACCATCCCGGAAAACTTGGAAAATGAAAAGTATAAAGGCTTGCCTAGAACACAGGTCAAAGCCATACAAAAAGTATTGAAAGAAAAAAGTAGCACTGTGCAGGGTTGGAGAGAGATTATCAATCAACGTCAACAAACCCTCAGCACTGAATACGGAATCAATTTTAAGTCCAATGAGGAAATGAAACTGTTTTTCAAATCTGAGGTATGGAAGTGGATGCAGAGATTCTATGACAGTAAACAGACAATGCGAATCATCAGTCACAAACTGGATGATTCTACTGTTTCTGAGATCATAAAAGATTTAGAGAAGTTCAGAGTGCGAACGGATCCAGACATGGCTGATACGATTGCAAAACAACTCGGTTTTTCTGGTGAGGCTGAGGCTTTAAAGTACAGACCATAGCAGGGAGGGTAAATAATGGTAGTCGCAGGTTATCCGGTTATTTATTTTAAAAACTATGATTATATGCGGCTGTTCAATGGTGATTTCATCCGACGATCCAACGCTGGTCATTACCTTGGAGTATATGAAAAAATAATAACTGTCGATACGGAAACCTTTGTATATCTTAATAAAAGCATTGGCTTTGTCACAGACTGGACGATCACAATAGAGAATGACTGCTGTATTTACGGAAATCATGTATCAGATCTTATAGACACGATAGACAGAATATGCACAACTTTACATGCTGATGACAGCCACCTTGTAAGATTTTATGTGCATAATTTCCCTTATGACTATGTTTTTCTCCGTAATCATTTTTTCCAAAAATGGGGAAATCCGGACAAGTCATTAGCTGCTAAAACACATAAGTACATCTTTATGAAATGGACAGGACAAGGGATTGAGTTCCGGGATAGTCTTATCTTGACACAGCGGTCATTAGAAAAGCTTTGTAAAGACATGGGAACCACTGAGAAAGCTGTCGGAACATGGGACTATAAGAAGTTTCGAACTCCGGATAGCCCACGTACAGCAAAAGAAATAGCATACGTCTGTACGGATACGATAAGCTTATGCAAAGCCCTACGCAAATACATAAATCAGAGAGGCTTTAATGTGGCGAACTGTCCACTGACAAACACTGGCTTTATCCGGACGAATGCCCGCAGGAGATCAAGAAAAGACAAGAAATGGCGAAAGCAATTTGAACAAATGGCATTAACACTTGAACAGTATGACCAGATGCTTGATTGCTATCATGGGGGGTATACCCATGCAAACAGGTACTATGTTAATCAATTGATAAAAGAACCTGTTGAGTGCTATGACTTTGCAAGCTCATACATTGCTTGGATGTGCTATTGCAAGTTTCCAATGACGAACTTTTGCTATACAAATAACATAACCTTAAAAGACATTATGGAACTGAAAGAAGATTATGCTTTTTCCGGCTATATAAGATTAAAGAATCTGAGGTTGAAAAAAGAATGTCCTATGCCCCCGCTGGCTTTTTCAAAAGCAAAAGTTTGTGTTTTTCCGGAAGCAAAAAGCAAAAAAGAACAGTTTCATGAAAATCTGGATAATGGAAAGATCGTTAATGCTGATCTTGTCATATATCCCTTTACGGATCCGGATTTAGAAGTCATTCTGTCAAGTTATGATTATGAATGGGCAGACGTCTCAAAAGTCATGAGAGCGACAAAGGACTACTTGCCGGAGTGGTTCACTGATTACTTGATGGAATTGTTTTTTAAAAAATGCACCCTTAAAGGTTTGGACGAAGCAAACTACATGATCTCAAAAGGTGAGTTAAATGGAATGTACGGCATGACTGTACAGCGGATCATTCAGATCTTATGTACAGAGCTTATGGAATCCGGAGAGTGGGAATCAAAAGAGCCAGAGGACAGAGAGAAAGAACTTGAAAAGTTTTACAAAAATAAAAACAGCTTCATGCCCTACCAGTGGGGGGTTTTTATCACAGCTTATGCACAGGCTTATCTTTTCCGGCTAGGCCCCTGCTGCCGGAGATGGTTATATTCAGACACAGATTCCGTTAAGGGCACAGACTGGGATCATGATAAACTGGATGCATTTAATCAGTCCATAGTTGAAATGTCACAAAAAAGAAACATCGGAGTAGTTGAGTATAAGGGCAAAACATTCCGTCTGGGTATCGCTGAGTTTGACGGAATATACAGTGAGTTTATAACGATGGGTAGTAAGCGTTATTGCTACCGCTTAAAAAAAGATGCATCCTTGCATCTGACGGTTGCAGGAGTACCAAAAGAGGGAATCTATTGTCTTGATGATGACATAACGAATTTTCGAAAAGGCTTTATATTTAAGAATGATCTTACATTCCGCAGGAACTGCCGCAGGGCAAATGATTGGCAGGATCCTCATTGGAAAATGAAAACAGAGTATCTTTTTCATGACGGGATTAATGAAATGACCATTGACGGATGCAGGATTGAGTATGGCTGTGCTATCCGGTTAACTGATACAGAATATGAATTAGATCATACGATTCCGTATGATAAAGAAACAGGATTACCGCTACCGTTTGAAATGGAAGATACTGTATATGAATAGAATTGTTATAAATTTGTAATACTTTTGTAACATAAATAAGTTAAACTGTATAAAGGAGGTATAACCTATGAAAAAATTCTGGAAAGAAAACAAAGAAGATTTGAGTACCCTGTTTTGGACATGTGTCACTTTTGCTTGCATGTTTGCAAGCTGTCAAGTCTGGATGCTGTTAGGTGATTAAGGAGGTGAGTAAAAATGATTGATATGTCTGAAATTTATGAAACATTGCGAACAAGCAGTCTGAGAAAAGTGAGCTATGAGGATGATGAGATCAGTATCATAGCATACAAAGTAAGAAATATCATTAGAATTGATGTAAAGGAGGTACAAAGATGACGGCAATTTATGAATTATATGATGCATTACTTACTATAAAAGATTATTGTGCATCAAAAGACAATACATGCGAGGGTTGCCCACTCATTGATAGTGCTGATTGCTGTATTTTTATAAAAGAGACAGCACCATCAAATTGGAAACTGGTTGAACCAACAAGAAAATTATGTGAATAAAAGGAGAAAATACCATGTTAAAATCAAACGTAAAAATCACTTGCAAGCCATATAACGGTAACTCAAAAACAAAAGCCTTTATTGATCTGGTTCTGGATGATACACTCATAATTAAAGGACTTACACTGGTTGAGGGAAAAGAGGGTCTTTTCCTGTCATTTCCAAGCAAAAAAGGGAAAGATGGAAAATATTATAATTCCGTTTACTCACTTGATAAAGAGTGGGTGAAGCTTTTGCAGGATGCTTGCGTTAAAAAGTATAAGGAATGTAATCAGACTTCACAGCCTGCATCCTCCGGGGGTGGATTTTGTTAATGAACATCTATGATAAAAATGGTTGGCTGGATGTTCCAATGATCGTCCAGCTTGCTGACAGAAATAAAATTAACTTTATTTTTATCATTGGAGCAAGACGAACAGGGAAAACGTATGGAATCTTCCAACACTTTATCAATGATGTCTTTTCAAAAAATGAGAAGATCATTTACATGCGCCGGACAAAAGAACAGCTAACAAAAGTTTTTCTTCCGGAGTTTGACCCATGGTTGGACATAAACAAAGATATGAACAGATTTTTTCACTTCGAAAAACCAAGAGGAGAATACGGGCGTATTAAGATTATGGAGCAGACAGAGGAAGAGGAAGTATACAGAGGTGAGGCTTTTTGTCTTACCTCTATGCACAACAACCGTGGTTTCTCCGGTTCGGATTTCTCTGAGGGCATTTATGATGAGTTTATCCCGGAGAAGATTGCTAAGTCAATCAGTGGGGAGGATAATGCTTTTTTAAATGCTGTCGAAACAATCTCAGCAAATAGGGAGTTGCAAGGAAAGAAACCATTCCGCTGGTGGCTTGCTTCCAATTCTAACACCTTGGATAATGCAATAGTGCAAGCTTTTGGTTTGCTTCCAATATTGGAGCGGATGAAAAAGAATAAGCAGGAGTTTTCCATGCTCAAAGAGAGAGGAATCATCTTGGTTCTGATAAATGATTCCCCAATTTCAGAAAAGAAAAAAGATACTGCTTTGTATCGGGCATTATCGGGCGATACTGACTTTGCAAAGATGGCTTTATCTAATGAATTTGCATATGATGATGTTTCCGCTATCCGATCAGAGGACATCCGGCAATACAAGCTAATTTGTGTGATCGGAAAAGTTGCAATTTATGAGCATAAATCGAAAGCACACTTGTATGTGTCAGATCATGTTTCTGGGTCTTGTAAAGATGTGTTTGAGGACACCCAACATGGAAAAGACCAATTTAGATGCTTTTATAGTTGGATTGATAGCTATCGTCTGACAAATAGGATAAGTTATCAAAATATTTCAGTAAAATTTTATATTGACAAATTATTCAAATAAACTTATATTTTACTTAGGTCAATGTGGCTACATCAACCGCCGGAAGCGGATGCCGTGGGGTGATTACCCGGAAGCATTGACCTATTTTAAATTAACTTCCGGCAGAAAAGGAGAAAAGAAAATGAAAGTAGATCAGATTTTAGAACTTGGAAAACTTGGATTTACAAAAAATGAGATCATGGGGATTCTGAACGCTCAGAGCATGTCCGGACTTGGACAGGTTCTAACTCCGGAACAGGGTACTCCACAGCAGACTACTCCGGTACAGATTCCAACTCCGGTACAGATTCCAACTCCGGGACAGGATGCAACCAATACAGCATTGCTGACAGCAATCAACACTTTGACTGCTACGTTACAGGCTGGGAACCTGTCAGCATCTGGAAAAGCTGGATCAGCACCACGTACTTCTGACAACGTAGCGGAAGATCTGATGAAACTCATGAACTAAGGGGGGTAAATAAATGGCAAACAGTTTAATAGTCCAGGATGCCTATTTAATCATCAATGATTTATATAAAATGGCTACTGGTCGTGAAAACATCAAAGCAGTAGATACAAGCTCCTTTGTGTCGGTTGGTGAAACCATGTTGCGGACAGGTGTAGAACCAACACTGAAAGCACTCAGTCAGTGGTGTGGAAGAACCTACTTTGAAATGGAAAAATACAGATCCGGAGTGTTCCGGTCAATCATTGAGAATAACGAACGCTGGGGGGCTATCACACGTGAGATCATTTCACTCCCACTGGATGCAGAAGCTTCGCAGGATTGGAATACAGATTTGAGTGAAAATCAGCTTGCAGATGGACAGTCAGTTGATATGTACAAGATCAATGCTCCAAAACTAGTAGAGTTGAAATTCTACGGTAGCAAAGTTTTACAGTCGCATATTACAAGATTCCGGGATCAGCTGGCGTTGGCTTTCTCAAATGAAGCAGAGTTTCTTATGTTTGTAAGCTCCTATATGACATCTTACTACAATGACATTGAATCCAGAAATGAAGCAAAGCGTAGACTGACAGTGCTCAACTTCATGGCAGGTATCTCCTCACTTGGTACAAATGAGGTGGATTTAACAAAGGCATACAATACAGAATATGGAATGCAGCTGACAAGAAAGCAGCTTTTAAGCCCGGAGCATCACAAGGACTTCATGGCTTTTGTAGTATCACGTATTAAGAAAGATTCAAAGAAGATGCAGGATCGAAGCACAAAGTATCATATGAATCTGACTGGAAAAGATATTCTGCGCTTCACACGTCCGGAGAACCAGAAGTTGCTTATGTACACTGATTTCTGGGTTGACAGTGAAACACAGGTATTGCCGGAAGTATTTAACGACAAATACTTAAAAATTGCCGACATGGAGCTTGTAAACGGTTGGCAGGAGTTTGACAGCCCGGCTATCAATATTACACCAAACATTATTGATGCAACCGGGGTTTCCAAAACAGCTACGACAGCGGTAAATCTGCCATATGTACTTGGTCTTTTATATGACCGCAGGGCTATGGGAGTAAATAATCAGTGGATGTACTCAGCAGCTACACCATTCAATGCAGCCGGTGGCTATTACAACATCTTTGATCACTACCGCTTCAATGCTTGGAACAACTTCACACACAATGCAATCCTTTATGTACTGGGGGAGGGGGGAAAATAAAATGTTAGCCGCGTTATTAACTATTCCTGCCGGTGGTTCTATAACTGTAAAATTTCCATTTAAAAAAATAGGTATAAGAAGATTAATAGTATCTTCTCCTCATAATGATAGTACATTAAATTATGACGGAATCCCAATTATTAAGTTTAACAGTTCCAACGGATTTGTTGAATTGAATTTTGAAAGCTATTACGGATATCCGGATTCGTCTTTATTTTCAATGATTAATAATGGAACTACTCCTGTACAAGCGACAGTGCTTGTCGATTATGTCCCAGACGCACCTATAAATAGTGATTATTTTGAGAGGAGTTAGCATGATGGACACATTTTTAACTATATTGGGAAACTATGCGTTTCCGATCGTATGCTGTTGTGCCATGGCATACTTTGTGAAATACATGTACGACCAGACCAATGCAAGAGTTGACAAACTCAATGAAGAGCATAAAAATGAAGTTGACACACTTTCTGAAGTCATTAAAAACAATACGATTGCCTTAGAAAAAATGAACACATTAATTGAACAGATTGGAAAGTAGGTGCTATATGACTGCAAATGAACTTGTAGCATATGCTACTAATTTAATTGGTACTCCTTATGTGTGGGGTGGTAACACCCCAGCACAGGGACTTGACTGTTCCGGATTGCTTTACTATATCCAGAAAAAAGCAGGATCAGAGGTTGAAGATATGACTGCTTCTGGCTATTCGACGATTGGAAAAAAGATTGATATTGGGCAGAAAAAACCGGGTGATTTTCTCTTTTTTGGCAGACCAGTGACCCATTGTGCTATTTATGTTGGAAATGGATATATGATTGAAAGCCGAGGAGGACGAAAAAACACTGCTTCCAATCCTGGTATTGGAGTTGTCAAAAGCCTTGTAAGTCGTAGATCTGACTTATCCTGTGTCCGCAGGGTATGGACAGAATATAATGAAGCACTAACCTATTCGATTGGAAAAACTTATACAACCAGAGTTGACCATTTACATGTTCGTTTTTCTGTCTGGGGGCAGATCAAAGAGTATGCACAGCTGACAAGGGATGGTATGAAACATGCTTATTCTGATGGTTGCTTGAAAAAGGGAACCACAGTCACGGTAAAGGATGTCAAAAAGGATGATGCCGGAGCGACGTGGGTTAAAATTCCATCCGGTTGGATTTGTGCCATTACTTCAAAAGGCGAGGTTTACTTATCATGACAGAGATTATCTTATACCATTTTTCAAAAAGAAAAAACAGTACCAAAAGACCAACGGGACAGGGCACTACTGTGCCCTGTCTTTTAAAATCAAATACAAATTTTCAGAATCCAGTATTTAAGTTAAAGCTAACATTGGACAGTGCATTGCAATACAACTATGTGAAATGGGCTGACCATTACTATTTTATCAATTCGACAGTTTCACTGAATAATGACATGGTTGAGATCTCAGCGAGTGAGGATGTGCTGGCAACCTACCGGACAGAGATCAGCAACTATACATGCTTTATCGAGCGATCTGGTAAGCAGACTACGCTTGCCAATGATAGCATGTATATACCAACAAATGATTGGGTAAGTCAATCTACGATTGTTGGACAGCCAATAAATACGTTTGTGAATGGGTATGCACCAAACTATTTACTGCGCACTGTATCAGTTGAGGGAGTAAACACCTATTATATAAGAGGTGAGCAATTAAAAGAGTTATGCTCATTTATGTACACCTATGGTTCTATTCCGGATGTAATGGAAACAGCATTGACACGTTTACTTTTCAATCCATTTCAGTATATTCTTGATTTAAAATGGTTACCTTTTAGAGTTGATAAGTTTATAAATATACTAGACACCGTAAAGCTTGGATACTGGGACAGCAATGCAAATGCCTATTTGATAGGTGATGCAAGTTGTACTTTTTCCTACGATTTAAGCCTTGGTAATCCCTTATATGCTGATACAGATTTTAGATTTTACAATGCATCTTTTTCAAAGTATAGCGTAAAGCTTCCATTTGTGGGGGTTATTCCTATCAATCCAGCAAAGACCCATAAGGGGCAGTTAAAAGCCACTTATAACTTTGATGCTGTATCCGGCATGGCTGACGTTTGGTTAACTTCCGGATCTGATGAATATGCACACTTCCAATGCCAGCTTGCTGTTCCGGTGCAAATTGGGTATGCTACGGCAAACATTGGTCATCTTACTAGCAGCTTGATAGACGTAGGAACAAGCCTTGCTTCCGGTAACCCAATAGGGGCTATCACAAATACGTTGGGAGCATTTCAGAGTGTGACTTCTCCGGAGCCTAACATGGTAGGAACAGTTGGAAACATTGGCAGTATACTTAATAACATGGAAGCAAACAGCATCTGCTATGCCTGCACAAGCATAGAACCGGATGGAACTAGTGAGGGTTATGTAGATGGCACTGTACGCTCTATTTCTGGACTGACTGGCTTTGTAAAGTGCCGGAACGCATCTATTCAGATTGCAGGATTTGAGGGAGATCAAGAGCAGGTTAATAGTTACTTAAACAATGGTTTTTACTTTGAATAGAGAGGAGATAAACATGTGGACACCGGTTAATTTTGATAAAATCAACATTTGCACAAATTACTTCCAGCCATCCGGAATAAAAGTGGATAGCTTATACACAGATACGTTTGATCGGATGCTTTATGAGCGTGTTTGTTCCATTTTGGATATTAGATATAATGGAACTATTGACATCGATTACTTCAAATATTGCCTGCTTTTCGGTGGGTATATTTGCATCACAAAGACAGATCTTTATGGGCTGATTGCACAATACCCAATGTTGACAGGCTACAATATTTATTTTAAGCCAACCACAGCTACTATACACACTTATGCAAGCAACGCTGTGATTGACATGGAAGACATGGAGATCGGGAAAGACTGCTCTGTCATCTATCTTAGACCAACTTTTTGTGGGATTGGTGATATCATTGGATTTTACAGCTATAAGCTGGCACTGGTAGCATCTGCTTTTGACATGAATGTGTTTAACTCAAAACTTGCCTTTCTGATAGCTGCAAAAAGCAAAGCAGCAGCTCAGACGTTGAAAAAAATCTATGACAGCATACAAGCTGGTAATCCAGTTGCAGCTTTTGATGTATCAATAAAAACAGAAGATAGACAGGGAAGCAAGCAGGATGCATGGGAAAGCTTTAATAAGGATCTGAAGCAAAACTTCATAGCTCCGGAGCTGATTGAGGTGTTTGAGAAACTTCTGGACCAGTTCGATACAGAGGTGGGGATCCCATCTGTCGGATCTGATAAAAAAGAGCGACTGAATGTACTTGAGACAAGCAAAAATGATGCAGAATCCGTGACAAGGCTTACTACTTGGCTTGAGACCATGCAAGCAGGAGTTGACATGACAAATAGGCTTTATCCAGAGATGAACTTATCAATCAAGATAAGAAGTTATGAAACTGCGGAGGTGAAATCATATGGGACTTTATAAGGTGACGATAGCTGGGCTTTATGAATGGAATAACACTCTGTTTGATAAAATGGAATTCCCAGAATCAGCAGACAAGCAGAATTTTATTGACAGCTTGCTTCTGTCCTATGGGGATTGTGAGCCATTATATCCGGACTGGGATTTCATGCATGATAACGCTATTCCTGCATGGAGTAGGAAGTGGAAAAGAAGCATAGACAAAGTCTATAAAGTATTAGATTTAACTGATTATGAACCACTTGAAAACTATGACCGTCATGAAGAATGGACAGATAGCCCGGATATGACACGAACAAGTCAGAGTTCCGGACAGGATGTAAATAGGGCAGAAGCAGGACAGGGAACCACTACAACCAACTCTGGGGCAGATACAGCTATCAATGATGTCAGTGCTTTTAATGATTCCAACTACAGTCCGAACGAAAAAACAACAACAGAGTACGGGGGCAGCACAAAAGTACAAAGCTCTGGGGAAAACAAAAACACATTTGAATACGGAAAAGGTGAAACAAGCCGAGAGACAGGACAGAATAAGCATTCCGGACGTATTCATGGGAATATTGGTGTGACCACTTCACAGCAGATGGGGCTATCTGAGCTCAGTCTGAGGAAACAAAGCTTTATTGATTATTGCACCGGACTATTTGCACAGGACTTGCTTTTATTAACTTATTAAGGAGGAATAAATTATGTTTTTCACATATCCCCATAGTAAATCACAAGATATGAACTTAGACTGGGTACTTAAAGTTGCCAAACAGGCTGACGAAGATCATGAAGAATGGACGCATATAAAAGACACAGCACAGACCATGATTGATGATGCTATTCAAAAATCACTTGATGATGGAGAGATTGGAAAAGTAGTAAATGAAGCCACTACAAAAGTCATCACTGAACAGATTGACCCATTAAAAGAACAGGTTGGAACAAATACAGCTGAGATCACAAAGTTACAGAAAAGGGACGGACTTTTTGACCACTCCGGAAAAACCATCATCATCGGAGACAGCTACACGGTTGGTTATAGTCCAGAGGGTAACTTACAGCCCTGGACTACAAACTTTATCAAGTACACAGGACTTGAGGATGTAACAATCTCCGCAAATGGGGGGGCTTCATTTTCGACAGCTTCCAATTCATTCCTTATGCTTTTAAATGCTGTCCCTGCTTCTGATGACGTGAAACAGATCCTTGTAGTTGGAGGGTTTAATGAGTTCGGAACCTATTCAGAAATTGAAAACGCAATCAATGCTTTTATGGGTGCTGCGGAGGTCAGATTCCCAAATGCAAAAGTCTTTGCCGCTATGGTAGCATGGTCAGTTGACCGGACGGACGATCCGAACGTGCAAAACAGATTAAAGATTGCAAAGAGTGTGTATAATACACAGCGGAAGAATTGGCGGTATCTGACAGGCTCAGATTATATCCTCCATGCTGACGGTTTCCTTGGTTCTGACGGATTTCACCCAAACGCAACAGGGCAGGAACGGCTTGCTACCTATCTTGCTACAGCTGTAGAAACAGGAGCATGTAGTCCATCATTTTACGAAGTTAGTGCAAACTTTGAAGCAGGTGACTTTGCACCAACTCCGGGATCAAGCTGGGCTTTTGTGAGTTCGTATAATGAAAATACAAGCACTTTAATCTGGGGTAACTATGTTTGCTTACCAAACAGCGGAACACTTGTCTGTGACGGCACTGAGTACCACTTAGGGCGCATCTATTCGACTTCCTTTATCGGAGATCATAACGGCTATACATGCTACCCAACCGCTGTGATCGTTAAGTCCGGCAGTGACTTTTTTCACATTCCTGCACAGCTTAACTTCCGAGGTCGACATATCTATTTGAGTTTGTATGATGTTTCTGATGATAAGCACTACTACCGGACTTTGACAGAAGTTACACAGGTACAGATTCATAGAGGATCAATTACCATGTAAATATAAAATATGATAGCCCAGCAACCGCTGGGCTATTTTTATGCATCTATCAAAAAGTTTCTGAGCAACTTTATTACTCCCCAGTTTGTAGATAGATGATATATTTCCGGATCTTTAAATAAGTGATAATAAGCTACACACCAGTATTTAGACTTTGTCAAGGATATTTCAACACAGTCTAAGTAACAAAGGTAGTACACACATAAATAATCGCCATTTTCGGATAATCCGCAAGTATAGCCTTGCTTCTCAAGATCACAAGTGAGTTGTTTAAGGTTCATAACCTCTTTATTATAGTATTGATTGTATTTCATGGTTTAATCCTCCTATTTAAATCCCTTGCTTTTCATTTCATTTTCAAGATTAAGTAACTCATTCCATAGTTCCTTTT
>ENA-USUJ01002698-USUJ01002698.1-human-gut-metagenome-genome-assembly--contig:-NODE-2698-length-12967-cov-5.881226_pt1 | contig 12967 bp, 8 predicted proteins | sample MGYA00250061_ERZ773398 | MGnify/ENA primary metagenome ERZ773398 (study PRJEB29103, sample SAMN06111992) | human gut metagenome | biome: human gut; feature: ankylosing spondylitis patient; material...
CTTCTCCGCCTGCCGGTACGCATACTTCCTGCAGTACGGACTCAAGGCCAAGCCCCGCCGCCCGGCGGCGTTCAACCCGCCGGAGATCGGCACGTTCTTCCACTATGTCCTGCAGCACACGGCGCAGGATGTGACGGATGCCGGCGGCTTTGCCGCCGTGACGGATGAGCAGCTCGGCCGCTTCACCGACCGCTGGACGCAGCGCTACATCCACGACGAACTCAATGACTTTCAGGAGAAATCCGCGCGCTTCACCTACCTCTTCCGCCGCCTGTGCCAGCAGGTGCGGCAGGTCGTGGCCGACATGGCGCACGAGCTGCGCGCGGGCGACTTTGTGCCGCTGGATTTTGAACTCAACTTCGCAGACCCCGAACAGATCGCGCCGATCACGCTCTCAGACGGCGAGGTAACGCTCAACATGAGCGGCGTGGCCGACCGTGTGGACGGCTGGCTGCACGACGGCAAGCTCTACCTGCGCGTCGTCGATTACAAGACCGGGCGCAAGGCGTTCTCGCTCTCGGACGTGTGGTACGGCATGGGGCTGCAGATGCTGCTGTACCTCTTCGCGCTTGAACGCTCCGGCCCCGCGCGCTACGGGCACGAGATCGTGCCGGCGGGCGTGCTCTACGTTCCGGCGCGCGACGTGCTCATCCCGGCCGACCGCCGGCTCTCTCCCGAGGAGGCGGCCCGAGAGCGCGCCGGCGCGGTGCGCCGCTCCGGCCTGCTGCTCGACGATGCCGCCGTGCTGCACGCCATGGAGCACAGCGACACGCCGCAGTACCTGCCCGTTTCACCCCGGCGCAAAACGGACGCGCTCGCAAGCGCGGAGCAGCTCGGCCTGCTCGCGCGGCACATTGAGACCACACTGCTCGACCTGGCGCACGAGCTGCGCGGCGGCAGCATCACGGCTGACCCCTACTTCCGCTCCGGGCAGGACACGGCCTGCACGCACTGCGACTATCTGACCGTCTGCCACTTCACGCCCGGCGCGGGGGGCGACTGCCACCGTGTGCTCACCAAGCTCCCGGCCGACAAGGTCTGGAGCAACCTGAAAGGAGGCGCGCCGGATGCCTGAACTGAACTTCACCCCCGAGCAGCGCGCCGCGATCGACACGCGCGGCAGCACCGTGCTCGTGTCCGCGGCGGCGGGCAGCGGCAAGACCCGCGTGCTCACCGAGCGCCTCATGGCCTACCTCACGGACGCGGAAAATCCGGTCGACATCGACCGCTTCCTCGTCATCACCTACACGCGCGCGGCCGCGGCCGAGCTGCGCAGCCGCATCCTCGACGGGATCTATGCACGCATTGCCTCCGACCCCGAAAACCGCCGCCTGCGGCGGCAGGCCGCGCTGTGTGCCCGCGCCGAGATCGGCACGATCCACAGCTTCTGCGCAGACTTCCTGCACGCCAACTGCGCGGCGCTTGCGCTCGCGCCGGACTTTCAGGTCGCCGATACCGAGCGCTGCATCGCCCTGCGCACGACGGCGCTGGAGCACACGCTCGAGCGCGCCTACGCCCGCATGGATGCCGACGCCGGCTTTCGGCTGCTGGCCGACACCGTCGGCGGCGGGCGCGACGATGCGCGTCTGGGCGAGCTGGTGCTCACGCTCTATGACAAGATGCAGTGCCATGCCCGGCCCGAGCAATGGGCCGCACAGCAGGTGGACCTGCTCGCGCTCGACGGCGTGACAGACGCCGGCGCCACGCCGTGGGGTCGGTCGCTGCTGGCACGCATGCAGGAGAGTGCGGAGCACTGGTGCGGCGTGCTTGAGGCGCAGCTCGACATCATGGCGGACGAGGACATGGAGTGGCTTATGGACATCTACGGCGACAGCTTTTCGGCCACGGCCGCCGGTCTGCGCGCGCTCGCGTACGCCTGCAACCGGAGCTGGGACGCGGCCGTGACGGCGCTGCAGGATGTGCCGTTCCCACGGCTCGGCAGCACGCGCAAGCCGCCCGATCCGGACGTGCGCGACCGCGTCAAGGCGCAGCGCGACGCGGCGAAAAAAGCCATCCAGACGCTGCAAAAGCAGATCAACATCCCCTCCGCGCAGGCGCTTGCCGACCTGCAAACGACGGCCCCGGCCATGCAGGCGCTGCTGGCGCTGACGCTCGACTTCGGCGCGGCCTACGCCGCCGAAAAGCGGCGGCGCAGCCTCGTGGACTTCTCCGACCTCGAGCACATGACGGCGCAGCTGCTCACGGACGAGGACGGCGCGCCGACCGAGCTTGCACACCAGCTCTCGGGGCGATATACCGAGATCATGGTCGATGAATATCAGGACGTGTCGGAGGTGCAGGATCTCATTTTCCGCGCCGTGTCGCGCGAGGGCAGCAACCTCTTTTTCGTCGGTGACGTCAAGCAGTCGATCTACCGCTTCCGTCTCGCCGATCCAACGATCTTCCTCGACAAATACGCGCGCTTTGCGGATTTCCGCGAGGCCGCGCCCGGTGCGCCGCGGCGCATCCTCCTGCGGGAGAATTTCCGCTCCCGCCGCGCGGTGCTGGAAGGGGCCAACCACGTCTTTTCCAACATCATGTCCCGCGCGCTCGGCGAGCTGGACTATGACGACGCGGCCCGCCTGCGTGCCGGAGCAAGCTACCCGGACGACGGCGAAAAGCCGGAGCTTGCCGTGCTCGAGCTGCCGGACGCGGACGACGACGCGCCCACGCCGGAAAAGGCCGCGCTGGAGGCGGACTACGTCGCCGGGTGCATCCGCGCGCTCATCGACGGCGGCACGCCCGTGTGGGAAAACGGCGCTAAGCGCCCCGCGCACTATGGCGACGCGGTCATCCTGCTGCGCAATGCCAACAGCATCGGCCCCGTGTACCGCGCCGCGCTCGAGGCGCATGGCATCCCCGTGTCGGCGGAGACGAGCGGCGGGTTCTACACGTCCGAGGAGGTGTCGGTGCTGCGCTCGCTGCTGGCGGTGGTGGACAATCCGCACCAGGATGTGCCGCTCATCGCGGCGCTGCGCTCGCCGCTGTTCGGCCTGACGGCGGACGATCTGGCCGCCGTGCGCACGTGCGACCGCGAGCATGATTTTTACACCGCGGTCACGCTCGCCGCCGAGACACGCGACGACTGCCGGGATTTTCTCGACGTGCTTGCGCGCTACCGCGCGCTGTCGATCGAGCTGCCGCTGAGCGAATTTTTGTGGCACATCGTGGACGACCGCGCCGTCATGGCGCTCACGAGCGCGATGCCGGACGGCGAGCTGCGGCGGCGCAATGTGCTGCTCCTGCTCGATCTTGCGCAGCAGTTTGAACAGACGGGCGCGCGCGGGCTGCACCGTTTCCTGCTCTGGATGCAGCGGCAGGAGACCGAGGGTGTGGAGCCCGCTGCCCCCGGCGGTGAGAGCCGCAGCGTGCGCATCCTGAGCATCCACAAATCCAAGGGGCTGGAGTTCCCGTTCGTGTTCTTGTGCGACACGGCGCGCCTGTTCAACAAATCCGATGCGCGCACAAGCGTGCTCGTGCACCCGGCGCTCGGTCTGGGGCCGAAGTGCACGGATCTGGAGCACGGCGTGGAATACCCGACCATCGCGCGGCAGGCGATCGCGGCGCAGCTGCTGACCGAGACGCTCTCGGAGGAGATGCGTCTGCTGTACGTGGCCATGACGCGCGCAAAGGAGCGCCTCGTCATCACGGGCACCGTGCGCGACATCGGCAAGACCGTCAGCACCCTGACCGCCACGGCCACCGTGCCCCTCGCGCCGGAGCTGCTGCGCGCTGCGCAGAGCCCGCTGCACTGGCTGCTGCAGAGCGCGCTGCTCGACCGGGATGAGCGCTTCCTGCGCCGGAACTACGTCTATCTGAATGCGGACGCCGCGGCAGAGCGCACGGAAGCGGAAGCCGAACCCACGCTGCCGGAGCCGGACCCCACCCTGCTGGCGCAGCTCGAGCGCGCGCTCACGTTCCGCTATGGGCACGCGCAGGCCATCGATCTGCCGTCGAAGGTGACGGCGACGGAGCTCAAGCGGCTGGAGGCGGAAGACACGCCGCCCGAGGACACCGGCGCACCGCTGCTGGCGGGCGCGCCGCGCACGCAGACCTTCCGCCGGCCGGACTTCTCGGCGCGCGCGCGCAAGCTCACCGCCGCCGAGCGCGGCACGGCCACGCACCGCATCCTGCAGTACCTGCACTTTGCCGACGCGCGCACGCCGGAGGGCATCCGCACGCAGGTGGAAACGTTGACCGCGCGTGGTCAGCTCACGGCGCGCGAGGCGCAGGCCGTGGACACGGCCTCGCTCCTGCGGCTGGGGCAAACGCCGCTCGGTGCGCAGCTCGCGGCGGCGGAGGCGGCGGGCACGCTGCGGCGGGAGTTTCGCTTCTCGCTCCTGTGCCCGGCGGAGACGTTCTTCCCCGGCGCCGGGGACGAGCAGGTGCTGCTGCAGGGCGTGGTGGACGCGTGGTTCGAAACAAAGGACGGTCTCGTCATCGTGGATTACAAGACCGACCGCATCCGCCCCGAGGGCGTGCCGGCGCGCACGGCGTACTATGCCGCGCAGCTGCATGCCTACGCCGGGGCCATGGCGCGCATCACCGGGCGGCCCGTCTGCCGCCGCGTGCTGTATTTCCTGCACTGCGGCCGGATCAGCGACGTGCCGGGCCCGGACGCGTAAAAAAATGCGAAAACCGCTTGCAATTTTGTCACCGGTATGCTAGAATTCAGGTTGCGTTTTGTAACCACGGACCAGCCCGTGCTCAAGACAGCCTATTATGAGGTGAATGACTATGAAAGACGGTATCCATCCGAATTACCAGCCGACCACGATCCGCTGCGCCTGCGGCGCCGTGTATGAGACCCGCTCCACGAAGCAGAACATCTCCATCGAGATTTGCTCCAAGTGCCACCCGTTCTACACCGGCAAGCAGAAGCTCGTCGATACCAGCGGCCGCGTGGATAAGTTCAACAAGAAGTACGGCATCAAGTAAGATCGGATCTTCGTTCTTGCGAAAATCAGCCCGCGTGCAGTGCACGCGGGCTTTTTCGCGCCCTGCGATCTCTGCCGTGTCACGAGCCGCCCGCCCACAGCCGCGTGCACACCGGAAACGGCATCAAACACCGCAGCAGAAGGCCGCGCCGCAACCCCTTCCAAAGACCTGGCGAAGCGGTTCTCGTTGGAGCGTGTGTCTATGACACACGCACAAAACCCCGCTGCCGAAGCAGCGGGGTTGGATTCGTTTGTGCGGGAAACTCAGACGATACGCTTGTCGCGCACCTGAGCATCATAGTGCTTGTTCAGGAGCGGACGCACCACGTAGTAGATCAGCTTGTTCTCCAGGTTGAAGAAGTAGATCGTGAAGGTCGCGGCGAAGCCGACAAACCCGATCACGCCGACCTTGGCGAGCACTTTCGCAGCCAGTTTCATATTCATAGTCGGTACCTGCCTTTCTTAGTACGCCGCGGAGTCGTCGAAGTCGACCAGCGTCGGGTCGAGCGGCTGCTCGTTGAGCACGATGGACATATACTCGTTGACGCACTTACGCATATCGCGGCGCGGCACGGTGCGGCAGTCCTCGAGGTCGTGCTCGATGAAGATGAAGTGGAAGCCAAGGTCGCGCGCCTGCTCCTCCATCATGGCGTGCACGCCGAGCATACCCTTGCAGGCGATGTTGTCGTTCATGAGGACCATGTCGCAGTTGAAGTTCTTGGCCCACTCCCAGACGGAGTTGACGTTGTCCCAGCCGCCGACGGCCATGTGACGCATAACGCCCTTTTCGCTGAACAGCGCCAGATCCATGAGCGCCTGATCGGGGTCGGTCGTGCTGATCATGTTGTGACCCATGGTGGAGTCCATGTTCAGGACGATGTTGATGCCCCAGCAGTTCTGCGTCCAGGTCGGGAAGTCGGTGTAGTACACGGCGGACGGTCCCCACAGGAACGCACGGTGACGCGTGGTGCCGCCGTACGGGACGTACTTATTCTTGTAGCACTTGCGCAGGATCTTGATGACCTTGCGGTCGATCTTGTTGTAGTACGGGTCGGTGCCGTTGACGGACTGCCACTCATAGAGCTTGTAGAGCGTCTCGGCGATGCCGACGAGCGGGAATGCGTCGTCGAGGGCGACGCCGGTCTCCGCCGCGCAGCGGGAGCACACGTCGGCCGGCAGGCCGAAGGACTCGGCCACGTCGATGTAGTACGGCTCGATGTGCTGGTCAACATCGCAGATGATGAACTCCGGCAGCGTCTGCAGCGGCACCGGATACAGATCCGGGAAGCCGGTCATGAACAGCTCGGGCAGCACCTCGTCGATGGGCACGAGCTTGCTGCTCTTCTCCTCGCTGGCGCCGAGGCGGCGGTCATGCGAGAGGATGTAGGCGATGCGCTTGGTCAGGCTCTGCACGATGGCGTACATATGCATGTGCGCGATCTTGAGCTCGGGGCCGCGATAGCCCTCAAACAGGCGGTCGATGAACATGAACGTGCCGAGGTAGGAACCCATCCAGCGGTATTCCCAGAAGCCCTTCAGGCACGGGATCGGCGCGGAAGCGACCATCTTGGCCATGGCGCTGAGGTTTTTGAGCCATGCGCCGTAGTCGACGAGCGTGTCGTGCACGCCGCGCCACTCGCGGTACTTGGCGACGCCGGTCTTGTCATAGTAACGGCTGCGCTGACCGCCCAGGCCGTTTTCCGCTCTCCAGATGGGGTCGAACTTCTGCATCTTGGAGTCAATAAATTTCGTAACAGGGCAATTCATAGTTTTCGTTCCCCTCCTGTGTCAAGAATTGATTTTCTTGATTTCCAGACTCTCGACGAAGGCCTGGAAACGGGTACGGAGCTGGCCGATGGAGCCGAGCGCGTATTCCTTCTCAATCGTGCAGCACGGCACGCCCATCTCCTCGGTCAGGATATGGGAAGCGAGCACCTTCTCATAGCTCCAGAACTCGCAGAACTTCATGTTCTCGTAGATCACGCCGTCAGCATGGAACTCGTCGACAAGGCGCTTGACCTCAGCATGGCGCTGGTCGATCTTCGCACCCTCCATGAAGCGGGCGCACTGGTTCCAGTGCAGGTAGTGGCGGACGATGGCGTCGAACGCGCTCTCGCCGTCGCGGATCTCGATGCGCTCGCGGCTCGGGAAGCTGCCGAAGCAGTAGCGGTCGGCCACGACCATCGCGCCGCAGCCCTCGAGGAGCTTCGTGAACTCGGGATCGTCGATCTCGGAGCCGGCGACCACGATGCGCGCACGGAACGGGAACTCCGGCTCGGGCTTGCGCTTTTTGATCTCGGCAAGCGTCTCCTTCAGGTAGGGGAGGATCAGGTCATGCGGGCAGACCTGGCTCACGAGCTGGATGACATGGAACTCATAGCCGGTAATGGGCGGGTTGGGCAGCTTGCGGAAGTTGCCGATCTCGGTGATGACGTCGCACAGCTCGTTGAACTTCTCGATGGTCGCGCGCATGGCGGCATCGGAGGTGTCCACGCCGTAGCGCTCGGCGAGCTGGTCGACGACCTTGAGTTTGAGCTGGCCCTTGTAGTAGTCATAGCTGGTCTTATCGCCCTTGAGCGGGGGATCGATCTGCGTGACGAAGAAGCGCTCGTTCTTCACGGGATTGATGAGGAAGAAATGCTCTTCCATACGCTCCATGGACGCGCAGCACTCGGCGCCGAAGAGCGCATTGAGGTAGTTGTAGCCGCCCTCAATGGCACGCTCGAGGATGGAGCGGACATACGGGCAGACACGGCTGGTCATGTAGTAGGTCGCAACGTCGGTAGACTCGCAGCGCGGCGCGCGCAGGCGGCTCGAGAAGCAGCCCGGCAGGTTGAGCAGAACCTCGGGGATGTAATAGCAGTTGTACCCGAGGGCGATTTTCCCGTCATTGACCGCCTGCGTGACGAGTTCGTTCTGCGCATCCTGCAGGAGATTTTCGAAGAAAATCAGATGTTTCAGGTCTTTCATATTGTCCCTTCTTTCAAAATAATTCCCATTGCAGCTATGTAAAAAGACGACGGAATGCGGATGCATTCCGCTGCCTTCGACATACAAAAAAGCGGTTGCGGCACACGCTGCCGCCGGTAAAACAGGATAACCGCTCCACCCCACGGTTATTACAAAAATACTACCATGTGTTCCATCCGGTGTCAACCGCTACACGCTAATTCTTTCACAAATCCGGACAAGAGGGTGACTTACGATACAATCTGCGTGCACCGTGCGCCGCCGCTCAGTCACGCCCCGCGGGACGCAGCACGCGCAGATATGCCTCGCTCTGGCGCACGAAGGCGGCCGCGTCAAAGTTATCGTTGCGCAGCGCCTCCTGCACGATCATTCCGTCGGACGCGAGCAGGATCAGCTGCGTCAGGTAATCGGCGGAAACGGCATCGGTGCGCTCGGCGATCTTCTCGGCGATGAGCCGCTCGAAGGCGGCATAGCGCTCGATGAGCTTGGCGCGCAGCGCCTCGTCGCCGAGCATGGCGGCGTGGATCAGGTGCAGGCGCATTCCGGCGGAGGCGGTGTTGCGCTCGACCACGTACTTGACCAGACGGTGCACGGACGTGTCCTTGTCCTTGTTTTCCGTCCACGCGATCAGATCGTCCCACTGGCAGTCGAGATACCGGTTGGTGATGCCGAAGAGGATATCCGTCTTGTTCTTATAATGGTAGTACAGCGTCCCCTTGGACACACCAGCCGCCGCCGCGATCTCTGCCAGCGAGATGTCGGCAAACGTCTGTGTATCGAGCAGGCCGGTCGCGGCGTCGAGGATCTTTTCTTTGACATTGTCATTGCGCGGAGCGGCCATTTCGTGTCCCTCTTTTCTGCTTTTGTGTAATCATACGCATTTGATTGTACGCGATTTTGGTCGTTTTGTCTAGTATGACAAAAAAATTTCGGCAGATTTGCCGCAGACCCCGTTCTTGACTTTGCACTGGAAAAAGGGTATATTTGACCTATTCAGTCGGTCGGCCGACCGACTTACCGTTTGGGAGGCACCTCTGTTATGCGGATCTCCGTTTTGAACCGAAAACTGCGCAAAGCCTTCGGCGGCCGCGTCACAGCGGCGCTGGAGGACAACTGCATCGTCCTGCGCGGCACGCTTGACCGCTGGGACGACGTTGTGCGCGCCGGCCAGATGGCTGCAACGAAGTATTCCACGTGCCATGTCGTCAACGACATCACGTTTACCGGCGGCGAGGATGCGCCCATGCGCGTGCCCGCGCTGCGCGACGACGCGCTCGACGGGCAGACGCCCGACGTGCTCATCATCGGCGGCGGCATCTCGGGTGTGTCCATCGCGCGCGAGCTTGCGCGCAAGCGGCTTGACATCCTGGTCGTCGACAAGGAGTGCGACCTCGCGCTCGGCGCCTCCGGGCGCAACGACGGCGAGGTGCATCCGGGCATCGACCTCGGCCGCGGCAGCGTCAAGCACAGGTACATCCGGCGCGGCAACGCCATGTTCGACCAGGTCTGCAAGGAGCTCGACGTGCCGTTTTCCCGCGTGGGGCAGTATGTCTGCTTCCAGCACGGCTGGCTGCGCCCGGCCGTGTGGTGCTACTGCATGTGGCGCAAATACCACGACGGCATCTCGGACACCCGCCTCATCTCAGGCAGGGAGCTGCTCAGGCGCGAGCCGAACTTCAACGAAAAGACCCGCTTCGCCATCTCCAACCCGGACTCCGGCTGCGTCTGCCCCTACGGGCTGACGATCGCCTACGCGGAAAACGCCGTGCAAAACGGTGCGCGCATCGCGCTCAACACCGCCGTGCTGGGCATGGACGTCGCGGACGGAAAGATCACCGCCGTACACACCAACCGCGGCACGCTGCACCCCGCGCTCGTCATCAACGCAGCCGGCGTGTTCGCCGAGGAAGTGGCGCGCATGGCAGGCGACCGCTTCTTCTCCATCCACCCCCGCCGCGGCACGAGCAGCATCCTCGACCGCAAGGCCGGTGTGTTCATGCACTCGATCGCGTCCGTCAAGGGCACCGACACCGTCTCCAAGACGCACTCGAAGGGCGGCGGCATCCTGCACACCGTGCACGACAACCTGCTCATCGGCCCCGATGCCGTGGAGACCTATGAAAAGGAGAACACCGCGACCCATCCCGAGAGCATCGCGCACGTATTCCAGAAGCAGAAAGAAACGATGCCCGCGCTGACCGAGCGCGACATCATCACCTATTTCACCGGCGTGCGCGCCCCCACGTTCGAGGAGGACTTCATCATCGAGCGCGGCCGCCGCACGCACAACCTCATCCACGTCGCGGGCATCCAGTCCCCCGGCCTGACGACGGCGCCCGCCGTCGCGGTGGATGTGGCGGACATGGCGGTCAACATCCTCGCGCACGACCGCCCCGTGGCCGCGAATCCCGACTTCGACCCCCACCGCCCGGGCATCCCCGTACTGCGTGAGATGGACGACGAGACGCGCGCGGCCTACATTGCAAAAAATCCCGACTACGGCGTCATCGTCTGCCGCTGTGAAGAGATCAGCCGCGGCGAGATCCTCGACGCGCTGCGCTCGAATGTGTGCGTGCCGACGGTCGACGGCGTGAAAAAGCGCGTGCGTCCCGGCATGGGACGCTGCCAGGGCGGGTTCTGCTCGCCGCAGGTGGTGCGCATCATCGCCGAATTCCTCGGCGTGCCGCTCAGCGAGGTGCGCAAGTCCTCGGCCGACGCACCCATCACGTTCGGTCCGACGAAATCCGGGGAGGTGCAGGCATGATGTATGACGTCATCGTCATCGGCGGCGGCCCGGGCGGGCTCGCAGCCGCCATCTCCGCGCACGAAAACGGTGCGCGCGTGCTGCTCATCGAGCGCGAGGCGCGTCTGGGCGGCATGCTCAAGCAGTGCATTCACGACGGCTTCGGCCTCGCGCGCTTCGGCGAGCGGCTGGCAGGGCCGGAATATGTCGAGCGCTTCATCGACCGGCTCGAGCAGCTGCAGATCGAGGCGCGCACGCAGACCTTCGTCACGCGCGTGGAGAAAACGTCCGGCGGCTTTGCGGTCTACACCGTCAGCCGCGACGGCGTCGCCCGCGATGAGACGCGCACGCTCGTGCTGGCCACCGGCTGCCGCGAGCGCACGGCAAAGCAGGTCTTTATCCACGGCACGCGCCCGGCTGGCGTGTTCACGGCCGGCACCGCGCAGAACTTTACGAACCTGCTCGGCGAGCTGCCGACCCGCCGCTGTGTCATCCTCGGCAGCGGTGACATCGGCCTGATCATGGCGCGCCGCCTGACGCTTGAGGGCGCGGAGGTGCTCGGCGTGTACGAGGCCAAGCCCACCCCCTCGGGTCTGACGCGCAACATCCACCAGTGCCTGCACGACTACGACATCCCGCTGCACCTGAGCCACACGGTCACGCGCGTGTTCGGCGCCGACCGGCTCACGGGCGTGGAGGTCGCGGAGGTTGACGAGACCATGCGCCCCATCCCCGGCACGGAGCAGCGCATCGACTGCGACGCGCTGATCGTGTCCGTCGGCCTCATCCCGGAAAACGAGCTGGCGGAGTCGCTCGGCGTCCCGCTCGACGGGCACACCCGCGGCCCCGTCTGCGACGGGCAGCTCATGACGGAGGTGTCCGGCATCTTCTCGTGCGGCAACGCGCTGCACGTCAACGACCTTGTGGACTACGTGTCCGCCTCCGGCGAGCTGGCCGGAAAGAGCGCCGCGCACTTTGCCGCGCACACGCGCGACGAGGTCGCGCTCACGATCTCGGACGGCTTCGGCTACCTTGTCCCGCAGCGGCTCGACCGCACGCAGGACAACAGCGCCGTCACGCTGTATTTCCGCAGCGCAGAGGTGCTCGGTGCCTGCCGCGTGGTGCTGACCATCGACGGCAATGAGGTCTGGTCGCGGCGCTATCCCTTCCTGCGTCCGCCCGAGATGCAGCAGCTCACGCTGGACTTTGACAAGCTCGGCATCGCAGATGCAAGCGATGTCCACTTTGAGATCGAGGTGGCAGAGGCATGAAAGAACTCACCTGTATCGGCTGCCCGCGCGGCTGCACCTTGAAAATCGAACGCGACGGCGACGGCTGGTCCGTCACCGGCAACACCTGCCCCCGCGGCAGGGAGTTTGCCATCTCGGAGATGACCGCGCCCAAGCGCACCATCTGCTCGACCGTGCGCACCGCCTTCCCGGACGCGCCGGTGCTGCCGGTGCGCGTATCGGCGGACATCCCGAAAGACCGCATCTTCGACGTCATGGACGCGATCCGCACCGTGACCGTGACCGAACGCATCGGCCGCAGCGACGTGGTCATCCCCGACGTGCTCGGCCTCGGCGTGGACGTCATCGCCACGAGCAGTCTGCTCAAGCACAAACCCGATTGAAATCAGAGCGAAAATCGCTTACAGTATAGGAGAGAGAGCAAACTATATCATAGGAGGGAATCAACTTGAGCAAACCGCTGGTGCTGACCTGCGACATCGGCACACAGAGCGCACGCGCCCTGCTCGTCGACCCGGACGGCCGGATCGTGGACGTCGTCCAGAGCAAATACGCCGAGCCTTACTTTTCAAAAGAGCCCGGCTGGGCCGAGCAGAAGCCGGACTTCTACTTCGACCGTATGTGCGAATGCTGCCGCGAGCTGTGTGCGCGCAGCAATGCTCTGCTGCCGGACGTGATCGCCATGACGATCACCGTCATCCGCGACACCGTTGTGTGTCTGGATGAGAACAACAACCCCCTGCGCGACATCATCCTCTGGCTGGACAAGCGCTCCGTCGATCCGAACGGCGCCATGCCTGCCAAGAACATGATGGTCTTTAAGCTCGCCGGCATGGAGCCGACGGCGAAGGTGGTCTACGCCGCCTCCGCCGGCAACTGGATCATGCGCCACGAGCCGGAGATCTGGGCCAGGACCGCCAAATACGTCATGCTGCCCACCTACCTCAACTACAAGCTCACGGGCAATCTCATCGACTCGGCCTCGAACCAGATCGGGCACATCCCGTTCGATTACAAAAACCGCCGCTGGATGAAGCCCGGCAGCCTCACGCGCTGCTTCTGCGACG